>Ga0099846_1000537_pt1 | contig 15737 bp, 27 predicted proteins | sample CB_VirMetaG_FD_78180 | JGI IMG/M metagenome (GOLD analysis project Ga0099846, IMG submission 78180) | Freshwater to marine saline gradient viral communities from Chesapeake Bay - CB_1504_1 Viral MetaG | ecosystem: Environmental > Aquatic > Marine > Coastal | place: USA: Chesapeake Bay... | reverse complement strand
TTGGCTTAGAGGATTCGGACAATCGAGATGATGCAGTCTCTTCCTGGATCTCAAAGAATCCCGGAAAGGCTAGCATCATCTCAAAGATGGATAACATGAAGATTGTTGCCATCATGTACGGGGGTGGAATTTGAGGGTAGGATTCACGGCTGGATGCTTTGATCTCATGCATGCAGGTCATGTCAAGATGTTGAAGGATGCACGTGAAAATGCGTGTGATAAATTGGTTGTCGCAGTTCAGAGCGACCCTTCAATCGATAGGCCGCTTACGAAGAATAGTCCAATCCTTCCCTACGAGGACAGGATCACCCTTGTGAAGGCGTGCAGGTATGTCGATGAGGTTATACTGTACGACACAGAGAAAGACCTCTATGGCATCCTGGAGGGCCTCATGCCTGATGTTCGAATCCTTGGTACTGACTACATCGGCAAGTCTTTCACCGGTGATGATCTAGGAATTGAGATCTACTACCATGAACGCAATCATGGGATGTCAACTTCCGAAGTCAGGCGGCTAGTTGCAGAGTCTGAGATGAAGAATATGGGTGGCATCACCTAAAGAGCTCTTTCCATTCCTTCGTTAGTTCTTTGGAGATCTCGATTTGCTTTTCGAGGTCTTCATCGCTAGCGATACCAGTACCCCAGTCAGGTAGATCTGATGAAAGGCATGCGCCAACATCGATCTGCTTGCCTGGGGATTTTTCGTCTTTATGCTTTAGAACCCTGATGTGATTTTTCAGGCTCTCTTTCCTACGGTCTTCGCCAGAAAACTTCCCTGGTACGATGTACATAGGAACTCCGGCTTCATCTGAAATTTTGCAAACTTGCTTCACAGAAACAGCACCGTCTCCTGAGCTTGCAATTGCCCTTCCTGAGACGCTCGGCGCAGAAATTCCCTTTGTTCCCCACTGATCTCTTTTTGCTGCTGGAGCGACATAAGTTATTTCAGGTAGTTCAACGTCTCTTTCTGAAACGAGTTTGTGAAGAACCGCAGCGCCTCTAGAGTATGCAATAATTCTGTCTGGTTCAAACTCATTCAACCAAGCCTCAGCATCATCTAAGTCATCTTTTGATACCGGCGCATCATCATCAAATCTCGGGCCAGGAACACCAATTTTTGAGGCGGGCCATTTGTTCCCATGGAACGTGTGCGTTCCGCCCTTCTTCGGCTCAGGTGAGTCCTCTACCTCAATTCTTTCTAAGATTGCATGCACATAGGCTTTCAAGAGATGAGACATCAGTCTAACCCAGCTAACCTGTTTATTCTCTCAGCAATGATCTCGCCTTCACTATCTTCGACACTTTCGTACTTTGGAATACCGCTCATGTATCCAAACACACGAATGAGTTCTAGAGAAATCTGTTTCGTAACGGCGGCGGCAGCATTCTTCATTTTTCTGGGATCTTCTCTAATTGCTGGATGCTTGTCTGCGAGCTGATCGATTAAGAACTCTACAGCCTCCTCGATTTGTGGCCTGAATCTTGCAATATCAGACGCCGTCGCAAGCGTTCGGCTTCTTTCGTTAAGTTTCATGTCTCAATCCTTTAGAATACCAGCGATTTTTCCCCATCTTTCGATGACGAGGCCTTCTTCCTGAATGTTGTAATCAGACGCATAGTTCACATCGCCCGCCGCTGCAACCTTCAGCACATCCTCTGGCTCAACCTTACCCTTATGTGTCTGGCCGCCGCCGAACTGGGGCATGAGTGTTCTCACCGGCGCAGAGTCATCTTTCTTGAGCTGTGAAAGATTGTCTGCAACCATGTCCATGATTTTCTCTCTTGCATCGTCAACAGAATCATCATCTGAAATTCCAAAGTGGCTCTTGATACTGTCGTCACCCATGACGGCCTTCATATAGTCATCACCGAGAATCGGCTCGCCTGTTTCCATTGCTTCACCAGATGCATAGATCTTTTGCAACGCGGACTTGATGGCTCCCTTTCCCTTTCCAAGAATGTTGACGAGGCCCTCTGCTGACGCTTTCGGAACGCCTTTTTCTCCAGGTGGAAGTGCTGCGACGACTGCAATTTGCGCAGCTGCTAGCTTCTGATCTGCGTTGTTCCCTGGAAGATCAACATCAATCGCATCGATTGTCGCATCAGGACCTGCCATCGCGTACCTTGTCGACCACCTGTGATGCCCGTCAATGACATGATTTCCACTAGTGATGATCTTCTTACCTCTTCCTGTTGGGTCACCAGAAGATGCCATGGCAGGCTTCAGGGATTCAATTTTCGAAAGCGGATATCCGATAGAGTTTGGAAGGCCAATCTCACTCTGAGTAGGGATCATATCCCCAACTCGTGGAGCCGCGTTAGTGTCGACTTTCATCTGCTCATCCGGAATATCACCGTCTTTTGTTCCGGAACGTAGAAATTCACGAACCTTTGGGTCATTACCTTCATCAGAGTTCAGAAACGCAACGACATCAGCGACACCCTGATCATAGTTCAGTCGATCCTCTAGGGCTTCTACTGCTTCCTCGTCACTCATCTCTTCGTTGAGCGCCCTTAGTTCGCTCATGACGAGGTTGCGTAGCGATGACTCGTTGAGTCTTTTCGCTCTTGTTGAGACCGGGCGTCTGTTCAACTCTTCGTTGACGAGTTGCTTGATTAGTCTTCTTGTGATCTTCATGGGTTATGCTTATCCTTTTAGTAGCAGTCCGGCAATTTTCATCCACCTGGACTCATCAATCTGAGGTGAACAATGAACTGGGTCAGGAGGAATTCCTTCATGATCAAATTCTGCGTTATAGAAATAGAGATCGCGACCCTCTAGATCAGGATCATCACAAAGCTCTGAGGTTGCCTTGATGTTCTCTGGGTCATCATCATAGAAGTGAAGCTCTTCTGCATCGCTTTTCGCAATGAGATACTTGATAATCTTCCGCTTGTTTGCAGCCGTTGCGTTCGAGATGTCTGCAGCCCCGAAGACTTCATCAGGCTTCACGCCGGTTTCGTCTTGGATGAACTTCTCAATATCCGACGCATTTTGTGCTTTCTTCTTTCTTCCACCGAATGTATCGAGATCCGTCTCACCCTTTCTTGCGGTCACAACTGCTGTCTCTGCACCGGCCCTCTCTTTGTCAGCAAGCAGACTTAGCGTTGCCTCAATAGGATCGACGGCGCCTAGCGTTGAAGATGGGGAGAAGTCAACGACATGGATTTCACCAGTTCTTCCTTCGTCAGCCATCTTTTTGGCTGCGTCCTTGATCTTCTTGCCGACGTTTCCACCGACAACGACACGCTCATGCTCACCGCCGCGGACATACTTCTCTTTCCAGTCCCTGTATTGTGCGGTGTCTACGACAACAACCTGAGCATCATCGATTAGGGGGTCTTCACCCTTGACCTTGTCACCGACAACACCCGGGCTGTCGATGCGTGTCTCACTGGGCTTCTTAAGCTTTCCAGTTGTCGGTGCCAGCCTGCTTTCTAGGTTGTCAATAACTCGATAGCTTTCAGGATCTCCTGGGTCTCCTCCCAGGAATTCAACTGCAGCAACGAGTGTCGGTGCGTCTGTCACGCCAAGCGTGTCATCAAAATCGAAAACATGAAGCTCATCTTCTGCATCACCTTGCTCAAAAAGCAAGTCGACCAATTTCCTCATAATACCACCGGTGTCTCACAGATAAATATCACTTTTGATTTGTAAACCTACATGCTGTCCCAATATAAAGGATAGCAAGGAGACAAGCTTTGGAACATCTATGGTCCATGTACGCTCTTATTGCTCTCGAAGAGGGAGTTGTTCCCATGCGTGATGCAGAGGGCCGTGTTCTTCCTGCGGAGGAAATTGCACGTGCTACTCGGCTAGATCGAAAATCGAGACGAAAGTTTCGAAAGATCTGGCGTAAGGAAGCAAGGCGCCGAGGCATTGTAAACGACGTGAGTCCTCATGATCGAATGAAGCTTGTCGACTTGCACATTTACAAAAAGACAGTAAATTAGAAAAATACAGAAGTGACGTGTGGGTCGCTATTACAGTGGGATTGATATTCTTAACACATATCGATCTTAGGTGAACGGGGGCCACACACCCCAAGTAACCACACCTTTGGAAGGATGCCCGAGTGGTTTAAGGGACCGGTCTTGAAAACCGGCGTGTCGAGAGGCACCGTGGGTTCGAATCCCACTCCTTCCGTTTTACTTCATGAAGCAGATATATAGAATCTGCGAAAGCACAAGAGAGGAAAGATGAGCTTTTTGATTCGTACGGCGTTTCTTTTTACGCTGGTAATGTTCGTCGCCTGCAAGGGTGATGATGACAAGGACACCGGTGATACTTCTGTCGAAGACACTGATGTGGTTGAGACGACAGACACCGATGATTCTGATTCGGTACCTGTTGAGGATCCAACTGAGACTGGTGACACTGGTTCAACTGATACCGGCGCGACGGGCGCCTAAGGAGACGAAATGGTTTTTAGCGGATTCGCTTGGGGAGTCGTTGTTGGTGTGGTCGCAGGCCCATTTGTTTGGGAAGGCGTCAAGTGGTGTTACGGTAAGTTCACCGACGTCACATCGAAGTAGTCCAAACTACTCTTCATATGAACAATCGAAGGGCGTCCATTTGGGCGTCCTTCTTTGTATATTTAGGGCTATGCCATACAACATCAGAAAGCAAAAGTGCAAGCAGACAGACGGTGACAGGGGTCGGTATGTCCTTTCATATACTGACAAGAAGGGAAAGAAACACAGGGCATGTCACACATCAAAGAAAAAAGCAAGAGGTCAAATCGCGGCGATTGAAGGGCCCCGAAACGAAGCTGATGAGCTTGAAGAGTCACTCAGGGCATTTGTTCGTTCAGTCCTCAATGAAGACACACAGTCTCTTTACGCAATGGGTCTAGAGGATGGTCATGCAGGAAAAGAGCCAGAGCTTGAAGGCATGCCAGAGTACATGCGAGGATACGTTGCGGGAAAGGGTGCATACAACGCGGTTCAAAGAAATTACGTCCCATATGATTTTCAACCGACAGACTGATGCCAAAGAGAACGTACCGCCCAGGTAGAAAAAGATACAAGGTCACAAAGACGCCATGCACACAAAGTCGCGGTAAGCGCGGGAAGTATGTGATGTCTTTTGTCGACCATCATGGCGATGAGCGGCGCGCTTGTCACACAAGCGTGAGAAAAGCAAAAAGACAAATAACGAAAATTCAGCGATGGCTGAAAAACAAAATGCGAAACGAACAACACATTCGTGAGTTCGTTAGGAACGTTTTGCAGGAATCGATTACTTAGGACCTGCACCCTTGGGGAAGTTTGATGTTCTATATTCTAATGCTGCTTTGTTGCGCTTGTGCTGATAGCGTTGAGGGATCCACTCCAGTAATTCGGGAAAAACAAGTCTTGATAAACGTTCAAGAAACTCCTAAGATTGAAAAGCTTCAGTTCTTTAAAGAAGAAGTGCAAAAGATAAGGCTTACAAATGAAAGCAGAATTCGTTTTATTGATGAGCAAGCTAAGAGTCATTAAGGACTCTCTTAAAGTCATACAGAGTTCATCAGACCCTCAAGTTGCTGCACAGGCAAGAAGAGTTGAGAAAGAAGTAAGAAAACTCAGGTCACTTGTCTCAAGCTCAAAAAAAACTTGAACATTGTGGAAATGCTCGTTATCCTTCTTTGTTGCTGATTGCTAAACGGATCTGCAACATTGAACTCGCTGAAAAGGAGAACGAAAATGTCTACAGCACTTGCAACTTATGGTTACCGTCCCTCTCTCATGGGACGCAACGTCTTTGATAGCGCATTCGAGACGTTCTTTAACAACTGGCCAACCCATGTTGAGCAATCGACTCGAGGTTATCCGGTTGCAGACATCTATAGCGATGATGACAACAACACGATTCTAGAGTTTGCCCTTGCAGGTTTCACTAAGGAAGAGCTTTCCATTTCTGTGCAACCTGACAAGAAGAGCATCACAGTTTCCGCCCAGTCAAATGACTCCAGCGGAGATGCTTCTCGCCGAATCGCTCGTCGTAGCTTTACGAAGACATATGTGAACTACGATAACAACCTTGACCTCTCTGCGATCAATGCAAGCTTCGAGAATGGTTTGCTTCGCGTTACGGTCCCTCGTCGGGCCGAGATTCAACCGATTGAAATTTCAATCCTTTGATTCCTGCCTGACTTGATCTAGTGCATGGCTTCTATGAGGTCATGCACTTTATCAATTGGTGCGCCGATTCCTACTGACTCGAACTGGGAAATTGCGCTATGAATGATGCCGACAATTTTTCCTTGTTCGTTTAGAATTGCGGAACCTGATGATCCCGGCCTAGTAGGGATCGTCGTGATCACATCACCGTCTGAGTCAATTCCCGCAAAGTAGCCCTCAAACGCTAAGACCATCCCTGGCTCGAATATTCCCAAAGGCGCGGCGACCACAAACATCTCAGACCCTTGAGGGGGAAGGTGTTTTGCTAGCGAAACATGAGGGCTAGTCCATCTTGAGCTTGGCTTGAGTATGCAAACATCGTTCTCAACATCAAGTGCAGCGACAGTCAGTTCGGAAGTGTTTCCATAGAACCCTATGCCCGTTAGCTTGACGGTGATCAGTCCAAGCGAGTTCATGATTCCTAGGCTCATATTGAAGTTCGTTGGTGAACACACATGAGCGGCAGTGAGGACGTATTTTTCATTTCTGATTTTGATTGTCATGCCAGAACCAGTCGCTGACATCACTTCACCCTCGACAGATTCGCATGCATTTGTTTCGAGATCACACCTCGACTCAATCGTGAAGATGTCTGCATCTATGAACACAAACGACTCTGACGATCTTCCAGCATTAAAAGACACAAGCTGCTTCTCGACATCATGAGCATTTTTTGCTCCAGGCTGAACGCAGGAAACAGCTAGAGTTAGAAGCATAGCCTTGAACAATCTTCTCATGATACCTCCTGTGTATAAGTAACACTTGCTTGTTCATTCAACAAGATTGTTGTATAATCACGAGTGGAGTAGACAATGATAGACGAAGACATCTCAAGTAATATCCTGTCAGCAGCCATCAAGGATCTCGAGTCGAAAGAGTGGGCAGCCGTTGCTACGATCCAGCTTTATTTGAAGAACCCTGTTGCTGTAGCTGATCATGGAGAAATCATCACAGAAATTACAAAATGGGCAAAGATTGGAGCTGAGGCAAGAGATTCAAAACAGTTTCTTCTCGACAAGTTCACGGAGGATAGCAGTAAATGAACATCGTGTTGTTCGATATGGATGGAACGCTTACAGAGGCGCGCAAGAAGATCAGCGATGACATGGTCACATCTCTCTGCGCGCTTTCGAATCATGCAAGAATTGGAATTCTTACGGGTTCTGGAATTGATTACGTCGTTGATCAGGTTGGCGATCTCTTTGAGACGATTATTGATGCGTATGCTTTTCCATGCAATGGTACACAAGTCTGGACCAACATGTATGGAAATCTCAAGAAGCATCATGAAGCAACAATGATTGAAGAGATCGGTGCAGAGTCTTTCTATAAGCTGTGCCGTCTTTTGATTATCGAGCACGAACGAATTGTAAGCCAGAATCCAGACATGCCTCTTACTGGAAACTTCATCGACAACAGGGTCTCAACTTTGAACTTCTGCCCTCCAGGAAGAGGGTGCAACGTTGAGCAACGTAACAAGTTCGTAGAGCTTGATAACAAGAGAGGAATTCGACTTAAGTCCTATCAGGTCCTTCAGGGTCTACTAAACAAGTTCGGCCTCAAGGATTCAGTCGACATCTCACTTGGAGGAAATACATCTATCGACGTCTATCCTCGGGGGTGGGACAAGACATATGTCATGAGGCACTTCACACCAAGTGATAAGTTTGATAAGGTCTTTTTCGTCGGTGATCGTTGTGACGAAGGAGGAAATGACAAGGCGATCTACGATCTTCTTCAACCTGAAGGAAGGTCATTCAAGACAGCTTCACCAGAAAACACTATCGAGATCATTCACAATCAAATCATTCCAGCATTGGAAGGTCTATGAGAAAGAGAAGGTTTAGTCCTGACGTAACGTCACCATTTGAGAACTATCTTCGTGAAGAGCTTGGAGGTCTCAAGCTTGATGAGATGGTCTCATGGAAGGAACCAATCGATGATGTAATCTACCGTGGAAATGTTCATCAGCTTATTGAACACCCAATTCATGGGAATATAGTGACAGTCTATTGCCAAAGCGGTGGATTCAGGTCCAAGAAAGTTTCAGATGTTTCAAAGAAGCGTGTCAAGCGTCGCGGGCGTGGTCGCCCGAGGAAGAGTGAGCAATGAGTAATTTCCAGGAAGACTTTCCTTTTGATGAACCTCGTGAGCAACAGGTCGAGGCCATTAGCGCAGGAATCAATGCATTGCTCACTAGTGACAAGCGCTTTTTTGTGCTTGAGGCAGGAACCGGTGTAGGTAAGTCAGCAATTGGTCTTACAATTGCTTCAAGCGCATCGAGGTCCATGAAGAGTGAAGAAGGGTTTGCTCCTGGTGCATACTACCTTACGACTCAAAAGATCCTGCAGCAGCAGTACGTTGATGACTTTGGTCGTACTCATCATGCAATGCGTGATCTCAAAAGCTCTTCAAACTACACATGCAGCCATCATGGAAATGTGAGTTGCGGTGAGAGCATGCGGGCATTGAAGGTTGCAGACAAGAGCTCTGCATTCTTTCAAAGCTGTATCAGGAATTGCGTATACAAGAAGGCAAAGCAAGAGTTCATCGACGGAAGGCACGGAATTACAAATTTCTCATATTTCCTTGCTGAGACACAGTACGCAGGAAAGCTTGAGCCACGTGATATTCTTGTCATCGATGAGTGTCACAACATCGAGGGTGAGCTTTCAAAGTTCATCGAGGTGAGCATCTCAGAGGCATTTGTCGAGCGTGTTCTTAAGAAGAAGATTCCGAACGTTCGGACACAACATCAAGCTCATGTGTGGATCAAGGATGAATATCTTCCAGAGTTGAAGACATACTTCGCTGTCCTCGAGCGAAAGATTGAAAAGCTTATCGGTGGAAAGCAGAAGCTTGAGCAATTTGAGAAGCTTGCTCGGCAGGTTGAAATTATCGACAAGCACATTTGCAAGGTTGAGCGATTCTTGAAGGTCTACAACAACGATAATTGGGTCTTCAATGATGTGCCTTCAGGATACAAGACGTCACGAAAGCTTGAATTCAAGCCGATTGATGTATCACCATTTGCGGAGGGAATGCTTTACAGGATGGGCAGGAAGGTCATCATGATGTCGGCAACAATTCTTGATGGTGATTCATTCTGTAAAAGCTTGGGCATCCCACGTGATCAGGTAGAGTTCATTAGCATTCCTTCTCCATTCCCTGTGGAAAACCGGCCGATCATGTTCTTCCCAATTGGAAAGATGAATGCTGCCTCGATTGATAGCTCGCTTCCAAGGCTGGCAGAAGCCGTCAAGTCGATCCTTGAACAGCATAAGGGCGAAAAGGGAATCATCCATGCTCATACATTCAAGATTGCAAATTACCTGAAAAAGAATATCAGGTCTAGTCGGCTTCTTATTCACGACTCGAGCAATCGAGATGAGGTGCTATCAAAGCACATCAGTAGTTCAAAGCCAACTGTTCTTATCTCCCCTTCGATGACAGAGGGTGTTGACCTAAAAGATGATGCCAGTCGTTTTCAGATCATTTGCAAAATTCCTTATCCATACCTTGGAGACAAGCTTGTGAAGAAGCGGATGCACAAGTGGAAGTGGTGGTATCCGCTTGAGACAGCAAAGAAAATTGTTCAGGCAGTCGGACGATCGATCCGGAATGAAAAGGACCATGCTGTCACATATATTCTAGATGAGGACTGGGATCGTTTCTATTCACGAAATTCAGGAATCTTTCCAAAGGGATTTAAGGACGCACTAAAATGACAAATAACGCACACATCTGGACGGATGCACAAGATCTTAGGGATCACATTGATGTTCTTCGCAGGAACATGGGCACGAGGTATGGCACACCGGGCCGAAAGAATTACAACAGGGTCGTCATGACAAGCGGCGGGTTTGATCCGCTTCATGTTGGTCACCTTGAGTGCATTCAGGCATCTGCAGAAATTGCGGATGCAGGAATTCTTGTTGTCGTTGTGAACGGCGACGGATTTTTGAATAACAAGAAGGGATATGCATTCATGGATGCAGAGTCTCGTTGCAAGATCGTCTCTGCCATCAAGGGTGTAGATCACGTTCTTTTGTACGAGCATCCCACTGATATGACTGTGTGTCACCCAATCGAGGTTATCAAGCCGAAGTTCTTCACGAAAGGCGGAGACAGGGACAGCTCTGCAAATGTTCCTGAGTTCGAGGTTTGTGAAAGGATCGGAACAGAGGTGATTTTCAGGGTCGGCGGAGGAAAGATTCAAAGCTCTTCTGAGCTTGTCGGAAACGCAATGAGGGTAGAAAAGAATGTCTAAAAGAATTTCAGAGGCGCAAATTGTTCAAAAGCCATGGGGCTTTGAGAAGATTTGGGCAAAAACAGACAAGTATGTCGGTAAGACGCTTCACATTATGCCAGGGCACCGACTTTCTCTTCAGTATCACGAAGTGAAGGAAGAAACAATTCATGTGCTTTCAGGCACTTTGAAGGCCTACACAACAGAGCTTGAGATTGAGCATATCATGACAGAAGGATTGTCTCTACACATCACACCAGGAATGATTCATAGGTTCGAAGCGCCGGCGGATGGTGGTCCAGTTGTTCTTCTTGAAGTAAGCACTCCGGAACTTGATGACGTTGTTAGGCTTAAGGATGACTATGAACGATAAAAGAAAATCTACCGGTGCGGGCCTTGTTGTTGTACAGAATCGAGGTGGGAAGCTTCATGTCTTGGGCCTTGAGCATCAGGGCGAATATGACTTTCCAAAGGGACAAAGAGAGGAAGGCGAGACAGATATCGATTGCGCTCGAAGAGAGTGTTGGGAAGAAGCAAGCATCTCAGATGTTGTTATCTTGCCTGCGACACCTCTCAAGCTTGAAGATCGCCTAACACTTTTCTTAGCTACATCATCTCAACAAGCGCACATCATGGCGAACCCAAAAACAGGGCATTTCGAACATGAAAAAGTTCGATGGTTTCCGCTTGACGGTGACTTCAGCGAATTCAAGGGATACCTTCAAGTTGCATGTTTGTGGGCTAAGCAGTGTATACAAATGTTCGATATGCAAGATATGATTGAGGATGAGAAGTGGTAAATTTCGAAAAGTTGTTGAAACAGAAGCAGTCCGCGGAGAAATAAAGAGTTCTCTAAGGTCTGCTTCTGACACATGCTTGTCTCTTCTTCAAGGGAAGTTTTCTGGATCTACAAACTCCGGAACTTCCCTTGAGGCGCTTGATATTACGAGAGCGTCATGGTTATCATATCATGAAGAGTTTGACAAGACATACATTAGAAACTCGCTGTTACATCTCGTAGAAAACGGAACAAAAAGCCACCACTCTCTATGTGCGTGGCTTTCATTGTTTCTTGTCGGGCATGATTCTTCAATTGATCTTCGCGAAATCATGATGGCTTCGAGAAGTGTCACAAGAAAAGAGTGCGATGCGTTCTATGATGCCATCATACGCGATGGTAGAACGTCAAGCCTGTTCAGTGAGATGCTTCAAAAGGCAGGCACAAGCTCACAGATTGCAATCCAGAGCACACCCTCAAAAAACGATGATGTCATACATAGGAAAAATCACCAGTATCCTCTAGGCATCCCACAAGAGTTCACCAGGGCAGGTAAGAGCAAGATCGAGGCATATGACTGCAAGGTTCTCGTCGTTGATGGCGTGATTATGACTGTTGGAGAGGTTCATCGCTTCCTTACAACATTCCATGAGTCTCGTGAGAACTTGCTTCTCGTTTGCCGAGGACTGTCAACTGAAGTCCTTTCAACACTCATCAGAAACTTTGTTGAAGGAAGGCTGAGCATCTATCCTGTCCAGATTCCTCCTGCAGAGTATGCGAACATTCTTCATGATATTGCACACCTGTCTGGTGCTTCGATAGTCTCCACAATCACAGGAGATGTTCTGGCAGCAAAGGATGAAGAGTGCCTAGGGTCAGTATCAAATGTAAAGATGACAAGCAGCTCGCTTGAATTTGAGTGCTCTGATGTTGAAAGAAAAAATGACCTTGTCAAGAAGATCGAGCGTGAGAGAAAAGATCTCGTCGAAGAGTTTGGAGCTGTGAATGAGGCATCAGACATCATAGACATGAGAAAGTCATGTGCATCAGCTGAGTCATGTAGCGTGTACGTCTCTAAATTTGGGATCGGTCAAGAAGAAATCATTTGTGATAGGCTGAAGTCGCTTACAAAGATTCACGGAGAATTCAAAGAAAGAGGATGTATTGATATCGATAATCTCGGACCTGTATTCGCTCCGCTGAAGTTGGCTGGAATCAATTTTCTTCCGACAACCAGCGTGATTCATGCGATCAAGTCTGCTGCTGACACGAGACATAAATTGCTGTCCTCTAGAGTCATTATGATGAAAGACTAGTTTACAAGTTTTTGTTGCAGCGAAAAAATATCATCTGGAGGTTATGATGAGTAGAGCTTCAGAGTTTGCGACTGCACTAGCGTATCTCAAGAACAAGACGAAGACAGATCTTTCAGATACGCTGGCAAATGCAGCAAAGAGCGAGGGAATCGAGCTTACTGCCGATGGGTGGCGACGTCTTCGAACTGCGCTTGAAATGAGTGTTGAGAACAGCATCAATAGTTCTCACGGCGCGTTCAGGTCATTGCTAAAGTGACATGAAAGGAATCAAGCACTACATTGAATGTCACTGTGTGACTCCTCAGTTCAGGAATGCAAAGAAGCCGATCTACTTTGGTTTTTCTGTGTTCTCAGTTCTACAAGAAGATGACACCGTCGACGAAAAGTTTGTGCAGTGTCCAAATTGCGGGGTCATTCACAGGGTTCATGATCTTTGTAGAAGCGAGATTCTTTCCGGAAAAGATGAATCGGCTGTGATTAGAAGCCTTGATGACATAAAGTTGTCAATTCCAGAAAATCTTGTCCAGCTTCTCGAGGCAAACAAGACAAGCTTCGCTGACTATGAGAAACTTGAGTGGATCATAAACAACGAAGTGTGGGATGAGTCTGTCATTCTTGTCTCTGACATCGAGGACGGAACAAGGACAGGAAAACTCTTGAAGTTTAATAAGAGTGGGCGCCCAAGGGTTGAGCCGTTTGCATCAGTGGAGCTGATACAATGAGTGAAAGTGTGATGTCTAAGCGCACAGCAAAGCAGCTTAGAGAGTGTAGAGAAATAGTGAAGGAAATCCGAGAATTCGGAATCAATGAGTTCATGACGCTGCAAATTATCAATCTCTTGTCTCTAGAGTTGGAAAGTCGCGAGGCGATGATTGAGATTTCAGAAGCGGCAAAGAAATACTTACCAGACGAAGATCAGCAAAGCGACTTGATCTTGTAGGAGAAAATATGACCCCAGAGTTGATTAGTGAGAAGTGGAACGAGCTCAAGCTTCTTGTCGAGAGCCTTGAGAATGACGTTGCGAAGAATGCATCAGGAAATGCATCTGCAGGTGTTCGTGCTCGCCGCGGACTGCGACTTCTCAAGACTGAGGCTGCTGAGCTTGTAAAGCTCACACTTGCAGTTGAAAAGTCAAAGAAGCAAGATTAGTATTGTTCGATAAGGGGGCGCACTGGTTTCGACAGGGTAATTGAAAAGGATAGTGCAGGCAGTCGTGATGACTTAAAAAATCAAACCCAATTTAGTTGCCAACAATAACAACTACGAACTCGCACTAGCTGCTTGATCGGGAGGCTGACCAGAGCCTTCTATCCAATCTGGTCAACACAACAGACAAGTTGTAAAAATCAAAATGGTTACCTTGATTGTAGAGTGAGGCGGTATTACGCAGGGTTCTACTGAGACGATAAACGACCCGGATCGAGGAATAAGAGTCTAACAAAGGAATACTCGATCGATTGCAGGCGAAAATCCTGCCACTCATGCTCAAGTGGACTTCCGAGGCTACATAGGAAGCGGGAAATTTGTAGCGACCTATCTGGTTGGGTTAACCAGACAAGCCTGTGGATGACTTGAATTGGACGCTACTTTGGACTCAGGTTCAACTCCTGACGCCTCCACCATTTTAGTTCGACTTTAGCCGGTTCCTAGGTATACTTATGTGTATGTATGCTTGTGATATTTGCGGCAAAAATTTTGCGACATTTCAAGGAAAGGCTAACCACATAAGGTGGAAGCATCCGAAGACTGAAACCGGATATTCAGAGGCCGGCCTATCTTCGCTACGTACTAAAATTGCTAGAAACAATTCTAGGATACACGGCGAAAAGATAGTCGAGACCATTGACTGTCCACGATGTGGTAGTCCGTTTGAAAGATCGTACCGAAAAATAGAGAAGGCAAAAAAGTTTTGCAGTCGATCTTGTGCCAATTCTCGTGACTGGTCTTCTCATCCAGACAGAGAAAGGATCAAAGCTGCTCGTCGAGATGCAGCTCTTTCAAATCATGAGTGGACTTTAAGGATTGGAAATTCTGAGTGCAATAATCGGTTCTCTTCAAAAGCAGAAAGAGAACTTTCGAGACTTCTTGGTGAAAACTTCAAGAGACATGGGAAAGCTACTCTAGAATCTGGAAGAAGAATCGACATTGACATCTTTCATAAAGAGAAGAATATCTGGATTGAATCGGATGGTCCATATCACTTCAAGAAGATTCACAAAAATCATGATTTTGAAAACACGAGACATAGAGACATAGAACAAGAAAATCATTGCATAAACAATGGGATACTCTTGATTAGAGTGAACAATTTTGATTTCTCTATTATAGAGCAATTAGAGTTCATAGAGAAAGAAATGTTGAAGTGGAAAGGGGAAAGGGGAAAAGTCTCTAAGCTTTACTAGTTCTCCGCCTCCACCATTTAGAACGTATCAGTTCCCGGTAGAAAGATTCCGGTATCGTGGGCAGGAACAAGGGTTCCTGTCTCACCGATAGCTTCAGTATCTGTTCCAGCGCCATCATCGGCGTCCGAATCGCTTCCGGTATCCCAAAAAATATCAGAGTCTTCAACTTCAGTGATAGGTTCATCAACGTCGATTGCAGATGAAACATCATTTGGGCGGATTTCAGTATATCCTACTAAGGAACTGCATGCGCACAAGAAGAAAGTCGAGACTACTTTTCTCATTTCATACCCACGTTATATTTATGGTTGAAGCTTCATGAGGAAGCAATCACAACTGAAGTAGGGTATCATGAAAATTACAAAGAGACAGCTCAATAAAATCATTGTCGAAGCAGCTAGGGTCATGCTCAATGAAGAGGATTATGATAGGTACAGAGACTCTGATGCGTATGAGCGTTACCGGTGGTCACGTGCAGGAAGAGCAGCTGATGAATACAAACGTCGCCTCAAGAGACAACAAATGAAGCTAGGCGAGGAGATGAAAGCCAAAGGCATCGCTGATGCCGAGGCAGGAAGACCTCGAGATGAAAGCATTACGCATAACATGTATCACATGGCTTATGACAAGCACAGCCAAGGCAAAGCTAAGTGAAATGCATCGGCTCTGTAGGCCACACAGAGCACGACGGCGTTAAGCTAAGATAGCAGTACCTGATTCACCCAGCTTTTCAGTTGCTTTCTTTTCAATCTGGCATATCCTCATCCTGGTGACACCATACATGTCGCCGATTTCTTGGAGGGTATGCCTTTTTGTTGATGCTATCA
>Ga0099846_1000533_pt1 | contig 15784 bp, 23 predicted proteins | sample CB_VirMetaG_FD_78180 | JGI IMG/M metagenome (GOLD analysis project Ga0099846, IMG submission 78180) | Freshwater to marine saline gradient viral communities from Chesapeake Bay - CB_1504_1 Viral MetaG | ecosystem: Environmental > Aquatic > Marine > Coastal | place: USA: Chesapeake Bay... | reverse complement strand
TTTAAGTCTCCGGTTTTAATATAATGGGTGCACAATGATGAAAAATTAGGAACAGCTAATCTCAATACACCACCAGGTTTTAATAATTCAAACCATCTAGATAATACTATCTTATACTCCCATCTACTAAAATGTTCTAAGACATGGCATGCATATATCACATCGATTGAATTTGGTTTGTAATTACGTAAAAATTTAATATTGTTTACCTCATCTACACCTGGTAGATATCTAACATCTATATTAGTATAGCCATCGATGTGTTTAGTCCCGCATCCTAAGTGTAATTTTTTCATAAGCTGTTATAATAATTATTTTGCCTTTCTTGGCGTTTAATGTGTTTGTGATGGTATAATGACCATTCTTCTTCCTGTGGCAGCATCCCGTATTGAGAATGGCCCATAACTACTTCGTGTACCTTCCCACCCCAAGCAATTTTTGGAGAATTTTGAATGATGCGAGTTTGGTAATCAGGGAAATTGACCCAGCCATTATGATCTACTCTCCACCCCCATTCTTGAATGTGATTTGAGGTTAATCCTTCTACTGTATTAATTCTAGGGATTAAGAATAGTTCAGTATAGGGGTTGTTTTGAAGAACTTCAGGTAAACTATCTATTAAATTTTGGTGAGGAACTTCATCAGCGTCAATTTGGAAAATCCATTCCCCACTGCATTTGTTTTTTAAATTGTTTTTGAAACTTGCAAAATCACCCTTCAATGGAAATTCAGTTATGGCAATATTGGGTAAATGAGCAAATTCCTCAAGTACCCAATATACCTCTTTAGTTGTATTTCCTTTATCACACTGAATTACAACTTCATCTTTATCTCTTTTGTTTTTAAATAAAAAGTCAAGTAAACGTTTTAATTCAACTGACTCATTACATACTGGAACTGCATATGAGATTTTCATTTTCTTCTATTTCTTCAAATTCAATTGCAATAATTTCATTACAAAAATAAAATATATTGTCTTTTTTTAAAGTAGTATCACAATGCCAATGTTTTCTAAGTAAATCAGCATCTATTTTACCATTATCCTTTACTGAACGATACAAAAGGAATTTTCGGTCTCCAAATTCTATTATATTATTCTGCATCGAATATTCCTATTTCTTCAGCGGCATCCATAAAACCATACTTGTCATAATGTTTTATAGAAGTAGGGTCTATTTTAAACGTTAAAAATTTCCCTTCATTTTGGGGGTCGGGATAATTGTGTTGTTCTTCTTCAGGAATGGGTACTTGCTTAATTACAGCCCAGTACCAATCTCTAGTACGTTTATTCCATTCAGGGAATACCATTCCTGTATTAGGGATATTTAATACTAAAGGGAACCATACCAACCCATCGTGTGTTTGTTTTAAATCTTTAATAAGTTGGGCAGTGTGTTCAAAATTTTGTTGTTCAAAATCACTTCCCTCTACCATAAGATCATTTGTAGTAAACCCACAAGTCCAACAAATCTTTACAGTATGTTCACCATCAGGAGTAGGAGTGCATGCATTTGATTGGCAACAAGGGCATATTTCAAAATTATCCATTTACTTTTTCTAATTTAGGGAGTTCTATTTTCTTTAGTTTGGGTAACTGAAGGGGTACATTAACTGCTACATTAATCTGGTCCATATAATTTTTTAATACTTCAGTCATTTTATTTTGACTAAAGTTTTCTTTAAGAAATTTAGTTTGTTTACGGCTATTTTCTATATATTTTTTATAATGTTTGTATACATCTTTCATAGCCTTAGAAGCCATCTCAGTGTTTACATTAAACCATTGTGCTTCTTTAATTAACCAATTGTTAGCAGCTGATTCATGGATAGGTTTCAATTCACCACCTAATAAAACATTATATTCAGGACGGATAAAATCAACGTGTCCACTCCAATTAGTTGTAATTACGGGCTTACCTGTAATAGCTTGTTCAAGTAGAGGACGGCCAAATCCTTCTCCTTTAGTGAAAGAAACAAATGCCTTAACTTTGGGATCATTGTTAATCTTATTAAGCTCTTCATTTGTAAACTCTCCGTGTAGGATATAGATATTAGGTAAATTACCACTAACTTCTTTTCTTATATCTCTAATATGATTAAGGATTTCTTCTTTATCTAACAAGCTGTAGTCTACCTTATTGGTTTTTAGAAGTAAAGCAGGTTTAACACCATTTCCTTTAAAGGTTTCTAAAAATGTTTTAATCATAGTAGCAACATTTTTTCTGTCCTCTCCAAAATTACCAGGTAACCAATGACCCGTAAATAAGAAACAAAAACTTTCCTCTATACCATTTAATAATTCTGATTTAGGGGAATCCTTAAAATAAACTCCTGTGTCTAATCCTTCAAATAAAACCTCAATAGGTTTTTCTAATTGGATTTGCCTAATAGGATTACCTCGTTGGTCATTTTCAGTAAATTGGACGCTTTTAAAAGTATTCTTAGTAAAATTAGATGATACAAGATTTAAATCCATATTATTCATCCCTTTAATAAAATCAGGGGGTGGAACTGTAGATTCAATACCTGCGGTAACTCCAATATTATATTTGCCTATTCTTTGGAATTCACTAGGAATAGTAATTTGCATCCAGATTTCGGGTTGTTGGGTTAGCTGACCTATAAAATGGGATTTTAGGGGATCATCTGCGTCTAAAAATCCCCAGGGAGTATTCCCCCATTTCTGAGGGAGTACTTTAATGTCCCATTCTTGGCCTTTTGCTTCTATAAGTGAGCGGACAAAATCGCGCGAACGGTGTCCATATCCGCTAAATGTATCTATTGGACAACTAACTACACAAGTTGGTTTCATGCTAAAACTTCTTTTAATTTTTGTTCAAATTCAGGGGTATATTGGACGGGATTGAGGTTATATGTGGTGTGCCCATCACCAACTTTTTCTACTGTAAATTTCTCTACAGGTTCCCACTTTTCAAATAGGATATCAATATGATCTATAAAGTTTTGACCCATACCCGAAGCAGTCATTCGAGCTTCTTCACTCATTAACCATTCTCTTCCTTTAAGTCCTCTACGGTTAATTTCTTCTCTTCCTAAATTATAACACTTTAAAAGTGCTAATCCAGCGTCTTCAATATCTACCTGAGTAGCATAAATGTAAGGAGTAGGAGGAGATCCTTTTAATGAGCGGGTTTTGGCGTACATAGGAATTGCCCATTCACCGTGCTTTTTATACTTACCATTACTGTTTGTTGGGAATTCTGTAGTGAAGTTAATCCAATTTCCGTTTTCATCCTCAAAACGCATTTGATCTTGCATACCTCCCTGGACGGGGGCAATAATCATATTTCCAGCCATAAGACCCTCTGTTAGGGATAGACCCCAACCCTCATTGTCAGTCATCATAAATTGAGCATCTGCCATGTTATAATAGTAATTGAGGATCTTTTCATCGCATTTACCCCTAGTAAATTTAACTTTACATCTTTCAGGATCACATAAGGTTTCAATTACAGCAGGAATATCAGTACCATTAGGGTCTACTTTATCAGTATGCATAACAAGCAAACAACGTTCGGCTTGTTCTTTAGAGAGCTGATCGGTAAATACTCTCCAAGCAGTAATTACATCCCCAGGGTTTTTGCGGCGAATATTTCGGTTGTTCCAGAATACTACAAAGTCGTATTCTTTGTCTTCAAAAAAGTCTTTTTTAAAAGCTAAATATTCAAGATCATTAGCTATAGGGAAGTATTTTTTATCATCAATTCCGTGAGGAACGTATTGTACTTGCCAATCTTCCTTAGGATAATCTCTAAGAACATTTTCAACTAAGTTTTTAGTTTGTTTAGAAATACATAGCAATAAATCATCTGACCTATAATAATCTCTATTATACATTGGGTAAGGGAGATCATCCCATATAGTATAAAAAATCATAGGGATTTTAGTTCTGATTTCTTTCTCCATTCTATAGAGCCAAGTCCAGTAACGAGGATCAGTAAAATGTAAAATAGCATCAGGCTTTTCGGAGTTTATCAAATGGCGAACAATCTGATCATCTCCATAACCATCCCAGGGTATAACTTTTACATCAGAATCTTCAATTTTGGCAAGTTCATTAACCTGGGGGCTTAAATCAAAACCTTTTCCTTTATCAGGGTGTTTAATTGCAGCTCCAAGATTAATCCAATTAAAATGATGAGCTGTGTTTATGACAAATTCTTTTGCCATAGTACCTATTCCACTATGGAGACGAATATCATCACATAATAGAAGGATTTTTTTCCTTTCTTCTTTAGGAATGTAACCTTTTTTCATTAAATAAAACCTTTTTATTGTTTAAAGACCACTACCACTAACGGTCAGGTCATTATGTGTATGTAATTTTTTTGCAAAATCCTCATCAGTTAAATAGAGATGTATACTTCTATTTACTAGTTTTTGGAGATTAAATTTTTGTCTAATTGAAGCTATTTTAAAATCTTCAAAGAGGCTGTCTTCTAATTTTACGGATGTTAATTTAAGTGCCATAGCGTATATGTTTATCTATACATATACGTCTTATTTAAAAAACTTATTAAGTTCATCATCATTGGGCACATCTTCTCCTCTTCGACGGGCATGTTTAAGTGCTTCTTTAATGGGGCCCATTAAAGAGGATGGTAACTTAACATACTCTTTCTTAGTTTTTGGAGTTACCAACATTTCTGGAATATTTTTTTCTGTGGGGGGTATGTATTCATTAGTAGGTTTAATATCAGTATGTTCATTTTTTAGTTGAGCAAACGCAAAATTAGCTGCTATTACCAATGATATAGCAAGAGGATCAAACACAAATATAATTACTAAAAGTAAATAATTAATTATTTTATCCATAGGCAAACCAGTTAAGCCTGAAAGGTATTTTAATGGGCCCAATTCACCTGCTATTTCTGAGTTAGAAGATATTTCAACTATTTCTGTTTCATAATCAAATAGTTGCTGGTTTAAGTTATCAATTCTAGTATTAATTTCAGTTTGTCTTTCGATTGCTTGGTCTAGTTGCTTTTCTAAGGCTTTACGAGTTGAACTAGAAGTAGTCGTTATAATTTCACCGGTTTCCGGGTCCTTATATTGTATTACATTGTTAGCTAAACCTGCTCTTAAATTGGATACTGCCCCGTTAACGGTGATTTTTTCCGTATTGTACACCGTTAACTGGTCTCTAACATTATCTCTTTTTGTTTCTACAAGGGCAATTTGGGCATCTATATTACCTGCTAACGCAGCTGTTTCTTGGTAAGCAGCAGATAAAAATCCATAAATACCCATTGAAGTAATTATTACTAATACAATAAGAGCAATTGAGAGATAAGTCCGTAATACTTTATTTACTTTATTCCAATATTGATAAAGTAAAGAAGCAATTACTAATTTAGCTACTTCAAGAGAAGAAGCCATTAGTATTACAGCAAAAGCAGCACCAGCAAATAGTTTGGATAAACCACTTACTGAATAAAAAGCTGCTGATGCTGAGACAGCTAACGCAGTTAATGCTATAAAAGTAGGGAATACTCTAGCTTGGATTTTCTTTGTTACAGAGGTCAAGTCGATCATTGAATGGGCACCATTTACAGTTTTTTTCTGAAGGTAATTTAGTATATTCCTTCATACGATACATATGATTCTCATCGAAACAATCTTCTATAAATTCAAGTAACTGCTTAGCTACACGATTCATAGTAACCTTACCACTAGAGGGTTCAAACGTTTGAATACGAGATGCCATAGCGGGATACATAGGATCTTTTGGCACTTTGCGTTTTAAAATGAAATATTTACAATCAATTGAATCAACCGGAATATTATATTGTTCAGCAAAATATTTTTTGTAAATAACCATTTGAGATGTTTTAAGTTTATTTTCTTTATCCCATTTTGTCCACCCACGAGTAGATGTCTTAATATCGTATATGGTTACTTTTTTAATGTCTTCATCATAAAACACCATATCAAGTTTTCCATATAACATAACATTAGGATACTTTTCGTGGGGTGGAGTTAAAATGGGCATCTCAATACCTAATAACTTAGTACCCTTTTTAGAAAAGTACATTTGCCTACGTTGAATAAAGAAGTCAATAATATCTAAACCATCATTTACAAACTCAATTATTTCTTCTTTGGTAGCAATATTACCAAATTCTTCTTTATAATCGCCATAAATTTTAAGTAAACGTTCTTGAAAATCACTGTGTATATCGAATTCATCTGCAGCTTTAATTGATTTATTATACATCAATTCAAAGTATTCTTGGATAGATTCGTGTATAGCAGTTCCAAATGCTAAGTGGATATTAGGTGGACTTTTATGTTTATCAATGTATGCCAATTTCCACTTATGGGGGCATTCACTCCACATAGTAAATTGAGTATAAGATACCATTTTATTCTGGGTGAAATCCATTTGGGGGACTACAGTGTTTTCAACGTTTTCTACAATCATTTAAATTTTCCTTTTTGGACAATTTGCCCTATAATCCCATACACACTAAGATCTTTTAAAGTATCTTCTATAGACTCATTAACGGTATCGGGTTCTCCTAAGACAACCAAATTTTTTAGTCGGCTTATTTTATCATTTATTCTGAACCATAAACCTGTAAGTGCTAATTTAATGTCACCTGGGGTTTCTAGGTTAGTACCTACATTTACATTTGATGTACCGTAGTTGCGGTGTTTTTTGCAAAATAAAATATACTGTTCCATCATAATTTTTTTATATTCTGATGTTAGTTCAGGATAATTGTCTTCACACCATTTTACTGCGGCGTCATCTTCTGGAGTAAATTCTATCATTTTTTCATTAATTTTTTTATTTCATCATCTTGAATTCCTATCATTTTAAGAAGTTTTTTAAGTTCGTTCTTATCTAGAATATTAAGGTAATCTTCAGCTTGTTGCTTAGAACATTCTAAGTATGCACTGACTACTTCCACTAATTGTGGATTAAATTTATTTTGTTTTTGTCCTTTAATCCACTTTTGAAATCTAAAATTTGAGGGCAACATTAATTGATAATATTTAAATATTTGATCTGGGGTTAATTGCCCCCCAGTATGGGGTTGAATTTTATTTACTATATCTAAATAGTCTGAAGTAAAACTTAATGCTCGGTTTACAATAAATGTATTCCAACCTTTTTGTTCTTCTTCGGTTAATTTACTCCAATTAATTTTTTTATTGTGGACTAGTTTAACAAAATCAAAAGGAGTCATTCGGTAAAAATTCTTCGTTTACATAACCACATTTAGCACAGGCAAACACAGGAATAGGAATTAATGCGGGTTGCCCTGTAGGGGAAAGCATAGGAGATAATTTGCGTATTAAGTTAACTTGAGTAAAATGTTCGTGCCCACATTCTCCACAAATCACAGGGGTAGTTTGTGATATATCTATATTAAATTGTTGGTCCATTAGTCTTTAATATTTTTAGGTTTCCTAAAACGAATTTTATCGTGTCTTTTGTATTTATGGTTAAACCAGTTATACCAATCTTTAAATTGTTCTAATCGTTGTTGGGTTGAATTTACACTCATAATTTTAATAATTTATTTAACATTGCGGCGATGCAGATTTCTTTATCTACTACAAACGTGTACTCATATTGATATTGAGCTATAATTACAATTGCATCACCAATTTTTGTAGTATATTCTTCTACACTATCGTATAGAGTCCTAAATAGAGATTCAAACTGAGTAGTACCACTATCGGCAATAATTTGTCTGATTTCTTTTAGGTTAGTTTTATTTTTTAGTCCTTGGATTACTTGGTTTTCAAAATCTGTGTTTTTAAGTGATTGAGTATCAAGTACTAATTTTTTGTCTTTTAAACTACCTTGAATGGTATTTAAAACTTTGCGGATATCCGGATAATGGGTAATAATTATTTGACCTAAATCCTCTTTAGTGTATTCTATTTTTTCTTTTTCGCAGATTTGAAGAATATGTTGTCCAACTTCTTTTTTAGACGGGGGAACGATTCCAAAGGTAACGCAACGAGACTGAAGGGGAGATATAATTCGTTCCAAATAATTACAAGTAAAAATAAACCTACAACTTGCAGAAAACGATTCGATAACATTTCTAAGGGTAGCTTGAGCTTGTGGGGTAAGATAATCACTTTCATCTAAGATTACTACTTTTAACCCATTAAACCCAATACTAGAAGCAAATGGCACAATTTTATCTCTGATTGTGTCAATTCCCCTTTCGTCTGAAGCGTTGATATAAAGGTGGGTAGCATCTAATTGTTTTACTATTAGTTTGGCCAGCGAGGTTTTCCCTGTCCCCGCCGGTCCAAACAATAGCAAATTTTGTAGAGTACCTTCCTTGATGTATTCAGCAATTTTAGATTTTACTTGGATATTTCCAATATAATCATCTAATGATTGAGGACGGTATTTTTCTACAAATAAATCCATTAGAACATAGATTGTTCAGATGAGTTACCTTTTTCTTCTGGCTTTTCTACAATGGTACATTCAGTAATTAGAAGTGTACCTGCAACAGAAGCTGCATTTTCTAATGCACAACGAGTTACCTTAGTAGGGTCAATAATGCCTTCTTGCTTTAGATTAACTTCTTTACCCATAAGAATGTTGTAACCTGTTCCAAACTCATTGCGGTAAGTAAGAGCAAGTTCAACTTGGTCTTCATATTCATACCCAGCATTGTCAAGGATTTGATAGAAGGGTTCGGTGATTGCTTTTTTAATAATATTATATCCAATCATCTGGTCTTCATTTAAATCATCTCGATTCAAAAGGGTAGAAATATGAAGTAAAGCGTGGCCTCCTCCAGGAAGAATACCTTCTTCGATTGCAGCTTGAGTAGCGTGAAGAGCATCATCTACACGATCTTTTCTCTCTTTCATTTCGGCTTCAGTGTAACCACCCACATTAATTACAGCAACACCACCTGCTAATTTAGCCAAACGCTGTTGCAACTGTTCACGAGCGTAGTTACTTTCGGCCTTGTCAATTTGACCTTTGATTTCTTCAAGTCGAGCAGCAATTACATTTTCATCACCTGCCCCGTCAACAATGGTAGTTTCTTCTTTAGTGATGGTAACACCTCGTGCTTTACCAAGCATATCAAAGGTAAGTTTATCAAGTTTCATACCTTTTTGCTTTGAAATAACAGTACCCCCAGTAAGTGCAGCCATATCTTCTAAAATCATAGTGCGGCGTTCTCCAAAATCGGGTGCCTTAACAGCAGCACACTTTAAGATGCCTCTCATTTTATTAACAATCATTGCAGCAAGTGCTTCACCGTCAATATCTTCAGCAACAATCAAGAGTGATTTGTTTTGTTGGCTAACACCTTCAAGGACAGGTAACAGTTCTTTTACTGAATTGATTTTACCATCATACATTAAAATATATGGTTCATCAAGTTGGCAAGTCATTGAACTATTATCGGTAACAAAATAAGGTGATTTATAGCCACGATCAAACTGCATACCTTCAACTACTTCAAGTGTAGTTTCGTGTGTTTTGCTTTCTTCAACTGTGATAACACCTTCACGTCCTACTTTATCAAATGCAGTAGCAATAAGATTACCAATGAAAATATCATTATTAGCAGAAATAGTAGCTACTTGTTTAAGTTGGTTTTCGTTTGAGATATCTTCAGAGAGTTTTTTAATGTGTTTAACAACATCTTGTGTAGCCAAATCAATCCCTCTTTTTATCTCTACAGCATTATTTGAACGTTGCATATGAATCCCTTCGTCAATAATAGCACGAGCAAGAACCGTTGCTGTAGTAGTACCATCACCAGCTTGTTCAGCAGTTTTGATAGCGGCTTGTTTTACAAGTTGGGCTCCCATATTTTCAATGGGATCATCTAATTCAATAGACTTAGCTACAGTAACACCATCTTTAGTACTTTGAGGGGTTCCATTAACTTGACCAATAACAACATTTCGTCCATTAGGACCTAAGGTAGTTACTACAGCATCTGCTAGCTGATTGACTCCTTCTACTAATGCTTCTCGAGCTTCAGTGTTAAAACTAATTATTTTACTCATGTTTTATTGATTTACAACTCCTAAAATTTCTGATTCGGATGAGAGTACATACTCTTCACCTTCAATTTCTACGGTATTTGCCCCGTATTTGGGCATGATTACTTTTTGACCTACCTCTACTCTCATAGGAACGAGGTTGCCATTGTTGTCATATCGACCAGGACCGACTGCTAATACAGTCCCAAAGTCTGGACGATCTTTACCCATATCGGGAACAACGATGTTCCCATAGGTAGATTCTTCGGCTTCGATCGGTTTAATCAAGATACGATCGGCCAATGGTGTAATAGGTACATTTTCCATTGTTTATTGTTTTATAGTTAAGTTTTTAAAATCGTGATTAATTTTCTCTAATCTAGTAATATATGATTCCATATTAGGGCTTTTTTTAGCCATATTACTTGCCATAGCAGTTAATGCTAATGCCATATTAGGGTAATGTCCAATTAAATTGGGATATGTGTTTTTCTTTTCTGAAGTTTTTTCTTCATACACAGAATAATTGTAATCATCTACTTGAATGTAATGATTTTCAAATGAGGGGTCATTAATAACTTTCATTTATTGATTTTGATTTCGCACAAGATAATAAGAAGATTCTAGGTCTCCAAATTTAAATGCAAAAGTCATCAATCCTTTTGGATTAATTTTCAAAACCCCAAATTCAAATTGTTTATTGTGTCTAAGGACTTCTTTGACTAAAAGAGCATTGAATGGGATGTTTTTAATTTCTCCGTCTCCATTTTCAATTCTGTGTACAAAGGATACTGAATTTGAAGTAGTACTACCAATAGTAAACTGAACTTCTTTTTCTACAAATCCTTCTTGAGTTGAAACATAGAATACTTCTTCGTTAATTGCATCCCTTGCCTTAATAAATTTACTGATGAACTCAGTATCTAATTCGATTTCAATGTCTCCTTCTGTGGGGTTAATTGTAGGAACATTTGGGATAACTTGAGGGTCTGCAAGGTTAAATTTTACATCTATATTAGTATCGCCAATAATAAATTGAACTGGGGTTTTGTTTTCTTGTTTTATTTCAAATAAAACTTCTCTATCCAATATACCCATCAATTTATTTAGTGTAGAAGTACTATAAATACCAAATTCACCTACAGGGAATTGGAAATTATTGTTTTTTACTTTACCTACAAGTGTTTGGGAGTCATTAATGAATTCTGTGTGGACACCTTCCCCATCAGAAACCCATTTTACCCTTTCAATGTTGCCTCCTAAGTGGTACCTTGAAATAAAACTATCTATAATTCGTTTATCTGTCATCAGAAATTAAAAAATGTATTTACGTGTGTGTTGAGTGTTAATTGCCCCCAATCAAGATCATGGTAAAATGATTCTAATTTTTTCTTCATAATTGAATCAAATGCCATATCTCGATCAATGTACTTTTCTATGAATGTACGAATTTCTTCTGGGAAATCAAAATCTAAAAATGCCATTGTATCAATCTTATAGGGATTATCTTTTAAATAAACCCATTTAATTTTATCTCCTTGTACAATTTGAGAATGTTGTTTATCTAATCCTTTAAATTTAAGAAAATCATTGTAGCGAACAGCTGCTTTTACATTTACAGGGGCTTTAAGTTTAAACTCAGTAAATATGTTTCCAGCACCTGGGGGACGCGATATATAGCTATTTATATCTTTTACCCCTGTTGGTTTGCCCAATAACTCAATAGGTAAATCTTTTAAGCTATCTTTAAATTCAAGAATTTCTTTGTCAATTTCATTCCTTGTAGCACCAAACAAGATTTTATTAAGTATACTATTGAAAAAATCTCTAAATAGAGGTGGAAAGTTTGATTTCATAAAGTCAAGTCCCTTGACATCAATATCTTCAACTTCCATACCTTCCTTTTTAGTAATGTACTGAGCATAACGGCGTTTACCTGAAAAAAAGCCAGAACGAATAGTACATTCTGTTTTCATTTCAAGGCGGTGTTCAGGAATATTGAATGCTTCTTTAGCTAGAGTATCATAATACTCAGTAATCAAATCCTGATACTTGAGTGCCATTTTTTCAAGTATATTGTCTTTTTCCTTTTCATCCATCTCATCAAAATTAGGATAGAGATGTTTGAGTAGAGGTTCAGCATGAAAGTAGTTTGAATCGGTGTCAACATAAGTACAAAAGTTTTTATCCTCTGCCTTACAAATCCACCATGGTACTTCTTCTTGGTTGCTCATAATTCTAATTTTATTTCTCCTCGTAAAACTTTATTCATATGTGTGTTTGCAAATAAAGCAGACTCTTGAATAATACGTTGTCCTGTAAGTGTGATACCTTCCGAAAGAATAACGTTGCCATAACGGAAAGAAGCCAATGCTGTTGCACCATACAATGAGTTAAGCAAGATTTTCATGGTGTATTGTTTGAGGTGATTAAGTTCACCTTCTTTTTTGTTTCCACTTTTATATGCTTTTTTCATTGCTTTTTTATACTTAACCCGTTCATCAAACCACTTATCAAGGATAACGGACAATACTGACTTTCTATCAGTTCTAAACATTACTCCATTTGCGGTAATTGTTAAATTATGGGTTTTAATTTTGTCAACTATATCCTTTACAAGCATATATTGTTGATTTCTTTGTAAATTTTCAACTGGAAGTTTCTTTTCAGGATCATTGACAACCATGGCTTCTAAATCGTTTAACCCCAATCTATTGTTCCTATCATCAAACAAATCTAATACTCTACCAACATAAGTTTCTTTACCAATGTTCAAAGACATGATGATGGATGGGTACAGCGAAGTTAAGTCTTCATCAAACATGTACTTGTAGATACCTGTTTTAGGGCAAAATAAATAACCCCCAGCATAGTTCTTTTTAGTAATAGGGTTTAAGTCTTTATTTGGAGGAACAATACCTTCAGATATCAACCAACTTGAAATAGCACCATCGTGAATACGGGAAGATTGGTATACTTCCTCGTACATAACTTTTCCTTTGTGTGCTAAGTTTTTAGTTAAGTCAATGTACTTGAACTTTTCGTCTAGTTTTTTGAGAATCAAAACGTCAACAAAGTTGTATTCAATAAACTTTTCTTTGTCTTCGGCAAATAACCTGTCAAGTGAACCGTGGTATTCGATTTTCTTTTGCCCCACATATTTCTCACCGAGTGCATCTAGTTTGTAAGATGGTTCATCTTTGAAACTATATTTTTTATGCAAACGCATATAATCAAGGGAAGTAACTCCCGCAATCTTAATGGGCATATCTTCATCTCTATCTCTTTCTTCAATAATATTAATAGGTGATAAGCGTTTTACAGTGCGCTCCCCCATTGTATTTTTGATTCTATAATAAAGATATGGAATATCGAAATAGTCACTGTTATAGCCAACTAGGATATCTGGTTGTATCTCTTCCATAGAACGAATAAACACATCAAGTAAATCTGTTTCGCGTCTTACGGGAATTACTTCTCTTCCTTGATTGTCAATTGTATGTTCAAGTTTTCCTTCTTTATCAACAATGACGATTTTCCAATCATCTAATTGTCTATCCCACCAAGCAATTGAGGTAACAGGTTTGGGTGCCTGCTTAATATATTCAGGAGTAAGAGCACCCCCCATCTCAATCTCAATATCGAAAAATACTTCACGGTGGGTAACTGAAGGTGTGTCATCGTCTCCATACTTGTCAATTAAAAATTTAGTATGGATATTATCACGGTAATGATCTGAATAATGCATTTGGGGGTTGTCTCTTTGCCAGTTGAATACCTTTTTTAGGTTTTCTCCCTTTAGACCCTTATGAGTAGCTTGTTGTGCAGAACATTCTATGTAACCATAGTTTTGAAACTCCTCAACAAAATATCCCTCATCAGTCCAGAGATGTACCCGGTAATGATTCCACTCATCACCTCTTTGAACATAACAACTTTTATACATTAATCTACTGAATTATATAGATCAATATATACTTGTTTTGGGCCAGAGCCAACTTTTCTTCCACTGTCTGCTCCACCTACTGTTAAAATGACAGTTGGAATATTTCTAACTCCAAAAGTTTGAGATAATTCAGGATTTGAGTCTACATCAATTTTTTTAACTGTGTAGCCTTCATTTGCTAGTTCTTCCATAATAGGACCCAACATTTTACAGGGTCCACACCACTCTGCGCTAAAATATAATAGTTCTTTCATTTTACTTTTATTCTGAAAATAAGTGCCCCGAAGGGCTTCTGTTAGTCCGTCGCTCATTTTTAATTTGGGCTTTAATTTTTTATAAAATTCCCAGTTAATTGACATTTAATTCTTGTTCAGTAAAAAATTGTTTCAAGTCAGGACGGAAATAATTAATGTTTTTCATTACTTTTCGGTCTCGTGATCTATAAACAATATACCTGTTACCAATTTTTTCATAGTGACAGGGCTCACCTTGCTCTTTGGAGCGGACTTTCGTCGTCTCAATTGCCTCTTCCTCACTTGAACAAGCTTTTGATAGGTTCGATGCTTGAACCTCTTGATAGGCGGGCCAAATCTTATCCTTAAGGCCATGTAACATAGTACCGTTCCCAAGGGAAACATAAGTAATGTCGCACAAAGCATCCAAAACTTCAACGATGTCGCCTCGTTCACACGCTTCTCTATACTCTTCAAGTTCTTCCAAGATGAAATTGTAAACAAATTCCCATTCTTTTTTTTCTGGTATTGTGGGTTCATAGTTGTTAGGTTTATTCATTAAATCATTAAACTCCTCAACCTCATCTACAAATGGGACATTATTAAATAACTCTAATTGCTTACTCATTACTCAATAACTTTTACAAGTTTGATTTGTTTCAACTGATCAACGTGCCATTCCATTTGGTATGTAGAATACTCTTGGGTTAATTTGACTTCTGCGTCAGTTGCATTTTCTGCATTTACAAGGAATTGTTCAGTGGTCCACTTTGCGGTACCACGAGAGGTTTCCTCTTCAACCTTTACTTTTGCTAACCAATATGCCATAACTTATTAATTTTTAATTTTATCCGTGTAATAATTGTTTTCCACTGTGGGTGTTTGCACCTCCCCCAAAAAATTCATCTAAAAAACTCTTTGGGTAGAGCAAAATAGTTCCTGTATAAGTTTTTGTTTCAACGTATCTTGAGTTGAGTGGAATCTTATTTGCTGCTGCAGCGGATGCTACTTGTTTTCCTAATTCAGGACCAGCAGCGCGTCCCAAATAATCATATAAACTTACTAATTCCATTTCTTAAATATTGTGTCCTCCGTTATTAATTTTCAAACTGTCAAAGAATTCTTTGCGAGCATTGTTTGTGTCATCTCTAAACGCACCAGATGCTTTTGTAGTAACCATTGCTGCTCCTTGGTGTTTGACACCTCTGCAACTTACACAATTGTGAGTACCTACAATAGTGACAATAACTCCCAAATTACCTTCTGTAATTTTATCTACTGCATTGTGAATTGCTGAGGTAAGTTGTTCTTGAATTGCTCCTCTGCGTCCAAATAATTCTACAATGCGATTAAGTTTAGATAAACCAATTACTTGTCCATCTTTACCGGCAATATAACCAATGTGGACAACCCCTCCAATTGTTTGATGGTGATGAGAGCACATAGATGTAAGTGGGATATTGCGTTCAATAATAACCCCGTCGTAACCATCACTTGGAAATGAAGTAATAGGGGACATCGCATTGTATCTCCCAGCCCACAAGTCATTTACATATGCTTTAGCTACTCTGCGGGGGGTTTCCATTGAATTGGG
>Ga0099846_1000531_pt1 | contig 15804 bp, 20 predicted proteins | sample CB_VirMetaG_FD_78180 | JGI IMG/M metagenome (GOLD analysis project Ga0099846, IMG submission 78180) | Freshwater to marine saline gradient viral communities from Chesapeake Bay - CB_1504_1 Viral MetaG | ecosystem: Environmental > Aquatic > Marine > Coastal | place: USA: Chesapeake Bay... | reverse complement strand
TCTCCAACTTGAATATTTGAAAGTTCTTTCATACCTTGCGGTGTTTGAACTTGTGTTTTCAAATCCAAGCAATAACCACTACGAGTAGTTTGAGTTGCACTTACAATTGGAACATTAGTTTCTACAGCAAGTCCACGAAGTTCTTCAGCAATAGCTTTAACATAAGAATATGAATTTACTGAGAAATTTGACTTATATCTACTAGAAGCACAGATGTTTAGATAATCAATAAAAATTACATCAGGTTTGAAAGACTTCTTAAGTGCAAGTTCATTAAGAAGTGCTTTAAAGTGCCCAGTATGAGCGGAAGCAGTTGGATATTCTTTAATGATAAAGGTTCCTTGAGTTTTCTTACTGATCTTGTTTAACCTACTTTCAAACATAGATTTTGGCAAATCAGTTATTTGTTGAATTGGTACATTCAAAAGATTTGCGTCAATTCGCTCAGCAATTTTCTCTTCTGCCATTTCCATTGTAATGTATAGAACGTTCCGTCCTTGCAGCAAGACGGAGCTAGCGACGTGGCACATGAATAGAGATTTTCCGACACCAGTACCAGCAAGCGCGATATTAAGAGTTTTAGGAGGCAGACCGCCTTTTGTAATTTTGTTAAAATACTCAAGATCAAAGGGAATTTTCTCCTCCTTTCTATGATAGTATTCATATCTTTCTTCATAATTTTGTAAATAATCGTGACCAATATTGTTATCGAAACTTACAGATAAAGCTTCTTGTAGAATACTAGGTATTGCATCTCTGTTTTTATTTTCATCTTGTCCATCAGCAATCTTAATAGATTCCATTAAAGCAATATAAATTGCACGATCTCTACACCACTTTTCAGTTACATTGTAAAGCCATTCTAAGTCTGCAGGAGAGTTGTCAAGAGATGATACATATTCGCAGATTACTTTATATGTATCTTCGGTAATATCTGTCCTCTTCTCAGACTCAATTAATAGTACTTCTTTAGTTGCAAGGTTTTCATAAGAAACCATAAACTTAGAAATTTCTTCGAAAACTACTTTCTCGTGAAAATTCTCAAAGTATTCCTTATGAATAAAAGGAAGAACTTTTCTACAATAATCATTATTGAAGAGAAGATTTCTAAGAATAGTAGTTTCAATATTTTCCATCATTTATAATCAAATAATTTTTTTAAGATTTGCCATAAGAAAATTCAACTCTAGCAATTTCATCTAAAGCTTGCATAACTTCAGCAGTAAAATACTTTTCAGGTTCTTTATAAATTTGTTTTGCATAGACTTTCTTAGTCTCACCATCAACAATCATTTCATAGCGACCTGCTAAATTTTTCCAAAGTCCGCCAATTTCACCGAGTTCAAGAAGACCATAATATCGATCAAGACCACGCTCATCGTAATACAAACGAATTTCCACATCTTTATTTTCCTTACTCAAACGAGACTTAGCAGTCTTTGCTCGAATAATATTTCCAATGACTTCTGTTCCATCCTTTTCTTTCTTTTTAGATAGATGAATAATAGTAGAAGCAGCATACTTAAGACCAGAACCTCCACCCATCTCTTTTGTAGGAACATAAGAACCAATGACATCATAGGTGTGGTTAGTAACAATCATAGGTATATTAGCTTGACCTAACTTTAATGTCAACATTCTGAAGGCACCTTTTATGAGTTGCGATTTCGTCATATCACGAACCTGCTTATCATTCAGTGCATCAGTAATCTCCTTTTCAGTTGAGAGCATTCCTAAAGAGTCTAAGACAAACATACAAGGTTTTCTTTCATCCTCAGGTTTCTTTAAGTAAATATCTACTGCCTTGAGTGCTTTACTACGAAACTCCTCAACAGTAACAACATTTACTACCACTAAACGATCTGTAGGTACTCCACGACTTTCTAATAGTGATTTAGTGATAGCTGCCTCAGTATCAAAATACAGGCAATATCCATCAGGATTAGAGTCCAGAAAATTCTTAACCACTGCGAGGCTAAAAAAAGTTTTTCCAGTACTAGACTCGCCAGCAATGGCAGTAATCTTATTCCCAGAAACACCGCCAAATATACTGCCTGAAACAAGTCCATTAAAAATGTAAGAACCTGTGTCAACATATGTTTCAGTTTCATCAATATCTGCAGCTAGTTTGGTGTAATCATCACCAATTTCTTTTACAATGTCTTTTAAAAAATCCATAAATTATTCCCAACGTAATGTATTCAAATATTCTAACACATTAGTACGAACATCCATAAGTTCATGATAGCACCTTTGATTGTGAGCACATTTTCTTAGTTCGGAATCAGGTTTGTATACAGACTCGATAAAGATATCAAGTCCACGATTCCACTTATCTTGCTTACTTTCCCCGTCGTCAGTTACATATTGATCATACATAAGAAAATTCTCCTAATTTTTTATTTTTTTGAATAACACTCTCCAAAGTCTTCCGTATAAATCACCACATTCGCAATGTTTTATATTTTCTAATATTAATCTTATTTCTTTTTCATTAAGATTTATAGTAAATAATCTACTCATGAGAAAAATAATTCAAGATTTACAGTCTTTTCAATGTTCCAACCAATTGCTTGAATAATAGTTTTTAAAGGATCCAAGAAACTTTTTTCGAATTGAAGATCATAATCTACATACTTATTTAATCCAAGTTCATTTGGGAATTTTTGAATAAAAGACATAACATTTTCTCTAATTGGATTTGCTTTCTTTAAGTAGCAAAACTTAATTTTTTCTCCATTTGCGATCAATGCATACTTATTTTCAATTTTCTTCTTTTTAACATAGTGATTATATAAAAGAGCTCCTCTGCAATGAATTGGAGTTCCCTTAGAATAAATCGTTTGAGAATTTCTATACTTTTTAATATCATTAACGGACCTTGGGAATGAAATATCTTCAGGTGGCATATTAAAAAATTCACCTTTGAACTGATCGATAAACTTAATAAGATCATCCTCAGTTTGATTCATAATTATAGCAAGAGCTTCTTTAATCTTATTTCTACAAGGAGAAGGTGTAGAAGATTTAACTGCTTCAATTCCCATCATTTTAAGTTTAGGTTCAGAATACTTTACTCCTTCACTATCCCAAACGTTAAGGATATATCTTTTCTTTGCAGTCCAAATACCACGATCAGCAATATTCTCCCTCTTCATCTGCATCTTCTGGTCATAAGCATTTACGTAGTTGGCCAATTCTTGGTAAGAACTTTCAATATATTTTTCAAGTTCCACCTTACAGACCTTATCAAGGAACGAAATAACGCTTTCAGTAGTTTTCTCTCTTCCTTTGAATATAGCGTCAACAAAAGGACCCATATTAAGATAGATAGAATCAGTATCAGAAGCAATAACATAATCAGTATTATTAGTTTTAAGTACTTTATTCATATAAGAATTCATCTTACTTTCAATCCAACGAATTGAAAGTTGTCCAGAGAGAGTAATTGCTTCTGCATTCTCGATTCGGAAATATCTAAAATATTCATTTCCAACCGCACCATAAGCAGAGTTTAGAGAAATCTTTTTTGCCATTTGAATATTATTACATCTGGCAATTTCTTTCTCTAATTCTATAGATGGATTCTTTTCATATTTTTTCTTAGCTTCGATCATCTTCTTTTTATAGATGACTCGATCGCTATACATCTTATCCATTAACTCTGGAAGGAATCCTCTAACATCTTTCCTGTATTGTGCTCCATTAGCGCAAACTGCAAATGGATGATTATCAGGTATTTCAACTTTTCCTTCTAAAAGTCTATCAACAGATACTCCTGGATATCTATCATCCAATAGAGTTTCTGGAGAGATATTATACTGCATAATCAAGTGTGGGTATAGACTGTTCAAGTCAAAACTTACAACATAGTCATACATCCCTGGAACTGGTTCTTTTACATATGCACCAGCATACTTAGAATCTTTCTTATTATCAGTCTTAAATGGAATTACAATATCTCTCTTTTTAAGATAGTTGTAGATAATTGAGTCCCACATTCTAACTTGGTAGAATACATCATTGTAATTACTTTTCGAGTCATATGCCATAGTAATGGCTAACTCAATAAGTTTCATCTTGTCTTCCAGACGGTCAACAAGTTTAACGTCAATGATATTGTATTCTACAAATTTATTCCAGTCTTTAGTATAAAAATCTTTGAAGGTTTCATACTCAGAGTGATCTAGTTTATTTGCACCAAGTTCAACAAAAGCAATATGATCCAGTCGATAAGACTCTTGATTTGTATAAGTAAATTTCTTATAAAGATCAAGATAATCTAGAACTGTAACTCCAGCAATCTGACAACGATCATTTTGCCTACCATTAATTATAACTTCGTCTTCAGTTACAATTCCCCAAGGAGAAATCTTCTTTGCAGTTTTAGTGTCTAAGACTTTTTTGATCCTTCCGTAAATATATGGAATATCATAGAACTCACAGTTCCAACCAGTAATTACTTCTGGTGTGTCATATTCCCAGTATGCAATGAAATTGTCAAGAAGATCAAATTCATCCTTACATTCAATATATTTTACGTTAGGATCTTTACTTTCAAAAGGTTTTACACCCCAGGTTATAACTTTTTTTGTTGAATAATTCTGAATAGAAATTGTAAGTATTTCTTCACTACAACTTCTTACATCAGGAAATCCATTTTCTGATGCAACCTCAATATCAATAGTAATTAGTTTGATTTTATTAATATCAAATACTATATGATCTTCTGGATAGTTTTCAGAAATATATTGATTTACATATCTAGTATTACCAAACAACTTAAAGTTATCTATACCTTTATATCTTTCAATAAAGTTACGAGTTTCTTTTACTGTTCCTGGTTTTACTTCTTCAACATATTGTCCATCAAGTGTTTTATACTTTGTCTTGTTGGTAGATTGTACATATAAAGTTGGATAAAATTCTTCCCTATTCTGGAAAGACTTTCCATTATCAAATCCTCGGGAAAGAATTTCATTACCTACTAGGACAATATTTGTGTAAAACTTCATTTAATTAATTTTTTGTACATTTCAACTTGCCAAGAAGTTGGACTCAAAATTGTAAAGATAGAGTCTGAATGAATTTTCATCTCTCTCTGATCTGTAAACTCTGGCCACTTTCTTAGATTGTATTCACCTTTATCATTTTTAAAAAGTTCAAAAGGTTCTATTAATTTACAATCAGGTTCACCCAACTCTGTTGGAACTTCTTCGATTTGAGTTACCAAAACTAAATTTGGCTTAGCTATCAGTACTTTCAGATTTTTCATTGATATTCTCCAAATATGAGTTTTTAATTTCTTCAATAGGTTCTACAACAGATACTACCCAATCAGATGGGATAGAAATATTTTTATCAGCAGAAAGTGGAGCATAAGGATAAAACTTAACTTTTGCTTCTTCCCTAAAAGTTAGTGTAAATGGATTTTCCAGAATGTAATGAACTACTTTATCTCCAGAAAAAACTTCCTTTACTTCAGCAATCACATCTTCCAGTGATTTTAACATTACGATTTTAATTGCCATAGTTAACTAATAGTATTCATCTCTATGTAGTATAGCATCGCAGAGATTTTTTTGCAATAAAAAAAGGAGATGCTCTGGATTTTGCCAGAATCTCCTTTATTGCGACGATATTTGGGATTCCCCAAATTTATTTATAGATAATCTTTACGTTTATGTGCTTCTGGAACTACTTTTTTCAATGTGATTGATAAAAGTCCGTCTTCAAATACGACGTTTGAGACTTCTGTGTCTTCAGAAAGGGTCCAGGATCTTTCAAAGTTTCTCTGAGCCAATCCCTTGTGGATAAACGTTCCCTCTTCATCAGATGTCTCTTTTTCCCCCCTGACAAAAAGTTTTCCATACTCGGTGTAAGCATTTACTTGCTCCTTCTTAAATCCTGCTAGTGCAATTTCTAATCTAGTTTCATTACTATTTAACTCAATCACATTGTATGGAGGATAGTTATTTACAGAGGTATTGAAAACTCTATCAAAATATTGATCCATTCCGATTGAATTTTTTGCAATACGATCCATCAACTGATCTAAGTTTGCAGCATTATACTTTGCTAAAGACATTTGACTTCTCCTTAATAAGCGAGATTGTGTTTTGTAGACCCCGAAGGCATCCACTACTAATTATAACATAAGTCATAAAAAAGGGGGTGTTGAAAACCCCCCCTTTTTTATTGCGGGTATTTTCCTCTGAAAACTAATAAAAGTTTTTGACTATGAATACCAACTGGTTTTTACGGGTATTTTGCCCTGAAAACTAATAAAAGTTTTCCAATGTGAATACCAACTGGTTTTTAGTTAGTATTAAATGTTGAATACTAACTAAAAGATTTGAAGATGGTTAAGTATTATGTTCTGAAAACTAATAAAAGTTTTTCAGGTTGAATACTAAAGGAGACCATCCTCAACAATCATCTTACGGGCAGTTCTCCAAAGGTCACGAAGGTGTCTGTCAGACTCTTTCATTGCTTCTCGGATCTCACGAACATCATCAAGATTCTTGACGGCATTCTTAGACTCAAGACTCATACTCTTTTTACAGGAAGAACCTGCTTTACGTTTGTGATACTTGTAGTTTGATGCAGTCACACCAGCGTGCATGTGATATGGAGTTAAACCAAAATATACTTTCTTTGCATACTTCCAATATGGAACTTTATTAATATCAGATCTTACTCTTAGATCACCTGTAGAAGGAACAATAAGAGTATTGATAACTCCATAGATGAATTTAAGTTTTGAACTGGTATACTTTTTAAGACCGTCTTTTAATCCGGAGTTGTTTTTATTTAATTCAATACCAGCCCACTCTCTCGTATCAGAATCAAGTTCACTAGCAAGTTTGAAAAGATATTTTTTAATCCATTCAACCACTGCATCAGAGTAATCAGTTTTAATTCCATATTGTTGATTTCTTGCACCATTTGAATCCTCTGTCAAAGCATCTCTGTCAACATAGATATGAGAAACCTTTTTCTCAAAAGTTTTGTATTCAACAGGATCAAAAATTTTCAAAGCATCATATGCTTCTGGAAACTCTTGAAGATAAAATGCGATTGATTCAATGTCATTTGGATCACTTTTTGCAAGTAGATATTCTCTCAACCCGATCGAAGCAATCTTTCTTGCTTTTGGAGTAACCTTTTGTGGAAAACAAAGAATCTCAATATTCATAGAATCAGCACAAGACCGCAACTGCTTCAGTTGCTCAATTGTCCAACTTTGAGCAAGACTATTGTCTTCTTGTGCTCTGATGTGAGCATCTTCAATAATAATATCTTGACCATTCAGTTCTGGAATATTTAACTGAATAAAGTCTTCGTTAGAAATAACATAATGATTGTTTGTCTCTGGGACAAAGACATAGGTTTCTTTTTTGCCGATGTCACAGGTAATAAATTTGTTCATAATTTTTCAAGTATTAAGTCTTGAATACCAACTTATCAGACCTAAGTATCATAACAAATAAAAAAGATTTGTCAAGAACCTCTTTAAAATTATTCGGTTTCTTCTACTCTCTTCTTCTTAGATCCAATATTGTATTTTGCTTCCAAAGTCCAATCAGATTTATCTTTATAAGAAAGAACTTTAATCTGATTCAAAGGTGCAATATCTCTTATCTTTTCCTCATCAATTACATTAATAAGTCCCCAATCAGAAATAAGATTTACAATACGATTCCTTCTTTGAATATCATTTACAGTCAAATTAGTATTTTTACCGTCAAGAGCAAATAGTTCCTTAAAATGAACGATATAATATTTACCTTGCTTATGTAAAATATGACAAGACTGGTAAAGTTTTTTTTCCTTGCGAGAAGCAACTCCAATACGAGTCAAAGTTTCACGAACCTTTAGAAAATCATCTGGTTCATTTAGAGATACTTCCACCATATCAGATGGTTTCCAATTTACTTCAGGTTCATTTACCACAGTCATTTTCTTCCTCCAATTTCAAATTTATTGCGAATAAAGTTAATTTGATCTTTTGTCAAAATATTCAAAGCTTGTTGTGCTTTTTCATTATTGTATCCATAATATTTTTTAACATAATCAAGATCTTTGACTATATCTTTACGAATCCAAGGAGAAAATCTCTTCTTAGTTCTCAAAATATTTATAAAGAAATCATATTGTAACTTTTTATCTAGATTATGATTCATATTCATCTCATTTGAATACATCAAACAATCAATATGTCCAGATAAACATTTGTTTATTACAAATGGAGGATATTCATTTTCCGATAAGGGATTTTCATCAATTAAGTTTTTCTTTGTCTGGTTGATAGAATTCAACCAATCTTTCAATTCATAAATCATAATTTAATAAAACTAATTCCTTCCTTTCCTGCTGATCTTTATTATATGTTCCAACTGATCTCATTGTATAAGTATGAGAAAACTCAGCAGTTTTCCAATTAGTAAACCTATCAATTACTTTGTCGTCATTGTTATAAGAGATAAGAATAGGGCACTGAAAGTTATTGCAATTTTCAGCAAACTTATCATGATCGAATCCTTTATGCATATTGCCTTTAGGGCCATATAAAGAATCCCGAATATCGTAAGGAGGATCAAGATAAACGAAAGTGCTTCTATCATCTGTAAGTAAATGTTCATAAGATAGATTAGTAATCTTCCAATTTCTAATTATCTTAGAGTACTCCGGTAATTTTTCAATTCCTCGCATTGAGAAGTTTGATTCAGATGCTGCGGAAGAAAAGGATGAGGACTCAGTGAGACCAGAAAAAGAGCACTTGTTAACAATATAAAAAGAGATAGCACGAGTCGTAGAATCACAGAGTCTGGGGTGTTTTGTAAGATATTCTTTAGATTCCAAAAAAAGAATTTTCGCTGAGACTGGTTCTGGGTGCCTTTGTTTAAGTTGGAGTAGTTTTGATCTAATTTCATTGGAATTTAACTGAAGTTGTTTCCAAAAATTATAAAGAGGTTCATATAAATCATTAACCCAAATAGGAATATCTGGATACATTTTAGTAATATAGATTGCTACAGAACCTCCGCCAACAAATGGTTCTCTAAATTCATTATAATTGGAAATATCTGGAAGAAACTGGGATAATTTAGTTAGTGCCCTACTTTTTCCACCAGGATATCTAAGGGGAGTCTTTAGTGATTTCATAATCAGGTTTATTGTATTTTAAAAATTCTCTAAAAGTCATTTTCATTTCTTTTTGAGTCATTCCACAATGTTCAGCAGCTTCAGGTAAATTCATTTTAGAAGTAAACAAACCTCTATTTGCTTCTTCTACATTTTGAGGAGTTGTTTTCTTTTTCATTTGAAATTACACTCACACATAATTTCCGTTAAAGCAGCAAGAAGATTAATTTCTTGGTCTGCAACGAAAGCAGATTGATATTGATACTTTGATACGATTAGTACACAAGCAGCAATGCTGGGACCATCTAGGTGTTGGTATAGACCGTCATAAACCATCCTTAATAATGATCCAGAATCATTATCTAGGTGTGCTACTACCCATTTACGTACATCTGTAAAGTTTTTATTTTTAAGATGTTTGATAATGTCATCAATCTTTACATCAGAAAAAGTTGCAAGAATTGCTGAATCAATTTTTCCTGAAACAGAATACCTCTGACATTCGTTAAGTACTCTCCTCCAGTCAGGAAAATGCTTATTGATTAATTGAACAAGAACTTTATCGTCCGCTTCAACTTTTTCTTTATCCAAGATCTCTTTGAGCCTCTCAAAGAACTTTGCTGCGATCTTTGGTTTGTCTTTTGATCTGATGCCAAACTCGACAACTGCACATCTGCTGTGAAGAGGTTCAATGATTTTGTTTTTGTAATTGCAGGTGAAGATGAATCTGCAATTGTTATAAAATGCCTCAATATTTGCCCGTAGTAGGAGTTGTACATCGTTCCCCGTGTTATCTGCCTCGTCAATAATGATGACTTTGTGTTTAGAAGTTGCTTGAATTGATACGGTCGAAGCAAAGTTCTTTGCTTGGTTTCTAACCGTGTCCAAAAATCTACCTTCATCGGATCCATTGATGACATAATAATCTGCTCCTAGTTCATTACAAAGTGCTTTAGCTACAGTAGTTTTTCCAATTCCGGGAGGACCAGCAAGTAAAAGATTTGAGATTTCTCCCTTATCTACAAAATCTTGAAATGTCTTTTTAGTGCTTTCGGGAAGAATACAATCTTCAATTTTTTTGGGGGAATACTTTTCCACCCACAAAAAATCATTTCTCATAATAAATTAATCAAGTTTGAAGTAAATTTTTGACTTATCCAAATGTAGAATCTGATTCAAGAGCGATGTAATATTTCAAATCAAATTTAGAACTTTTAAATTCAGAAAGTAAGTCTGAAGAAATTACTACATCATAAGATCCAGGAACCATCTTAATATTCTCAATTTTGTAATTGAGTGTAAACTCTTCAGAGGTTTCACCAACCAAGATAGAGTACTCCGTAGAACTACTGTTCTTTTTATCACGAACTAAAAGTCTAATATTTCCATCTTCACCAGAAACTGTAAGATCAGGAAGTTGATAAACAGATGCTGCTTTCATAAGTTTAACAAGTTGTGAATGCTCAACTTGAAAGCAAACATCTTTTTTGTTTAAGCATATTTCTTTTTCTGGTGGAGCAATTATAATCTCAGGATCTGCAAAGTAATACTTAACCAAACGTTTACCTTCTTTAATGAGAAGGTAAGAATCGTTTTCAAAATTTAGATCAGGATCATCGTGAAGAGATAGTCCATTTAGGAATTGCTTAAGCTCATAAATTGCAAAGTCCCTTGGAAATTCTTCTTGAACTTCTGCCTCAGCAAAGATATTTTTCATAACAGAAATAGTTCTGATCCTATTTCCCTTTTTAATCAAGATTGATTCATTGATCGTAGAAAAATTTTCAAGAAGTTTAATTGTTTGTTCAGAAAGTTTCATAATTATCAGTAGGTTTTTTATGCAGACCAGAGAAATGGTAAAGAAGAATACAGTAATGAATTACCTTAAGGATGTCAAGTCTAGACTTTCCATTCTTCTTACCGAAGCGTGATAGATACTTAATTGCATTACTTCTACAAAATGGTTCAGCATCACCAATACTTTCAATCAAATCAAGAGTTTGAGTTTTAGAATCCTGATCAGAAGAGGTGTAGTGACCTTTATAAGTTTCTGTAATATAATCAGATATCTCTTTTAGAGTTTTATCCTCTTCATATTTCCAAAGTTTTTTATTACTAATAGTAAAAGGTTCCAAGTTTTCAGACATAATTTAATAGTTTACCTCAGGTAAATTATATATCTTTTACAGTAAATTGTCAATTAGAAGATAATACACTGAATCCTTTTTGCTTTTCAAACTTTAATGTATTTTCAAATTTTTCCTCAAGTTCTTCTCTTTTGTGAGATATTACAAAAACATTTGAGTTTTTAACTACATAACGAATAATCTTTGTAAAATTATCAGTTCCAAATTCATCCAATGAACTATCAAAAATTTCATCAAGTATTAGTAAATTTGTATTTGTAGAATTTTTTACTTTTGCAATTTCTCTCCAAGTGAATAGAATAGATAAATCAATTCTCATCTTTTCACCTTCACTGAAGGAAGAATATGAAAAGTCTTCATAGATAGGATTCAAAGCTTTTTCATTAAATTCATCATCCAATGAAAAATTAATTGAAAATTCTAGAAGGTCTAGATACTTATTAAGGTTATAGTTAATTAAGGGTAAATACTTGTCTATAATTTTAGTTTTAGCACCATCATCTTTCAATAGTGAGATAATAAACTCATAACTAGATAGCTCATCTTTGTTAGAAGTTATTTCATTAAAACAATCTTCATATTCATTTTTGAAAGATTGTATTCTTTCTAACTCAATATCTCTCTCTTCATTGTTTTCGACAACATTTTGAATTTCCGATTGTAGTGAAAGGATTTGTTTTTGATACTCAGAAATAGTAGTATTTTTTCTAGATATTTCATTGTTTAAAGAAATGATCTCATTTGATAACGAATTAAAATTTTCTTCTCTGTTCTCTTCAGTTTTAATGGCTAATTCTAAATCTTTGAAACCTTTTTGAAGTTCTCTAGCACTGCTTTGAGTTTCTTCAATTTTATTTAACCTAAATTCTTCATCTATATTTTGTTTACAGGTAGGGCAAACCGTATTATCATTAAAAAATTTATGATCATTAACTATAGATGATATTTTTTGTTGTATCTTACCCTTAAGAGACTCAAACTTTTTTAACTTTGAAGATGAATCAGAATATTTTGAAATTTCACTGTTAAGATCTTCAACTTTTATAATTAATTTACGTATCAATTCTCTTATATTATTTGTTTCATTTTCTAAATCTTTAATTTTATTTTTCTTATCTTCTAAAAAATTACTCTCTGCTTTATCAAGTTTTTCTATTAGTTTATTTTGTGTTTCTATTTTATATTCTATATTTTGTTTTTTATATGAAAGTTGTTTAATCTTATCTTTAATTTCCCTCAAGTATAATTTTGCAGTTTCATTCATTGAAGAGAATATTTTAATGTCTAATATATCCTCAACAACCTCTCTACGATTCTGAAGTGATAACTGCATAAAAGGAACAAAATTTGATGATCCAAGAATTACAATTTGTGTGAATGACTTATAATTTAACTTCAGTATATTTTGCTCTAGAATTTTTTGCTGGTCTAGAGAAGATGCTAAACTATCAAATATTTTTTCGTTTTTATATATTTCAAAAATGTTTGGTTTAATTCCACGAACTACTTTATATTCTTCGCTTCCTATAGTGAAAGTAATTTCAACTCTACAATCTTTTTCATTTACTGTATTGATTAATTGAGATTTATTAATCTTCCTAAATGGTTTATTGAACAATACAAACGTCAATGCATCAAGCATTGTACTCTTACCTGCTCCGTTTTGACCAACTACTAATGTTGATCTGTTTTTAGTAAAATTTATATCTGTCCAATAATTTCCAGAACTTAAGAAATTTTTATACCTTAGCTTTTGAAATATAATCATAATTTGGTGGAATAACTAAGTCATTAGTAGTAATTATAGCATACTGATAATTGAAATGTTCACAGGTTAAAATTGCAACTTCAGGATCAACTTCCGTTACCTCTATACCAATATATCCAAGTTCTTCTAACATCATCAAGTATCTTAAAGCATCATCTTCTTCAACAAACATTAAAAGAACTTTTTCATTATCTTCATTGGCAACAGAAAATACACCTTCTAAACTATTCCCATTTACAGTAAGTATAAACATTGTTATATCTGAAATGACTCTTGATAAATTGTACTTATAAGATTTTTAATCTTTTTCTTATTTAACTGTATTTCAGATTCGTCTACATACTTTTTTAGTAGAGATAAAGTATCTTCTGTAGTTAAGAATTCTTCTGCATCAAAATCTTCTTTTACTTCTATATTTTCAATTACTTTCAACTCATAAGGATTTTCTTTACGTAGTTCATCAAAAAACTTTTCATACTTGTTTCTATCTATTCTATTTTTTACTACTAACTTTACTATACAATTTTTATATCTACTAAGATCCTTTGGAAGTTTTTCTTCATCATAATATATTATCTTAAATATTTCATATGGATTATCAATATATTCTACATCTAAAGTTTCAGTATCAAATATAATAAATCCTCTATCATCCTTATAATCATTCCAGAACATCTGGTAAGGATTTCCAATGTAAAAAACTTTACCATCATCACTTCTCGTATGATAGTGTCCGGATAATACCTTTTCAAATTTTCTAAAGTGCTTATCAAATTTAGTTTCTTCTTGAACATAATCTTTCAAAACTTTAAATCCACCAAGTTCAAGATGACCCATAGCAACTTTACAAGGTGTAGATTCAATTATATCTACAGTTTCCTGCTCTTGATCTGTAGATATCCAGGGAATAAAGAGAGTTTTTAGATCTCCTAAAACAACTTCTTCAGGTTTTGAATATATCTTAATATTAGAATAATCTTTAAGTAAAAGATATGGACTGTTTAAATTATTAGTATTCTTGTAAAATATATCGTGATTTCCAACTATAGCGTGAACATTATATTTTTTAAGTGGATCAAAAATAACTCTTCTAGCCCATTCAATACTCCAGTAATCAGTAGACTTTCTATTATCAAAAATATCTCCAAGATGAATTACAGTATTAATATTTTTTACTTCAAGAGTTGGAAAAAAAATATTTTTATAAAACATCTCAAAATAATCGTGAAAGACTTTATTACCTTTCTTAAAATTATAGTGAGTATCAGTTAATATTGCTACTTTCATCAATAAAATTTATAGTTAACGCTATCTTTAATTCCATTCATATCTCCATAACTGTATCCAACATCAGATGAGTCTGCGGTAAATACTTCGTCAAATCCAGATCTATGAATAATTTTTGATTTAATCTCAAGTTGCCTTTTTTCTTTAGATATTCTTCTTAAAAATGCATAGTAAATGACTTGAGTGAAATATGCAAATGGGTTTGGTCTAGAAACATCAAAGTTATCAATGTACTGAACACAATTTTCAATACCATCACTTATCATATCTTCCTTAAAAATATAGTTAACAAAGTTTGGTTTATATGACAAATGTGTTGCAATTTTTAAGAAACAATCTCCAATATAATTAGGTATTTTTGGTTTTGGTTTACCAGAATCTTTAGCAAGATCTACTTGTTTTCTATAATCAATCAAAGCTTGTAGAAAGTCTTTATTGCTTACATAATGTTCTGATCTTTTCTTTACCATTGTATTACTCACTATTTAAATTATTTTTATACTATTTAATAGATAAATTATACCATAATTATTATGAATTAACAATATCTTGACATACCTAAAGAATATGAATATAATAACTCTGTCAGGGTTGAAAGATTACTAGTATATTAATTAGCTATTAGATTTATAAATCTTTTCTAAGGATATTCTTGCTTCATCTATTTTGCATAGTAGTCCAATGTTATTGTTAACTGGAACTTGAGAACTATTTCTTAAGAACTTTTTGTAAGTACTAATTATATGAGGATCCTTTACTTCAGTCATAGTCATTATATTCTCTATACGAAGTACAAACAATTCATCGTCTGTAATTCTTAACCAAGGACTAACTTTATATCCCATAAAGTAATTTGTTTTTGAGTATATGGGAGAAATTACAACAGGATTATCTAAAAGTAAAAATGTTTCATCCTCTTCATTAGAAACACAAACCGTAGAAAATATTTCTTCACCAGAAACTAATTTTATTGTAGAATAAAAACTTTCTTCCATATTACTTATTTAAGTTTACATTAATAATGTCATAATCAAAGTTTTCTTCATTATATATTTTAATTCTTTCAACTAGATGATTTAAAGTATAATTTTTCATACCTTTGTATGAAATATCGTCTGCAATATCGTATAGTACAGCTGAAATCTTTCCGTTTCCTTTCCTTAAAACTCTTCCTATAGATTGAAGATTTCTAATTCTTGATTTTGAAGGAGAAGAAAATATAACGTTATGAAGTTTTTTAATATTAATACCAGTAGAGAAAGTTCCATATGAAGCAACGATTATTGCATCATTTTCTTTTTCTGTAATTTCTCTAACCCTTTCCCTATCTTCGGTATCAACTCCACCGTGAATGAAGAATATTTTTCTATTTTTATCTGCCTTACTATTTATTAGATCAAAAAGAGGTTTACCGTGAGATTCTACTCTGTTAAAAAGAACAAGGGTATTTCCTTT
>Ga0099846_1000523_pt1 | contig 15975 bp, 23 predicted proteins | sample CB_VirMetaG_FD_78180 | JGI IMG/M metagenome (GOLD analysis project Ga0099846, IMG submission 78180) | Freshwater to marine saline gradient viral communities from Chesapeake Bay - CB_1504_1 Viral MetaG | ecosystem: Environmental > Aquatic > Marine > Coastal | place: USA: Chesapeake Bay... | reverse complement strand
GTTTAATTCTACTAATTTAAACCTTTCAAGTAAACTTTGAAACTCTGGAGATGTAAACTTTATATATGGTAATATTATATCTTTAAATTTAATACTACTTCTATAAGTTCTCATTTTTTTAAGTTCACGTTTATCTATGTTTAGTTTATCAGCCATGTAATAAGCAAATAATTCTTTACTTATACGTGGTTCTGAAGCACTATAAAGATTAATACCATATGTATTAGTTAACTCTTTTCTTAATTTAACTAACTCAGTAGATCTACTAAAGATTTCCTTTGTTGAGCGTACATCATTAACGTTATATTCTACTACGGTATTTATTTCTTCTAAGGTTGTAATGGGTACATCATGTTCTATAGGCATTTCAAGAATATTATCCCAATCCATGCTATACTGTATCCACTTTAAACTAGAACGCTTGGCCGGGTTATCCCAGTGGTGCATTTTAAATATGTCAATTTGACCAATTTGCATTTTCCACTCAGGATAATCATGAAATTCATTCTTATTAGACCCTATAATGCACTTTTGAGCGTATTTATAGATAAAATTAGCTATTTCACAACCTGTTAGATTAATCCATGACTGATGATTATCTATAATATAATGAGTTACTTGTGCATCAAATGCAAGGCCATTATAAGAAATGTGCCATTGTTTTTGTTGTATGTTCTCCTCTAAAAATTCAATAAACTCTTTAAAATTATTTTTCAGATCATGAACAACAAAGATTTTAGTTTCTTTAGTCTTATAGTGTTCAAATGTTGCTGTAAAACAATTGACAAGAGTTTCATAATCCATTACCCAATGTTTCATGTCTCTTCTTTTTTTATGTTATCAAGACTAATTTGTCTTGCTTCTAGGATTAAATCCATTATACAATCATATATAACCTCTACTGCTTCAGATTGAGAACCATTAAATCTTTTTTCTAGTTCTGTTTCATATTCAACAACACTATGCTTTACGGCTTCTATCTTTTCTCTTTCTGTAGAAAAATGTATATATTGTACATTATGTGATACTTCAGCCATACATTTAGTAAGGGCCAGTAACATATTTATATCTATTATTTCTGCGTCTGTAAATTCTTCCATATTAATTATTAAAGATAAAAAAAGCCCAAATTAATGGGCTTTTTAAATAGTTGTGTGTTAATGAAAAGCTTTTACGGCTGCATTATAATCTTAGAAGTTTTTGTTTCTTCAAGTTTAACTTCTAGATATTGTTTATAATCAAATGAGCTAGCATTTATTGCAAATAATTGAATAAATGTTTCAATGTCCGCTTTGTCAGAAATATAAAATTCTGAAAAAGTTTCCATTTGAACTCTTTGTTCTTTAACTGTTTTACCAGTTTGTTGATTAGGTGTTTTTAACCTCATTGGTTGACCATCATCATCTAATTTTGGAATCATGTGGAAAGAATTCTTTACCACTTTGCTAATAACAGCAAGTATTCCTGAAGCAGGATCAAACATTGCTTCAACGTATGGTGAGTCATTACTCACAGGTAATAAGCTAAAAGATTTAGCATTTCTAAATGCTGAACTAATCAGCATCATGTTTTGTCCTAATGTGTTTGCCATTGGTTTTATAATTTGTTCAAAGATATAGAATTATTTTTAAAAAATTCTAACTCTTCAGGTATTTTTAATAAAATTGTTTCTTTTTTCTTATCTGGTATGGAGCATAATTCCCAAACGTTTTTTATAAGTTCTGAATCCACACCCAAAGCATCAGCATAATCATTATGATAAGCTTCAGGGTTTAAAAAACTTTTAACGTATTCAGAGATATTACCTTTATTACCAAAAAAGTTTAAAATTATTGTTTTTGTTTTTATACTAAACTTTGAATATTTACCGTCAACAAAACATAAAAAATCATGTTTAAACTCAGAAAAATCAAATATATAAACATGTGTGTCATCACCCATATAAATATAAGATTCTAATAAAGGATGATTTCTTAAGTGTTTTTCACTAAACATGTTAAATTTTAAGTTCTTTTCATCAGCTGAGTATAAACACAAAAATTTAAAGTCTGATTGAGCATAGAGATTGTCCCAGGCAATATAAGTTTGCTCCGGGACAAAGTCTATACCTTTTTTTAACCTTAAAAGAGGATACAAAAAAACTTTGCTTTTTTGAAAATATTGTGAATATACACCCTTCATACTACAAGGTAACTTTTTCTACCAAGAATTCATAAGGTAATGAGTAATTTTTGTTAGTATAATGGTATTCAGCTATTTTTAATACATCTGATAATGCATTTGTCCACATGTTTAATGAATCTGTAGATACATCAAACACATATACTTGTTTATAGTTATCTATTACAACAAATTTGTAAATAATTTCATACTCTTGTTGTTTTTCATCAAGATTTTCAAAAACTAATTTACAATATATAGCTGCTTGCAACCAATATTTATAAAAATCAACAGTTTCTCTAAACTCAGATATACCTTTACTAGTTGTTTTAAGGTCACAAATTGTTACCAGTTGTTTTTCTTCATCAACTTTGTAAAAATCTATAATACCTTTTAAACCAAAAGGTTTATCTTTTAAACCGCAATCTAAAGGTTTTTCTGCATATACAGATAAAGGATCTAAAGCAAAATCAGTTTGTTTACCATCAAACAAAGACATTACATCTTCATTTGCTTTAATAACTTCAACGTATTCAGCACATTTATCATATGTAGCTTGATCAATAATATCAAAAGCAGAATTGTTTAAGAAATTCCAATACTCTTTAGCATCATCTGTTTGAACTTTTTCAAGTCTAGCAGAATCTAATTTTAAAGCTTGAAATAAATTTTCTTCTTTTAATGCTTCTAATATTAAATTAGTCCACTCAGGTGCATCAGACATAAAGTCTGTCCAAATGTTATTTACTGTACAAATTTCTTTAAACTTACGTAAAACTTTAATAATACCATCAGATGGTGTTTTACCTGGAACCAAATTAAACTTTTTTGAAAAGTTTTCTGGTTCAAACAATAAACAGTGTACTACAGAACCTTCAATTAAATACTTTTCAGTTTTAATTTCTCTGTCTCCTAAAATATAGTCCTTATAAAATAAGGATGGTGAAAATAATAACTTGTTTAGTGATGAATAACTAAACTTGAATTCTTTAGCATAAAATTGCTCTTCTTTTTCTATGTTTCTTGTCATGTTTTTTTGATTTAAAATAAGGAGAGGAAACTCCCAAAAGAGGGAGTCTCCCACAATTATGGCTAATTCTCCTTAAATTATTAAAAATGTATTATCTACTATAGTAGTTTTTAATTTGTTTTTATATTCTGGATTTAACTTTATAGAATCTAATTCTATAGTAAATACTTTATCACCTTCATGATTTAATCCCATTGCTGTTTTAATAACATTATGAAATGCATATCTAGCAGTTTCCTTAAACGCAAATTCAGTTAACTTATCTTCTTCTATAAGTTTAAGTAAATAATTGTTATAAGTACTACCTGTTTGATTGTTACCCCATGGTGTAAACTCACTTAATCTTTTTCTAAGTGTTTTAACATTTACATTATTCCAGTTACTAGCATCCTTTAATCTTTCATATAAGAAATAATAAATTAAAGATACATAATCAAAAGAAGATTCAAGATTACAATTAGCTATCATTTCTAAAGCTAAAGTAACATTTTCTTTGTCACCACTTTTAATCATTTTTTGCATTGTTCTGTACTCTTCTCCGGTAATAATAACAGAATCTTCATTACATAATGAAACAATATGACTATCTTTAATTAAATTAGTTGCATTTAATATTTCCAAGTATTCAGATATATTTTTTAAATCAACAAAACAATAAGCAGTTACTTTGCTATAATCAAATATATCATTAAACATTATATAATCAGAATGTTTATTATGTATATAGTATTTATTACTTAATGTAATCATATCATCTTGAGGTAAACCAACAAAACAATCAATTATATCTTGTTTATAACCTTTATCTATAAGGTTTTTAATTAACACACTTACAGTAATACACTTACCCCAAATAAACTCACACAAATTAGTCATATGAATATATGATATAATTCTATAATCAGCCTTATCTTTATCTCTAAGTATTTTTACATTATGCTTTTCTTTTAATACATCAACCTTCATTCTAGGTAACGTTAAATTAGGATACCTATAAAAACTTTTATCTTTTATTTCTTGAGATGTAGGTGTATTTAACGTTAAATCAAAACTTAATTTTTCATTGTATTTTTTATCACTAATATAAAGTCCTTTATTTTGAATTGTAATGTCTGAACTTTTCATACATGAAGACATATCTTCATGAAATTGTATTACGTATATATTTTTCATTATAAATATTTTAAATATTCAGGTTTAACAGATACTTTAAATGTATACAAGTCTCTATTGCTAATGTGTATATTTTTTCTAACAATAGGTTCAAAATATTTAAAGCTTATTTTGTTTAGCGCATTGTTTTCTTCTAACCAAAGAATCATATCTTGAGCACTTTTTCTAGCATATTTGTTAAAATTACTTTGTTGAATCCAATATTGAACATCTTTATCTCTATTAAATTTGTTCATTTTGTATTCTGAATCTTGAGCAAATTGCCAAATTAAATGATGATTTTTATTATAATCTATAGTAGGAATAATTTTAGCAGCCATTAAAGTATTATCATTATCATAAGAATTCAATAATGTTATTAAATAACTTAAAAGATCTTCATCTAGTTCAACTTTATTAGCTGAAGCATGTAATATAGTTTCAGTATCAACAACTGAAGCTAATCCCATTTCAACTCTATAAGCTAAATTTAATGCCATTCCTGTAATTAACCACTCATCATATAAACTTTGAGCAATATCTAAAGAATAATAGCGTACTCTATCAGTAACTTTTGATGTAAGAATTACTTCATTTGAATAATTATCTATCAATGGAAATGAACCTGATGTATCAGATACTGTTTCCATATTCCATAGTTTAGCCATTAAAAGAGTAGGTTGTATGTCACTACCATTTTCAATTCTTTGGCTAATATCATCATGACCAATTATTAAATCAGCTAATTCATAATCATTTGTAACTGTAATTTTATGCTCTTTCAATGCAGATTTAATTCTGTCTTGAGATACACTACATCTAGGTAGTATAAAAGCTTTTTTTTTGTTTATAAAAGTTTGATCCGTTTCTGTTGAATCAGTAATCAAACCGTGTATTTTATTATATGTTGTTTCATCTTGAGTAACCAAAACATTTTCAACACTACTGGCAGTTAGCACTCCAAATACTGGAGTACTAACCATGCCAAAGTGCTTTAATGCATCAGTATCAAAATCTTGATAAACTGATTTATTTGCCATTTTATTTCATTGTCATTTTGATAATATCAGGGTTCATCATCATTTTATTAAACTTCTGTTTGTTACCGCTAAAGATTGAACGTACAACTAAATACTTAAGATCATTAGTAAAATAATCTTTTGTACAAAGAGCTATCAATCTATCAGTAATTTTTTGGTTTATTGTATTGTCTTTACTATAAACAACAGCATAGTTTGCTAAACGAGTTGCTAAAGTTGAAGCAATGTCTGCACGGTATGTGTCATCTTTACCAATACAACCTCTTAATTCTCCTAAGATATATGATTCATTATCATGAGTCAACAAATCTTTTGGTGTTACCAGTTTGTCCAGTTTATTGTTAATGAAAGTAGTAAACATAGATGCAAACGCATCTCCTACAGAACCTTCACCAATCATTTGGATCATACTTAAGTTTTCTTCAAAGCTTTCAAAACTTGATATTGCATTAAAGAATGTAGTAATAGATCTTGAGTTAGTTTCTTGCGTTACTAATTCAGGGTGTAACAATAAGAAGTTAATACATCTTGTGTCAATACCAGCTTCTTCAGCCCATCTACCCCATACATTTACATCAAACTTTAAGTTAGCAGTAATATATCTGGTTTTTTGTGCACTATCTACACTATTTACCATATAATCACCATTATCAGGGTTTGCTGTTAACATAATATGCCAATCTTTAGGTAAAGACCATGAAACATATGTTTGACGGTCAATTAACTCCATACATGCTTGAATAAATCTTACATCAGCTCTATTCCAGTCATCTAATAATAAGATACCACCTTCTTTTACGTCAGCAATCCACTCAGGAGCAGCATAAGACATTCTGTTTTTACCAGTCATCTTGTAACCATTTTTTAAATATGAATCAACAGCTAATTCATCAACCCATTGACCAACTTTTTTAGTAACTGTTCCACCCATAGCAGCTAAATCATTAGATGCAGCAGCTCTTTGTGCTCCAGTATAGTTTAAATCATCTACTTTCTTAACAGTTGTTTCTTTGTACATCTGAAATTGACGGACAGGGAAACCTACTAAGTCACCTAACTCTTCTATTTGAGCTAAGTTTAACTTAACAAAGTTTAAATTATTTTCCTTTGCTAGTTCTACAATTGTAGATGTTTTACCAATACCTGATTCACCTACTACTTCTATTGCTACTGGTGGTTTACCTTGTGATTGAAGGTATCTGTTGTTTTTGATTACGTGATTAACGAATCCTTTTAAATCATCAATGTTTAAATTTACTTGTGCCATAATTGTTTAATTTATTTTAGTTTAACTTTATTACTTTTCCTGGTAATGCATCATTCATTTGAGATCTGCTGCTAAGAACCCATAAGGTATTAGCCGGACAGTTATCTGGATTGTATGCTTCACCATCTGTTAAATATATAAGGGCAGTGTAACGCCCATATTCATTGTAATGATCAATAACAGGTTGGAATGATGTCCCACCTCTACCTTTTATATTCCAATCTTTTTTAGGATTGAATTCTTCTACTGTTCTTAAACTAGTATCACATTGTGCAACAGTAATTTTATGACCTGTTTTATGCATATGATGCAATTCATGCATAAATTCAACTAATTCATCACTGGATACAGATCCTGATGTATCTACACCAACCAATATGTGGTTTTTAAATTTAATTTTAAGACCAGGGTTAGCAACATAACGTTTGTTATATTTTCTTCTAAGCTTCTTGGTATAGGAAACAGTAGAGTTTCCAACAAACCTTCTTAAATACCCTTTCCAATCAAATTTAGCAGGCTCTATATGACGTAATTTTGAAATCAATTCAGCAAATTCACCAGGTATATTACCTTGTTTTTTTTCTGTTTGTTCCGCAACTTCTTTAAGCTGATGTTCAACTTGTTTTTCAATAAGTTTTTTTTCAGCTTCTGTAAGTTCATCAAACTCAGCCCATGTTGGATGTGAATCATACGGACTATCCCCAGTTTCATCATTTAACATTGAATCTAATGACGGAGAAGTTCCATCATCTTTAGCTTGAGACAATAAATCATAATATGTTTTAGTCCCTGCTCTAGGTGGTAATGTTAACTCAGGAAATGAATCCATTGTTATACCACCATCTGGAAGATATTTTACATCTATATACTGATTTATTTCTAAATCTGCTGCAATATTAAATAACTTGTGATCTGAATACATGTCCCGCATAGTTAAATGCCCAAAACCTATATGCAGAAGCTCATGTTTAACCAATCCAATTCTATGTTCTTCAGATAAAGAATTAAAGAAATCAGGATTAACGCTTAACTGAACTCCAATACCATGCTTGCTTACGCCTGCTGTTGGTATATCTTTTCTAAATGTCTTATTAAGACTAATCAAAAAAAGCCCGTAAAAGGGCTCTTCAAGTATTAAAGTTTTACTTGCTTTTGCAAGTTGATCTGCTACAACCATTTTATATTTATTTTTGCATTATCTATAAAATTGTAAGTCATACTTTTTAAAATTGTATTTTCTGTTTCTTCTTTAAATACTTTTTCAAAAAATGATTTAACTTTTAAATCTGAATTATAATGTTCATTGATTAAATTATATAAGGTATTCCATGATAAATCAATAAACGTATGATTAGCACCCCAATTAGTTGTGCTTACTTTTTTTAAATTGGTAAAAGGATCTTTTTTAAATAAATCATCAAGATCACTTAAAATTTTTGCTTTTTTTTCTAAATTTAATGCTTTTAAAGCAAGTATTTTATAGATGATTCCTACATCTAAATTTTTAATATTTTCTATTGCTATATCAGTATCTTCTTGTACTGAAGAATTAAACATTAATTTTAATTGTTTATATTCTTTTATTGAAAGTGATTTTTCCATTTAATCTTCTATTTTTAAGGTTTTTGACATCCAATCCGGCTTGTTTTTATTATTCATATGAGTAAGCCATTCTTTAGCTGAAGGTATGTAATTATTACAATCTTCTTTAACATGTTGTTCTCCAACATATCTTGTGTATACTGTTTTACCATCTGAGTTAGTAAAACTTAAACCAAATTTTTTTTCTGATTCAAAAATTCCTTCTGAATGATGACGGAACATTCTGTGAATACTATGACCAACCCATGATTTAGTTTCATCAAACCATTCATGAATATGCAAATAATCTTCAACTTTTCCACCCCATTTTTTTACAGAACTTTTTGCATGTAAATTAGGATGAGCCATAATTAATCAAATAAACCACAATCTTCCCAATTGTGTTCTTCAGTAGTTCTTTGATGATATTCTAAAGTATATGTAGATTTTTCTGTATGTATATACAAAGTACCAAAACCACCTTCATTATTAACCCAATCTCCAACACTATCAATTTTTTGTAGTATTTTCCAAGCTAAATCTTGAATTTTAGTATTTGTTAAATCATCAACATCAGCTTCATAACCATTAATAGTAGTATAGTTAATTTCATCTATATCACCGCTATCACCAGAACCGGAAAATTCTACAACAATCTGCTCTATGTCTAAATCTTTTAATTTTAATATAGCTATTGCAGATTTTAATTCTAATTTGATTTCATCATCATTTTTAGTCTGTTTCATCTTTTAATTGATTTTCTTTTAATATTTCTATGTGCACTCCTGGATTGAGTTTATCATATTTATATTCCTTAAAAACAGGTAATATAAATTCAACATTATCATCTTCAATCCATGCGTAATCAACCATATCATCTTGCACTGTTTGTGCAGGGTTGATATAATCAAATTTGTGGCGGGTGCCTCTAATAAAAGTAAATGCAATTTTTACGGGAAGTTTATACTTCTGGAGTTCTTTTTGAAACTCAGGAGCATATTTCAGATAATACTGTTTAGTATCTTTTCTGTAGTTCATAACAGTTTTACTTGCTATAAAATACTTACCGGTCCATCTACGTCCATTTTTACTTGAGGGTACGTTGCCTGGTATAAACCATTTCATATGTTATTGTTTAATTGTTTGTAAAAGCAAAGGTTTTAATTCTGCATGAATTTTTCCAAAACCATGTTCTTTTACAGCATCAGATATATCCTTTGATATAGGTAATGCAACACCATTAATACCATATTTTTCTTGGTATACTTGGATTGCTTTTTTACCGGCATCATCATTGTCAAACAATGTGATAATCTTTTTGTATTTGGTTTTTAAATTATTAATAATGTAAGGTTTAATTATGCTATTCTCACTGCTAGGTGCTAATACTTCTAATTTATAATTAAAAGATCTTAAACACATTGCATCTTTAAGTGAAGAACATATAACCAGATAAGACTCTTTATAGTTTAATTGATCAAATCCTTGCAAATAATCTTGAGCATTATAAAACTTACGTTTAGTGCTAAAAGGTTGGTAAATTTTTATAAGCTCTTTGTCTTTATTAAAATAACCATATGTATTTGCTTTTTCAAATGATATTGTTTCAATACTATCTTCTTTTTCTCTGATCATTGTATAATATTCCAATGGTCTTACTTTATATTCCTGTAACAGGGAGGAACCTATATGGAATTGTAGCCAAAAATCAGCATCAGTTTGAATCCAGTCTCTGGTTCTAACATAATCAATTTTCCATTTTGCTTCAGGTTCCAATGTAATTTTTTCAAAGTCACCATTCATCATTGCTTTATTGTAATCACTTACAATTTTTTGCATAGCATCTCCAAAATTTACATTAAATAAATACATTACCAAATCTATTTTGCTACCACTTTTACCTGTAGAAAAATCTTTAAACTTATACTGCATAATTGATTTATCTACATATATGCAAAAACTAGGTGTTTTTTCTCCTGGATTAAATAATGATTTAATTTTTAGATCTTGACCTATAAGTTTTTGTTGTAAATTCAAATAATATTGGAAAACCCAATAACTTGGTATATCTTCTATTCTTGTTACTAAATTTTTTGTGCTTATCATAATGGAAAAAAAAGGGAAGAGCCTAAGCCCTTCCCCAATTATAAATTAATTACAGATCAAAATCATCTCCAGAAACTAATCCTGCAGCTGATACTGGTTCAAAAGAATTAACAGCTTGACTAGCTGCTTTTTTAAGAGCTATTACGTGCTCACTTCTATTGAATACTGTTAATTTACTGTTTTCCGCATTTACAGCTTCAAAAGGAACTGATTGTGCAGTAAATTTAGGTAAAAACAAATCTAAGTTTGTATAACCTTCTTTGTTTTCCCATTCACGTCCACCAACACAAAAGTTGTAGAACTGACCATCACACAATATAGTGCTTGCTTTTGATACAAAATCTTCAATTGTTGAAGCATTAATAGCATCAATTTGAGGACGTTTACCTTGAGCTTCAGCTAAAGTAATAAGAGCTTTCAAAATACTCTCATCTCTTTTTACAACTCTACCGCTTGGTAATGTTGCATTACTAAACGCATAACGTGAAAATTTAACTCTACCAACTTGACCTTGGTAACGTGGTCCACTTGGATTATTTGCATCTAACAAGAATCCTTCAAATTCACCAGATACTGGTTTAGACTCTACGTTTAATACTAAATCATATGCTGTTTGATCATATGGTGGTGCACTTACTGCAATAGAATTGATTTTTAACTCTTGGTTACCTGCATCAATAACTGGTTTCATTTTGCCTGATCCGGCTGACATTCCGCTTGTACTTAACATCTCTTTTTTGATTTTAAAATTTAACTTTGATTTACTTAATTTTCGTATGCTTGGATTGCATCTCTTACGTATTGAAGATCATTTGGAATAAACGCATCTTCAAACATTTCCATTGGTGACTTACAGGTATTTTCTCCATTGTTTTGGGTTTCAAAACCATAAAGTAATGTACCATCATCTTGTTTACGGACTTTACCAAATAAAACAATTGAAAATAAACCTTCTAGAGTAAGGGCATTATCAATCATTTTACCTACAGTCTTAGCTTTAACCTTACGGTTACCATTAACATCAGTTGAATCTTCTGAGTGAGTTAAGAAAAATACAGTTAAGTCTTCTCTTAAATCTTTAGGAAGTTTTGCAACTTGAGCCAAGTTGGCTGCAATTTGAGTAAATTTATCATAGCCTTTTTCATTAGCTTTATCAAAATACTCAAAACTTGACATATATTGCCAATCATCAATAACTAAATTTTTGATGTGTGGCATTTTTTCACTAACATGTACCATTGTTTTAAAAACACCCGGTCCACTTGAAACACTTACTAGATTACCGCTAGGATTGCTTTTATCTAAAGTTGTATATTTATTTTTCCATCCTTTAAAAGGCAATGGTTTGTTTGCAATATTAATTATTGCAGTTTCTGTAGGATCTAAATTCCTAATTGATGTTGATTTGCCTGAGCCAGACTCAGCAATTACTAAAACACTTTGGGCCATATTTATTATTTATTAAGGATACTATTTAATGTTAATTGAATTGATTTAAGTGTTTTGTTAATATCAACCAAAGCTTCTACTAATCCGGGTGTTTTATTTTCATCAGGATTTGGCAAATCATCTACAGATTCAAGTGTAAAAATAGCATTTTTTGCTTGAATTGTTGTAATATCTCTGATAACTTTAAGCTCTGATACAGGAATCATATGTCTTTGAAAACCACTATTAGATACAACTAATTCATACTCTTCTTTCCAATGAGGATTGTATTTATGCAAGTATAAAGTTCTTTTAGGATCTTCTGCATCATAATCTATACTTACAAATTCAAGATAAATATCTTTATTTCTTTCTAATTCACTTGGAAAATAAGTAACAAATAATTCATCTTTACCATTTGGTCTGTAAGCTGTTTTAGGAATAAAAGCTGCATATGTAAGATCATTTAAATCAAAATAATCTTGATGCAATTCCCTTAAGGCAGCAACCTTTTCTTTTCTTTCTTCTGGTGTCATTTTTTTAAATTTTAAATTATTATCTTCTATCCTCCGTTTCTGGTGTTTGCATTTCTTCAATTTCCATTTTTTCAAACATTGCTTTAAAGAAACTCATTCTTGTATCACCATTACGGGCTTTTAGAAAATGCAGAACTAATGTTCTATCATCTTCTATGATATATCTATCTGGGCCGTATAATCTAATTTTTTGCTTTGCCGGTCTGTTGATACCAATTAAAGTATCAGCATGCTGCAACATTGCATCTGAACCAAATATATCTGATTCTAAAATAAAGTTACCATACTTTCCTTGTTGTGCTCTTTCAGGATTATCAATGTTTCTGTTTAATTGTGATAAAGCAATAAACATAACAGGATACTCACGTTTTGTTTGAGTAAAAAACTCACCTAATTCAAATAACATATCTAAACTGTTATTTTGGTAAGGAGCTCTTTTAACAAGCATTGTATGGTCTAATGTTATAATAGTTTTTTTACCTTTGTTTTCATTCATATACATGTCTATTTGTTCACGCATTTGATTTACTGTCATTGGTGTGCTAACTATATCAACCGGGTATTTTACTCTTTCTTTAGCATACTGATGGCATTTATTAAGAACATCTTGTGTAAGCATACTACCTGCACTACATAGTTCTTTATAAGTTTTACCTGTAATTGATGAAAACTCACGCAATGCTGAGGTTCTACCAACCATTTCAAATTGAAATTCTAATACTCTAAAATCATCATTTGGATTTAAAGCAAATGATTCTCTTATGATCTGATCTTTAATAAGAGTTTTACCTGAACCAGGTCTTCCGCCTATTACAGTAAGTGTATTCCATTCTAAACCATCAGTAGTAGCATCATTAAACTTCGGCCAGGGTGTGTATATAGACTTTTCTAGACCTTTAGATCTATTAAGCATATATTTAAGAGCATCGTTAAATGCTGCATATTGACCAATCCATGATTCTATTGGTTTACTCATTTTCTATAATATTTATTACTTCATTCAGATTATCAATAGTAGCTTCCCAAAAGTTAGTATCTAAATTCCATGTTCTATCTCTAAGCATTTGTAAATCTTCTAAGACTAAATTTAATTTTTGTAATGCGGTGTCAATTTGTTTTGGTGTCATTATACTACTTTTTCTTTAAATGTGTGTATTTCTGTTTGTACTCCGTCTTTTATCATATCACAGTAATCAGATAAAGTAGATGTTTTAACTTTATGCTTATCCTGTTTTGCAATAAAATACTGACTGGTTTGCATATACAAATAATCAGTTGCTCTATATTCATTAACATACATTTTTGTGGCTTTCATAATTTCTTCCCACGTATAATCATATGTTTCAAAAAACCATCTAAATGATTCACCAAGAGCTTTAACGTTTTGTCTAGCCGGTTTACCTGATGGTAATTTACCCATAGGAAAGACATTTCTAAATGCTTCAATATGATCATTAAACTCTTTACCCATTAGCTGGATATTAGTTTTCTTTTTAGCTTTAACAAAAAAAGTGTTAAGCTTTGCAATAAAGGCATTACCTTTTAGCGTTACAGTATATGATTTGTTTTCATTTTGTTCAACAAACCCTTGTTTAATTAAACCATTGACTTCTTCTAATGAATTAATAAGTTTGACCTGGGTCTTTTCTTTTAATCCATATAATAAAAGCAGTTGGTTTGGTGTAATTTTTTCTTCTATTATTAATTGAAGTAATTCCCACATATTGTTATAACTTATTGATTATTAAGTGTTTTACTTTAAAGTGAAGTCTACAAATATACGTATTTTTTACCAAAATATTTCAGTTTTACCTTGATTTTTTAGTAAGTTATTGACTTGATTAAATACATTTTTAGCATCCCATTTACCTTTATAAGATGCTATATTTGGATGCTCCACTTTAATTATTGTTTGATTTTTTAATAGATTTTCCCATACTTCAGTTTTTTTACCAAACATTACAACTATAAGATTTGACTTTTTACTATTAATAGCAGATAGTATGTAATTAATAAATGGTTTCCAAAGTAATTCATGAGATCCTAATTTATTTAATTCAGTTGTAACAGATGCATTAAGTAATAACACACCTTGTTCAGCCCATCTTGTTAAATCAGGATCTCTTGAGTAATTGTCTAAATATGTTTCTATGTAATCAAACATGTATTTTATTGTTTTTTGCTCTGTTTTATTTATGCTTGAGCTAAAAGCCATACCATCAGCAATATTAATCCAAGGATAAGGATCCGGGTTTAAAAATATTACATTCATATCATCAAATTTGCATTTGATAAAAGAATTAAACCAATCACCCATTTTAGGAGTAAACCTCTGATCATTTTGCACATCTTCAACAAGCTTATTTAAAATAAATTGAAACTCTATTGAATCTATAAACAAATCAAGCATGTCTTCCCATCCTGAATCTTCTAGCTTTTGTTTTACATCACTGCATTTTTTTATTATATCCATTGTTTTTTCTTTGATATATTCTATATTTGTAAAAAATTATTCTTATGGAAAATTATTTAGAAGCAACAGTTACTTATGATCTAACCAAAAATATAAAAGATCTTGAAATCAATACAGGATTTATTCTTGGTTTAGATGCAATTTTAATGTACTATTTTGCAAACGTTGTAGAAGATCCATCTACACTAGCAACTACATTCAAAAAATTTGAAGTAATATTAAGTGGGGAAAAAGATTCAACTAAAATACCTACGTTAACTGAAATTGAAAGACAAATTTATACATTATTTGCTATTCAACAGTTGTTAAAAGCTAAAGCAAAAGAACAAAATTTAGAAGTAGCTTTAGAATCTAAAGTTACTAAAGATGATGTAACTGAATATTTAAAATTAATTATGAATGATGATAGTGAAAATGCGCAAGCTAAACTTGAAAAAATTCAAGCATTGATTACGCCAAAGTCATCTTAAATTCATTCCTAAAAAATCACCCATTTCAATACAAGCTTGAATGGTTAGATTTAATTCATCTTTATCACATTTAGCAAAAGATTTGCAGTACTCTTTATCATCTTGTATGTAACAGAGTCCTGCTTTTTTTTTGACGTGCAATTTCATTTCATCAAATGTATAGCCAATGTCATTTGCTAACTCTCTACACATAGCATGTATTCTTGCAAGTTGAGCATTTGAACCTTTTCCGTCAGAAACACTAATAAATATTTCTACGTTGGCATTTTCAGGGGTATTAGCCAAGAAGTTTTGCAATCTTTGTTTGTCTGCTGCTAAAGGATAATCAATTTTACCATTCTTAATCACAGCATTTAATGATATATTATTTTTCATATTTTACAATATTAAAACTGATCTATAGTGCAGTTATTCAAATCTTAATGCACCGTCTACTTCAATAAAATTCTGACCACAAACATCACAGTTTATCTCATTGTTTGGATTCCTATATAAGGAAATATTGTAACAATTAGGACACTGCATTTCTTGGTGTATCCATTGATTTGCTTCTAATTCTTGGTAGTCATCATCTCTTTGTTCTTGTACAAGAGACATAAATACGTCTTTCATTTTTCCCATAAATTATATATTAATTAAACGTGAGTATTCTATAGGTGTATAATCATCTGATATAAAAAATGTACTCATATTATTCAGGATTAGATTCAATTACTAAATAAGTTGGACCAT
>Ga0099846_1000518_pt1 | contig 16056 bp, 15 predicted proteins | sample CB_VirMetaG_FD_78180 | JGI IMG/M metagenome (GOLD analysis project Ga0099846, IMG submission 78180) | Freshwater to marine saline gradient viral communities from Chesapeake Bay - CB_1504_1 Viral MetaG | ecosystem: Environmental > Aquatic > Marine > Coastal | place: USA: Chesapeake Bay... | reverse complement strand
GTCGAATGTAAGTATTTCTTCACCAACGTACGGGTATAGAATTGCTTCAAGAATTGATCTCGCACTTGTTCCTGTAGAAAAAACATCACCGGCATCCACACCACCGACCGTGACCGTTACAGGATCACCGCCTCTTCTCCATCCTTTTTCGTCAATTTCGAAATATGGTTGGTCGTCATCATCAGTCAAAAGAGTAACCGTTGATTCACTCCCACCAATTATCTTCAGAGTCTCTCCACCGGGAACAGATGTGATACTTGTTGCAAAATAACCAATAGTTCCTTTTTCACCCGGTTCGCCTTGAGGTCCGGTTGCTCCAGTAACACCAGCAGGACCAGCAGGACCAGTCGGACCAGTTGTACCAATACCACCAGTGAGTGTGACGCCAGTGCCATCATTAAGTATCGTACCAGTTCTTCCGAAAAGAAGAACTTGAATCGAAGGATCACCTGCAAGAACTTTCTCTGGAGTTTTTCTTTCAGGTAGAGGATGATACTTCAGAAAATATTCGTAAACGATATCAAAGTTTTCAAGAACTTTATCTACTGCTTTTTGTGGAACAATTCGAACCTCACCATACATCTCCAAGTTCTTGGGAAATGGTCGAATCGTGTTCTTCTGTTGTGGGACATCAGTATAATAGAGTCGTAGATACAATCTACGAACTCGAAGCGACTCAACAATATTTCTGACTAATTGTTCTTCTGCTTCTGTCATATCAGTTCAATCGTATAACGTCTCCGTTTATGATGATAGTTTCACTCGCGGTCATTTTCAAAGATCCTCCACTATTTATCGTAAGATCACCACCTACAACTTGTTCCATGTCGCCTTCCACCTCTAATGCACAATCACCTTTTACAAATATAGAAGCATCACTTTCAATTGTGACATTCATTTCACCTTTCACATGTAGGTTGTTGTCTTTGAATATGGCAGTGTAGTTATCACCTACGATCTTCAGAACACGTTTTCCATCTGGATGAATTTCTTCAAATGATCCAGATTTGTGATAACGATGAAGTCTTTCTGCTCCCGGCGTGTCGTCAACTTCTTGAACGTGACCAGACTCAGATTGTGAAACATGATTATATGGGTATTGTGCTTTGTATGCAGTTTCGGGTTCTTTGATAGTGTCACCACCACCGATCCCACCTGCCTTTGTCATTTCGTCAAGTTCTGACTTTTTCTTTTCTACAATCGTTTTTTCTTCTACACCTCTTGCCATCTTGTTTGTGTCTGGTTCACCGATGTAGTCTTCAAGAGGATATTTACCAGAAGGATCATAAAATCCTCCTTTTCCTTTCTCTTGTGGTATGCCACCAAGTGTTCCAATGACCATCGGTTCCTGTGCAGTTTCGCCGTCGCGAAAGAACCCAAACACCCAAGTTCCCTCGACTGGACCGAGTGGTGTTTGACCCACGCCACTCATCGCAGCAGATGTGATTGGTTGAATAGGAAACGCCCAAGGCAAATCTTCGGTGGGTAATTCATTTTTGTTTTCAGTATGAAACCCAAGACACCTTACTTGTACGCGACCAAGAAGCAAAGGGTCTTGACGATTTTCAACAACACCTTGAAACCAAATGAAACCATTTTTACCTGCAAATAATTCTTCTATCATTTCACCCTCAACAAGTTATTATCTGTTTTACTATCAGAACCCAAGAAGTTTGCTTGGTCTGGGAGTGGTTTTTCATATTTGTTCTTCACTAACATCAGAACTGATGTGTATTCCTCACCAACAAAAATATGTCGGACAGATGAAATAAGATATTTACCACTGAGCATTTCATCATACCATTCGTCGGGTGTTTGCTCCACGGGACCACTCTTTGGTATGAATAGTTCAATGATATTTCCCGCTCGAAGTCTTGAGTTTCCCGGAACCCGAATTCGTGTTTTGATGGTATCAAAGAGAACTTTACTTGCCATACTATTCTGCAACCAGTCTTCATGGTTTTGTATGTTCTGGTAATCCTTACCACCAACTTGTGTTTGTTTTGTGGTAAAGAGTCTTTTCACGTTTGGACTTCTGGTGTATAGACTATTGTTTCTTGTGACCTTTTCTTCACCGACTCCTCGAATCTTTCCCTCCTCCTTATTGTAGTTGTAGACTTTTTCTGACCATGATTTCGTTGTGATATCATGCTGGAGAAGAACGGATGAAAAAGCACCATCCATAAATTCTTTCATCTTCTGATTTGTCTTGATGAAAGAATATTCCTGAACATTTAGAAACTTCCTCTCAATATCGGTGAGTTTATTTTTTGTTTCAACAGAAATATTCATTGGAAAGAGATAGTATTGAAGTAAAGGTTCTTGATCGGATAGACTGCTCAAAGAAACAAAGTTATGTCCGTCCATGTTCTCGAAAAAGAAATAGTTTGTTTCACTTTGTGACTTCTTTGGAATCGCTCTCATCGCTAACCACTCAAGTGTTTTGAAAGGAGTCCAATAGGGTAAAATGAATTTGTATTCACCTGAAGTCGGTTGAACTATCAGGTTGCCACCGAGAAACTCTTTGTATAAACCCGAAGCAATATCACTGATTTTACCTTTAACACTTCTGGATATTTTTATTGATGGATTTATGTAAGCGGTTTCAGATACAAACTTTATTTTATAAACTTCATTCTTATCATCTTTTGAACGAACACGATCAGAGACTTCCACCACTCTAAATGTTTTACTTTCGTAATCAGCATCTATGCCGGGTGTTCGATATTCGATGTAAATTTTCTCATGTCCACTGATGGGAAAACTATTCAAGAGATCGACTGAATCTTTGAGAAGAATCTGACCAGACATCGCACTAACATTCATGTCTTCAACGAATGATATTGAGTGAAACAATGGACGAAGATCGACTCGACCGCCATTGTCATATTCCATATAACACGATACGAGTTCGTAATCGTTAAGTTTTTCATAACGATCAGTCGCTTTGTTTCTTTTTGTGATGGGTCTTGTCATCTATTCAGAATCTTTCTCAAGTCTCGAATGACATTCTCTGCAAGAATCGGATTCAATAGGTTTAGTGTTTTTCGACTTTCGTTTACTCTAAATTCATGTTCTTCGTTTGTGATCACATAGTCATTGAAATTATCATTGATGTAGTTTTCAAGAATTGTTTGTGTTGTTCCTACAGGAACACTATATCCATCACCAGTCATGCCAAGTGGAACTTGTTTTTCATTTGAATCAGGTGGGGTGGCGAGAGGGTTTAGATAATTTGAGTCTTCTTCGAAATGATGAACCGCATATCTACTATCATTTATTCGTCTGACTTGTGCCCGTATTTCGCCTTTATATCCGCGAGCGATGATGTCTCCAACATTTATGTCACCAGCGAGAGAATGTAGTTGAATGCAGGAAAGTTCAGGAATAAATTTCTTAACGACACCGATTACGGCATCATCACCAACATCTTTGTAGTTGTTTCTAGAAATAAAGGTGGTGATTGTATCACCTTCTTCGAAGTTGGGTGAAGTGCTTGAGTCATAGTGTGAATAGAATTCTTGTGTCAGACCAACTGGACAGAGAAATAAAGTTTTGGAGGGATATTTTTTATCTATAAAGTCATCAAGTGATTTTGATCTCATTGGGAAATCATAGATAGGATCTTCTAGATCATTGAAAAGAAGAACTATCCAGTGATATTGTTGATCCCCATAAACTTCTTCTGCTATTTTCTCTGGTGTCTGACCTTCTTCAACATAATATTTGACAAAAGTATTTGCATTGATCTTCGAATCTTCAGAGAAACCAACTCTTGTAATAATATCCTTAATCTGGTCAAGTTGACCAGATTCGAGAGGATATAGTATGGATGGAAAGTTCTTAAAATACATCAGTACCCCAGATAGACATGTTGTCTTGTGATAATTTCTGTCTCTACAAATGTGACTTCTAAATTAAACTTAGGAGGTATTCCGTTCTTAAAGGAGTTCATCACTCCGTTCGGAGTGTAATCTGTCGATACTTTTTGTAGATAACATCTACCTATTTTCGGAAGAACGGGATTCGTCGTAATCATTCCATCGAGAGGATCATAAGTTCTGAACTTCAGTTCAAACTCGGATGGTAGATGAAGAAAAGCACTATTAGAAGATAACTCTGGATAGGCATGGAAACGAAAAGTTTTGACGATATTCGCTGCGGTGATTGCTTCTTTCTCGTTACGAGGAGCAAACGTGAATTTAAAAGAAAAGGATCTGCTCTCCACACCTTTGAATGTTTGTTCTTTTCTTGGATTCAGAACAACACCAAGAGATTGGGCAATTGCTCCACCTGCGTTGATTTCTGACTCACCAAGAAGTGATGATGCTTTGTCTGCAAACCCTGCAAGTTTTCTCAAACCACCAATTGCAATAACACCTTTTGTTGCTGTTGCTGTTCCTATGTTTTTGATTGCAGAGAAAGAAGTTTGTTCGTATTCGAACCCATCAGAGAATTGAAGTTCACCCGGAACGTAGAGATATATGGAGTCTCTCGATTTTTCAGTCGCTCTTCCGATTCTTGTATCCTTTTCCACTAGTTCCTTTGCTAGTTTCTCTTTATATTCATCTGTGTATGGACCATCTTCACGAAGTCTTTGTTTCGTATCGCCTTTTAATTCGTTCAAAGCAACAGAGATTACTTCTTCTTCCGAGAAGTCGTCCGACGCTCCCGACTCTCTGGTCGAATCGGCGATTTTTCTATAAATTCCTTCAAGACCAGAACTTTCTTTGGTGAAAACTCTGAACTCTAACCAGTTTACGATTTCTTTTTCGTTACTATCTGTATCTGATCTCAAGAGATCATATGGATAGAATAAAGGAGTCCCAGTGCTACTCAAAGAATTAAAAGCACCGCTTTTGCGAATGCTATCCTTGAGAGCATTGTCGATTTGCGATAGTAGTGTTTCGTTTTCTTCTGAGAACTCTTCTGCCATTGTTTTTCTCCTAATACATACTATGTATGTCGTATAAAGGAAAATATAAACCACAGAATCCAAGCAAGTATAATGGTAATCCTACCAATATTATCTATAGGAGTTTGTGGGAGAGAAAATGTATGAAGACATTCGACACAAACTCAAATGTCGTTAGTTGGTCATCAGAGGAAGTCTGCATACCATACGTTTCTCCGGTAGATAACAAAAAACACAAGTATTACCCAGATTTTTTGGTCGAGGTCAAAAACAAAATGGGGAAAATAGACACTCTTTTGATAGAGGTAAAACCAGAGAAGCAAACCACTGAACCTTCGAAACCAAAGAGCGGTAAATTAACAAGAACGTACCTAACCGAAGTTAAGTCATATGCAATCAATACTGCAAAGTGGAATGCAGCGAAGAAGTTTTGTCATGTCCGTGGGTGGAAGTTCAAGATACTCACCGAAAAGGACATATTCTGATGTTATCTAAAAAACTCAAACGAATATCACCAAAACTTGCTGCCTTTCTAGACTACGCATCACCCGATCTACTAGAGGATGATGTGGAGGTTCTTAGTTCTAGAACAATCGGTTCAAATTCTACTGATTTTGCAAAATGCTTTCTCTTCTCTTATCGAAACCCAGCAGGGAAGGGTTCAAAGAAACTACCATATTATCACTTATTTCCAATGGTTATTCTACTTGATGCAAAACCAGAAACAATTTTGGCATTGAATCCTTTTTATCTACCACCAGACAGACGTAAAAAACTGATTGATATTGCAATTGCTCAGTTAAACAACGATATTGATGACGACGAAGCAAGATCAAGAATAAGATACGACATGATCAAGAACTATCGAAATAGATATAAGGATGCTTTTCCTTGTATCAAACAATATCGTAGAGATTTGATGGGTAGAGTTGCGATTGAAATCAAACCAGTAATGTGGAGGGAATTCTATTTAGGAGATATATCCGTGCTTCATGAAAGTTTATTTGTGGGTGCTTCCCGTCGAAAAATCTGGAATGATAGTATGAATATTTCAAGAAAAGAAAGTAGAAAGAAATGACAAGATTTTTTCCTAACTCATTCAATATTTCATCTTTCATTTCCGAAATAGGAAAGTCTTCTTATGTTCGGAGTGATCGGTACGAAATTTTCTTTACTAACACACGCAACGGCGAACAAGTATTCACAAGACAAGATCAAGAAAAAATGAATCTACGTCTTGAATCTGTCTCTCTTCCCGGATCTGGTATTGCGAGCGAAGCAGTCAAGTTGCAAGCGATCGACAGAGAGATGCCTTATGGGGTAATTTATGAGGGCGACATCACACTTGAGTTCTTCGACGACGAAAATCTGTCCATTCGTGGTTTGTTCAAGAAATGGCAAGACAGAGTTGTCGATCAAGTGACATACCAATTAAACTATTATGATTCTTACATATGTAACATGGGAATAAACCTTTTCAATGAGGTTGGGGAAGAGATAACTTGTTCTTACACGGTACAAGATGTTTTTCCAAAATCAATAAACGCAATTGACCTCAGTACATCAGGAGATACCTTGGTCAAAACACAAGTCGTATTGTCTTATAGAAAGTGGATTGATACGATCAGTTAATACATGGAGATTATTATGGCGTTACCAAAAATACAAACAACAACTTATAAAGTTAAACTTCCATCCACAGGAAAGTCTATAGAATATAGACCATTTCTTGTGAAGGAAGAAAAAATGTTAATGATGTTGGGTGAAACGAAAGACCAACAAGAACTTGCAAGAAACGTAAAAAACTTACTCTCTAACTGCATCATCACTGACATTGATGTTGACAATCTCACAACATTCGATATCGAGTATCTATTCCTTGCACTGAGAGCAAAATCAGTTGGTGAGGTTGTTTCTCTTTTCATTCCGTGTGAGAAATGCGAGAAGAAAAACCCGATTGATATTAATCTAGAAAAAGACGTTTATGTTGACATGAAAAAGAAACAAGATTTCAAGATTCCAATCACCTCGGATGTTGGTTTGATTATGAAATATCCAAGTATGGATATGGTGGGATTCGATGAAGAAAAGTCTGACTCTATTGACATGATTATATCCTGTCTCGAATCAATCTATGATAGTTCCACCGTCCACAATGTCTCGGACTACACCAACGAAGAGGTAAGAGATTTCATTCAGTCTCTCAGTGTTCGTGACATACAGAAGATTCAAACCTTCTTTGAAAATATACCAAAGGTAAAATGCAAGTCGAATTTTCTTTGCCCGCATTGTAAAGCACAAAATGATACGGATATTGAGGGACTCAGTAATTTTTTCTGATGTGTGTATCGCATGATTCGCTCGAAAACCACTACAAGGTAAATTTCATGCTGATGCAACATCATAAATATAGTTTGAGCGATTTGGAGAATATGATTCCGTGGGAGAGACAAGTTTATCTCGGTCTACTGACACAATATCTCAAAGAAGAGAGTGAGCGTCAGCAGAAAGAACATGCTCGGTTAAAAAGCAGAATGTAATCGGAGATTCTAATGGCGGAACCATTCAATCCAAATAAGAAGGGCGGGGGAGAAGGTGGATCAGACCCAACAAAGTCAAATCCAAGGTCAACCCCCCTCTCGTCTCTAATACCAAAAAGATCAGAATCATCAAAAGACACGAAAGAAATCGTTGACGCTATCACTCGTAGCGGTAATGAAACAAATGATGCTATTCGATCACAAACAGATACCGAGAAACAAGTTTTTAAAGATCAGTTCAAGGGATTGAAAAAGAGTTTCACCGCACTTTCATCCGAGTTAGGTAGATCATTCAAAACATTACAAGATATTGGTAGATCAACAAAAGAAGAAAGATAAGAAGATAAGAGAAATCTAAAAGAACTTTTTAGAGATTTGTCTAATAGCATCTCAACAACTATCGCGTCTGCAATCAGTTCAATGTCTAAGCAACTAAAAGACATATTCAAAGATTCTGGTGGTCTTATTGGATGGATTAAAACTATTTTACAAGGCGTGATTGCGGTTGGTGTTGCGTACATATACAGAAGTTACAAAGTATTTGGTGTTTTATCGGGAATCATCAGATCCCTTGGTAATGCTCTGTCCAAAATAGACTTTAGTATGCTCTTTACCAAGATTCAATTTAATCTTGGTGCGATCATTTCTAATTTGAGTAAGAGGTTTAGTTGGTTTGGTACACTCGCGAAACAAGTTGAAAACTTCGCCGGATATGTTTCTAGAATATTACAAAATGGACAGAACTTTGTTTTAAACATCGTTGACTTCTTCGGTGGTATGGTTTCTAAACTATCCAATAGTGGTGGTTTTGTTGGAAGAATAGTTGGGTTCTTCAGAAACATCGGTGAAATGTTCAGCAACACAACGAGATTCATTGGACCATTGATGGAGTCGTTCAGTGGTGTTTTTTCGTTCGTATTTGGTAAGGGTGGTCTTCTTAGAAACTTCATGGCAGGAATTCTGAAACTTATCAGAACAGGTTCAGTCATAGGTAAATTTGCTAAATGGATTCCTCTTCTTGGATGGGTGATTACTGGCATCGAAGCACTAATTGGGTTTGCAAAAGGTTTCTTCAGTAGCACAGGAAACTTTTTCGACAATGTATATGATGGTTTAGTCGGTGCAGTCTCCCAGATTATTTCTGGTCTGACATTTGGTTTGATAGATTTTGAGCAAGCAACAAAACTCTTTAAAGCAATTTTGATACCAATCAAAATACAAATGAAATTGATATTCGGAATACTTGGGTTTGTGTGGGGATTAATCAAAACCATATTTAACGTCATTAAAGGAATCCTCGATCCGATCATAGAACTAGTCACTGAGATATTCACCGTTATTGCCGAGGTCGTTGAAGAAATTTGGAATCTCCTCGACACTTATGTTCTTACTCCTATTTTTGCTGTAATTGATGTTATAGCAAAAGCAATTGGTTTTGTTCTAAAGATTGTCGCACTCTCTATCTTTAAACCATTAATATGGTTGGTCAAAATAATTGGATGGAATTTGAAGATGATTTTCAAGGCGATCCGCTTCATCATAGATTTGATAATTTGGCCATATAAAACTTTATACAATGTTGTTTCAAGTTTGATAAGTGGTGCGAAAGACTTCCTAGTTGGTATATTTGTAAAACCGTTTGAATTTATAGTCGATATGGTCAGTGGTCTTGTAGACACCGCTGGAAATATGCTCTACAATATTTTTGTGTGGCCATTTGAGACTATATGGGATTACGTTACCTCAATATTCAGCAATCTGTCTGAGACTGCTGCTGAAATTATTGATTGGGTAACATCACCATCAAAATGGTTAGGATCAATCGGTGGTTGGTTGTTCGGTGGAGATGATGAAGAGGAGGAGGAAGAGGAAAAACCAAAGAGTTCTGGTCGCAGTAGAGTGACAAGAGATCAAGACCTCGGTGTTGGTGCAGAAGGCGAAGAAGAGCAATATGCGTCACAAGATAGAATTAACGCGATGTATGCAAACACAGAGACGTATACAGAAAGTGTAACTTCTGGTCTTCTTAGTACTCTTGCTGGAACATACAAATCAATAATAGATCCCCTTGGTGTTATGGAAACAACCTTGGGTTTGGTAACAGGAACTACCACAGGTACTTTAAGTAGTGTTGTCAGTAATGTAGGTGGTTGGTTCTCTAGTTGGTGGAATGGTGAGGAAAAGAAGGAACCAGTTACTGAAGAAAAGAAGGAACCAAAATTAAAGAGTCTTGGTAGTGGTAGAGTAACCAGAGATCAAGACCTCGGTATTGTCGGTGTTGGAGCAGAGGGAGAACTAGAAGAAATAAACCAATTAAATGAAGAGAAAGCAGAAGAATCAAAAAGTTTCTTTGGTGGTCTTTGGGATAGTTTGAAATCTGCTCTTGGATCAGTGATGTCATATACAAAATATATTCTTGATCCGTTTGGTATATGGGAAGGAACAATTGACTTAGTTAGTAATGCAGTTAGCGGAATAGGAAGTTGGTTGTCTAGTTGGTGGAGTGGTGAAGAAAAGAAGGAACCAAAACAAACACAACGTCGGCGAGTTCGTCTCGTAGAATCGTATAGTGATCCCAATGATCCGTTAGGTGTGGCAAATGACAGATATGTTGAATTTAATAAAGAAGAAGATCGTTATGTCGTCACGCCTCGAAGACCCCAAGATTCGAGATCCATCCGAGCGGCAGAAATAAAAGAGGAAAACTTAAACAACAATCTGGTTGCTATGAGAGAAAGAGTAAGAGAAAGAATAGAACAAGGGTTCAATTATCGAGTAACCAGAGATCAAGACCTCGGTATTGTGAGTGCAGAAACACCACAAGAAGTGGAAACCATAACAGCAAATGAACAAGAAGAAACACTTAGTCTCATCGAACAACTCTGGAATGGTGTGAAAGGTGGATTCTCTTACCTTTGGGAATATAGTAAGAAAATATTCGACCCACTCGGGTTCTGGGATTCTGCGTCTTCGATTGTAAGTCTTGGTGGTGATCTTCTTAGTGGTCTTGGTAGTTGGGTAACAGGTTGGTTCGGGGGTGAAGAAGCACAAGCAGAAACTGAGACAATCAATGAAAAAATTGCTGCTCGAAGAAGAGAAAAAGGTTTTGGAAAGAAGTTCGGTCAGTATTATTATGGTGATGATAAGTCAACATTTTCCGAAAATATCCGACCTTACTTCATGGAGAATGGGATAGCAGTAGATCAGAGTGGAAAACGAGTGACATTGGTTGAAACAAATCAAGGTGAAGTCGGAGGAGCAGCACTCGAACTCAAGAGATACATGGAAAGTTTAGACGCACAAATAAATGAAGCAAGAGACATGAAGGAAATGTATTCTGCATCTCCCGCTATGGTTGTTTCACAGACAACAAACAATACATCAACAGAATCTTTTGCGATGGGTGAGGAACCTGCTACTGAAACTGACTCTTCTGTTTTGAGAATTATCACAACATAAGAAAACCCCCGAACGAATCCGGGGGTTCTCGTCTCGATGAAGATTCTTATCAATCTTCTCTTGCTAGTCGTTCGAGGTATGACAGAGCATCGTCATCCTCAGAGGGTGCAGAGACTGACGCTGCACTGGTAGGAGTTTCATCCTCCTCCTCTTCATTTAGCATGGTTGAATCTGCGGTGGTTCTGGGAGCAGAACTACCGAGAACAACGTCGAGACGATTCTTGAGTTCGTCATATGACTTGTACTCATTGGGATCAATAAACTCATTCAGAGAATACTGACTCTCCCACAACTTCTTGAGACGTTCATCATCACCATCATAGAGTTCCGACATCGAATCGAATTCACTCTTATCATAGTTTAGATAACCAGCAACCTTACGAATACGAATTCGGAAGTTTGCACCCTTCCAGAAATCAAAAGGAACGATTGCTTCCTCGTCTGAGAATTCTGGTTTCATGGCATCTTGAATCTTCTGGTGAATCTTCATACCATAACGATAGAGGAAGACCTTTCCATTGTTCTCGGGACACGCTGGATCATCCACCACAAGAATGTTGGTGACATAGTTCTTCTTTCTCTTGTACTTCTGAGAAACAAGATCCTTCTTGGATTGATCTCCGCTGTTCCAAAGACGAGTATTCATCTCTGAGACAGGATCCTTCTCACCGATAGTGGTTCGAGAGTTCTCGATGTACCAACCACCCGGACCTTGGAAGGCGTGAGAGTAGTAGAGAACATAGGGATTGTCCTCACCGGGGGATTCTGGTAGGAATCGGATAATTGCTTGACCCGTTCCAGCATCATCTACCGTGGGTCGCCAGAACCTATCATCACGATAGGCATTCTTAGTTTGATCATCCAGCGATGTCAACTTTTGAATTAGTGCGTCAGAATTGCTACTCTTCTTCTTTAGTGATTCGAATGACATGTTTTACTCCTGTGTAAATGTTTTCAACTGTTTCCGTCAGTTGTTTCGCTAAGTATAACCGATATACTGAGCATGTCAAGTGTCTTTTAAAAAAGTTTTGGTGTTTTTGGTAAGAAATTCTTTTCTTCAAATTCTACTCTTAATTTCTCTTTAAGCGGTTTTGATAGATATTTAGCAGCGAGTTCAGGTTCTATTTGAAATTCTTCACACATATCCGTTACTGCTTCTAAATATCCACAGCGATTGCTCGCAACGTGTTTCTCGACTCTACGAGAAAAGTCCTTTTCTAGTTTATCAAACATTTTACCCCCTATGAAAACTATACATACTATGTATTCTACTTATTTTACGGAGATTGTCAATGGCAAATGCAGCGACAGCAGAAGATCATGTTACACTTAATCTAGGTTCCGGTGGACCTGTTATTGCGACCGATTTCGTCAATCAAGTTGACATGGGTTATGGTAACGCATCTGGACCAGCACACTTTCAGGTAATCAAACTAAGCACAGGTGGAGCGGGCGAATATGCTCTACTATCGACTGATTCACCAGCACCCGTTCAAATATGGAAAATAGGAAACACAGATGTATCTGAAGGATTCCTTGCTGTTCGTGGTAACACAGCAGGTACACAAGCAGTTCCTGTGAGTATATCAGGTGCAACACTGGAAGTCAATGACATAACAATTCTAGGAGGAACATTAGATAGAATTCTAGGTGCCTCCTGTGACATTCGTTCTATTGCTTCTGGTATTACACTTTCTGTGGTTGGCGTCAGCGGAAACAATAGTGTTGCTGTGACCGGTGATGTCTCTGTGTCATCTGGTATTTCTGCGGACATTAGGTCTTTGCCCTTACCAACCGGGATTACCGCATATTCGAAAACAGTTAGTGATTCAACATTACAGACATTCAATTCATTCAGTCTATCATCAGGTGTAAAGATTAAGAACTACTTCAGTGGTCTTGAAGGTCTTACACCCGGTAACTCTGGACCCGGTGGTGGTATTCTCTGTGTTGGATACACTGGTGCGTTGAGTGCTGGTGGATCTTCTGGATTCCTATTATCACCGGGTGAAGAAGTGTTCGTAGAAATTGATAATATGAACAGACTTGTTGCTACATCTGTGGATTATGACGCTGCTGAAACCTTTGTTATTATGTCCGTACTAGGAACATAATATGGGAGTATCCAGACACAAACTTTCTGCGGGTAGACATCTTGGTGCTGGTAGACTTGTTAGATTGTATCAAGATGTTTACGGGTACAACAGACCAGTGACAACTGGTGGTGGTGGTGGACCCGAATGCCCAGAAGATGATCCGTGTTGTGTCGAATCAAGTTCACTTACCAGTTACTTTGGAGACTTGCTTGATAACGAAGGACCAAATGGAACTGATTATTTGGTTGCTGATCAATCCATAAATAAAGGTCTTGCTTCTGGAGCAACGAGCGGTTTCTCGATGAACAGAGTATTTGGATTCGGTGTGATTAACATCACCGTTCCTTCATACACACAATTGTTCTCAGAGAATCGAAAGAATCTGAATAACGTCGCTAAACTGAATCACACACCATCATTCATCATCGGACACGATCTTTCATATGCTAAGTATGATCCCAAATATCCTATTCATAGAAAGTTTCCAACAGCAAATTATCAAAAAGTAAAAAGTGTAATTGAATCGACCGCACTTCTTTCGATGGGTGATAATAGTGATTTCATCGACAATCTTCCCACTCATCTAAACCAAAGCAAAATTGATTTTACCTATGATGCTTCTTCTTCAGTTACACCAAGACCTGTTACGGATAGAGGATCAAACGATCCTAGAAATGAAATAAACAGAACGGGTGGTTCCGGGCCACCCGACATTACCCAGTGTCCCGGAGAGTCCGCGTGTGAATTTGCTTTTGGAGCGAATTATTGCCAAAACGGCGGACATTGTGATCGTTACGGAACTGCTATACTCCCCAACGGCGGTGATTGTTGTCGATGTTGTGGGGTGACTATCCAACCCCCAGTTGAACTAGATTGTCAATCAGACGACGATTGTGGCGAATGTGAAACATGTTTCAATGGTGAGTGTCAAAAGTTCCCAGATTGTTGCGGATCTGATTCATGTGATGATATTGATTGTGGTGTCTGCAAAACATGTGAAGTAAATTCCTCACCAGCATCTGGTCAATGTTATACTTGTGTCGATGATTCAAATTCAACACATTGTAGTTGTCCCGGTAATGAGTGCGAACAATGCCAAGTCTGTTCTGCGGATGGATCATGTCAACCTGTAACATGCAACCCTGCTGTAAATGGTGGGTTTTTTGACACAGGAGACGAGGATTGCTGTCCAACAGGCGAGACAGGACCAACTGGTGATAACTGCAATATAAACCCATGTCCAGTAGATCAGAATCTTTGTTGTGATCCTGTTACTGGAAACTGCGTTCAATGTGACGATCCGTGTCCAAATGTGTTTAGTTACTCATTTAATGGCAGTGGATCAACAGGTGCATTGACAAGTCTCAAAGGAAACTATACACCAAGAGACTTATACGTTCCGGGATACTTTGTACATGATATGAATCAAGGAAATGTTGGTTCAGCGACCATAATTCAATCAAACGATATCATCATGTCTTGTGTACTCGAACTGACAATTAAAAATGTTTACGGAAGACTCGCATATACCGGAGCAAAACCATATGTGCGACCGACGCAGTTCAACGTGTATAGAGTAAAGCAAGCAGTTGAACCACTATATGCTACACCTGATTACTATAGTGAGGAAGGGGACGCATGGAGTGCCCCTTACGGAAGACACCCTGATGACATTGATATTAACAATGTAGTAACATTCACGGTCGGAACAGATGTGAAAGCAGGTGATAAGTTACACATCGACATTACAAAACTTGCCAAGATAGCACAATCACAAGACAACAGCGTCATTCGTCTCATGATTGAACCAACTTCTTACTTTCAACCAGTCACTACTGGGACTACTGCAAAACTAGGAAAGCAAGAAAACGCCAGAAGTGCCGCGATGCTTCTAGAATTTCATGATTCTTCAGCACTAGGACCAAAGGTAAGAATAAACGTCCATCAAGGTCTTAGATCAGTTACTTCTAGAAATTTTCCTTGGTTGAAGACCCCATCTTAGACTTGCGAAATTTCAAAACGGTCTGGTGTAAATCAGCAACGTAGTCGAGTGGTTTTCGAACCAACTCTTGCGTCGTACCATCTTCATTTGAAATGAGAATCACAATCTGTTCGATTGACTGACCTGTTCTCTCTTGCCACATAACAGCATATGCTGTTGCTTGTTGGAAATAGTTTTGAATGTCTGATTCTCTCTTATGACGAGTTGAACCCTTGAAGTCTATGATTGACAACTTGCCATCATACTCAGCAACACAATCAACTCGTCCTGCAAGTTTGAGAAGTTTACTCCACAGAGGAACCTCTTGAGCGTGTATATTATCAATCTTATGAAGCATTGGTAACATACGAACAAAAAGATCCATCACATCATCAGATGGGTTTACTACCTTATTGTTTAGGTAATCTTCAATGATAGAATGGAGATTGTTTCCTCGACGAGTCACACGCTTGGACTCTTCGGGATTTTTTCTTCTCCATTCTGCAAAGAATTGACTTTTTTCAAATCCAGTGACGGTAGTTACTGAAAAGTATCTTTCTCCGTCTTCTGTAACATAATATCGACCAGTTTCACCCGTAACACACTTAAGTGGGGTAAACACATGGTCGATATTTACATGATTATATCTCTTCTTACTTGGCACACTCAAATCATACCACCATTCTATAAAGTTGTCAAGTCAAATCAGTATGCTTGAAATGATATTCTTGTTCCTGCTGTTCTAATGAAGATTTCAGATGTTCTTGCACCGGGACATGCGAATTGGACATTAGAACCAGCACCGACAGCGAGATTTGTAGTGTCTAATGATGTGAATCCAATGAACGAATTACTGCCGACAGAATGAACAGTAATACCATTTCTTACGACTCTATCACCACAGAGTGTGGATAAAGCAACATAAGTCGCAGAATTTGAAGAACCGATAATGTGACGCCATGCGTTCTTTGATATATCTTCATAAGAATCAGCACCGCTATAATCTACGCTACCATTTACTAGATCAGGTGGAGTTGTTGACATTCCAGACCTCCCTTATTGAAG
>Ga0099846_1000511_pt1 | contig 16177 bp, 40 predicted proteins | sample CB_VirMetaG_FD_78180 | JGI IMG/M metagenome (GOLD analysis project Ga0099846, IMG submission 78180) | Freshwater to marine saline gradient viral communities from Chesapeake Bay - CB_1504_1 Viral MetaG | ecosystem: Environmental > Aquatic > Marine > Coastal | place: USA: Chesapeake Bay... | reverse complement strand
GCTACATCTTGACCGGCCTTACGACCTGCCTTAGTAGCCATAACCCTCAACCTTACCTTTAGAGTGGAATATTATCCCTCGGCAATTAAACTTTCCAAACCTGTACTATAATACCCTGCGGCGCCCTGTGAGCAGGGCACCTTATTCAGGGGGAGGGAGGGACGGACCATGAGGGGAGTCCCGACCGCCCCCGCCTCGGGGCCACGAAGCCCCTCAGCGCAGTGGCCCCCCACCGTCCGCCTACGCTCAGGCTCCGGCTCCCGGTGAGGAGCCACGGGTGGGGGGATTAAAAATCCCCCTACTATATATATCCCTGTCCAGAAGGGTATTTTCGGACACCAAAAATACGATCGTTACCAAATCGTTACACAATATCCTACCAAAACCGGACAAACCAGAACACCACAAACAACAATATCACGCACGATCAAGACCCCTATATATATATACCTACCGTACCGCCTATTTATAAATGCCCCGGGTCAAGATGGTTGAACCTTCAACCTTTTGACATCAAGATATCCAACATTCAACCACCTATTCCCTACCAATCTACTAGGAAAAGGGGGGATAGGGTGGGCTAACCTTGCCAAGTTTGTATGGTTAGCGGACATATTAGAGAGACTAGTGCGACATATGCATATGTGCATGATTCGTACAGGTGTTCGATTGGGGATTGTCTCATGACTGTGCTCGATTGTCAAGGGTTTCGAGTGTGGGATACGTCACATGAAGTTGTCCGTTTTGTCCGTTGACATGGGCTGGCCTAGGGTGTACAGTGGGAACACAAGTCAATAGAGCAGACATCGATGGATGCGCCGTTAGTAGCAGCCCAAGGGGTGACGGACATTACATGGAAAGTCTGCCGGAAGACTTGACAGCACGGCAGTAAGGGTGTAAGGTAGTATCAGTAAGGCTAGGACAGACAAGGACGAAAGGGGATACGATCATGGCACGCGCAACGAGCGCGAGCCTGTACGGAAGCGGAACACCGACTGACCTTAGCAGGGTACCGTGGACGCGCCCAGCGCGTGCCTATGGACTGCGTAGTGGCTCGTCTTCGACCGGCTACTATCCTGCCTATGGTACTCGTCCGCGCCGGAAGGTTCGCAAGGATATCGTAGACAAGCAGACTAATCTCGTGGCTCCGGTCGCGCAGTATGACGACGACGCTCCAGCGCCTAGGTTCGTCCGTGAAGTGTCCGCAGTGGTGGCGTTCGATCGGGAGAATCGACCGGCATACAACTAGGCTTGACAAGTGGTGCCAGGGTATGCTAGTCTGGTGCCAGGACGAAAGGATAGGACAGTGACGAATTACAGGGTGGTAACCCGTTACTACGGGCCGACAAGTTTCAAGGGTTCATATATCACGGTACGGTTACGTGGTGGCAGAGTGGCGCGTATCCCATACGATCACGCTGCCGATAATGCCCACCAGTCAGCGGTGCGTGAGGCTTTTGGTAGGTGGGGCATGGCGGTGCAGGGTATTGACTTCGTGGACTCTGCGCGTGGTGGTCGTGGTAACGTGTACACAGTGACAGTAGAAGGGTAGGACGATGGATATCGCAATGGTGGCAGTGCTGATCTTGTTCGGCACACTGGTAGGATGGCTCATACATGAAGCGCAAGACCTGATTGATGAAGCACGCGAGGACAGGACGGAGGACCAATGGTAACTTGTTTCGATTGTGGGATTGAGACTGATTGGACGATACCAATAGAATCTCGTGGTGGATTACTGTGTTCGGATTGTTTCGCAGAGTTTGTCAGCGAAGTCGCTAAGGCTTGGACCCCACCGATAAGGACGAAAGGATAGGATGATGGCACTGACTGAACGAAACGTGAGACGATACGAACGAGCATTCGCCCGTGTCATCCGTGGGCACACTGCCTACGATGTGGTGCAGGCGGCACACTGGTACCGTGATGCGGAATTGTACTGCCGCTACCTTGCAAGCAACTTCGGCGTGACATTGGAGCAAGCGTGTGGTGTCATGTCCGCATTCTCGCCACGAGTCCACTGGTCACGTAACAAGGTACTAGCGGAATTGTATCTGGCGGGTGAGCCTACGCCTGGACTGTCGCAGTCTCGCCGTAACGCCGACGCCGTCATGGTGCATGGCATGGATGCGCTACGTGGTGCGAAAACGAATGCATTCGCACGGAATATGTACGGTGACACCGACGCGGTAACGATTGATGTACACATGATGAGGGCCGCTGGTTTCGATGACCGGGACGCACCTACGATAGTGCAGTACCGTGAGATGTCGGTCGCTATCCGTAGACTGGCGCGGAAGCACCGGATGCAGCCGCGTGACATGCAAGCACTGGTCTGGATCAAGCAGAGGGGAAGGGCAGAGTGATGGTAGATACTGAAGTGCATCACGAGGAATTAGTAACGAAGTACCTAGGCTATATCGCTTACGCTACGATGTGGAAGGATGGTAAGTGGACACTTGAAGTGTACGAAGTGACATCATTGGGTAAGCATTGGATTATAACGGATGCTGACGGTGCCTATGATGATCGTCCTGATGAGGACATGGTGCAAGACATGATCGATGACCATATTGCTGGATACTAGGGAAGGATGGAACGATGCAAGGTGTATACCCACGATTGAAGAGCAAGTCCGCACTGAAGGTAGCGGTGAAGATGCAAGACGAGGTGTCACTGGAAGCCACGTCGATGTTTGGTAACGAGTATGATGGTGACTTGTACAGTGCGCCGGATGGTACCTACTATGTGGTTGGTCCGGACCCGTACACGAATCGTAAGTGGTACGCGACGATCACGAAGTCTGGTGACACGATCAAGGTGTCTTAGGAGAGGAAAGATCATGGAGAAGTTGGATAACGGCAAGTACCGGATCGGTGGTAGCGAGTATTATGGTGATGACTACACGAACCTTGCCTTGGCTGAGTGCGCGTGTGGTTGGCGCAAGATCGACAACGAGATGATGGTGTATCTGGCCTTTCAGGAGCATGAGTGTTTGACGAAGGCTGGTAAGCCACGGAAGCGTAAGTTGGATGGTCGCATGCGTGCGGCTACGTTTGATGAAGTATTCAAGGACGATCAGGAGAAGGAGGAAGTGTGATGAAGGATGTGAAGTGGGAAGACAGGCCACTGATGCATGACTGGGTGCGGGTAAGAGCATGGCGTGGTAACAAGATGCATGCTATCGACTGGCCCCGATCCGAACCGTGGATGCAGCAGTCGTACTGTGGGCAAGCATTGCAGTCAGGCCAGAGTTTGGTCAGTGACTACTCACTACCAATGATGGTTCGCAACCTTACATGCTGCGGTGAGTGTGTGAATGTTATTAGAGAAGATCTATTGGAGGAAGTGTGATGACAACTAAGACTGATATTGTCAATTCATATAAGGTTACCTTTGTATTCCAATATTCTACTATCTCTGTTTGTGTCTTTGCAATGAGTGAAGATGCAGCAAAAGATATGGCCCCTGACTACATCTATGATGATCTTGGCTATTCTACCTTGTCTAGCATTCTAGATGGTGCTCAGGATATTACTGTCGAACTTCTAGATGAGGACGTATTGTGATCAAACTAACTAGGCGTGGCAGGGTAGTGGTAACTATCGTCGTGACGCTTGTGTTCCTTGCGTTGCTTGGCTACGCTGGACATATCGAAACACTCGGACTGTAGGAAAGGAAAGATGATGGTGACGACGATTATCACGACAAGGAACGGACGCTACACCAAGACACACGAAACAACCGAGTACGCATGGAAATACATTCAAGCGTTCGTGTGTGTCACGAATGATGCCGAGTGGGAAATGGTGGTGGACTGATGCACGATACGTTACGCTGCCTAGACTGCGAAGCACTACTATCAAACATGACTAGCATCAAGCGTGGTACGTGCGACGACTGCGAAACATACTGGAAAGCAATACTCAACAACCATAAGACGATCAAGGAATGGAGAGAACAGCAATGATGCAACACATAGAAGAGAACTACGTGCGTAGCCTGGTAGGTCGCGTCATCTACCACCGCCTAGCGGAATGGAAAGGGTTCACACCGAACGACTACCCGTACCAGGATAAGCAGTGCATCGACTACGCGAACGCCGTCGTGGATGCTATCGGCTACGACGACGACATGATCCTCTCACTGGAGGACTACTTGCAGGTAAGAGGTGATGTGCTGTGAGGTATCAACTGGTGATTCATGGTGGCTACAACCCGCAGTATTACCACTTCAGTGACCCTAACGAACTGGTGCGTTGGCTGGTGCAGGAGGAAGGGATCGTGGAGGTGACGGTTCGTGAGGTACCATAGTGTGGATTGGGGGCAGGCGGCATGCCGTGGTATCGACACGGACCTGTTCTACTCTGACGATCATGTGCAGTCGTGGATGCTGGCCCCAACGATGCGGCGCATGTGTCACGCTTGCCCTATCTTCGATGACTGCCTGGAGTATGCGTTATGGAATGAGGTTCATGGTTTCTGGGCTGGGTTGACGGAGAAGCAGCGTCAAACGATGCGCGGTAGGTTACGGAGGGGTGAGCATGCGGCCTAGAGTGGCTGAAATACGGGCTGTGACGGCCCTCCTGGACGCCGAATGGCAGGATGTGGAGGACTTATCGAGGGCGGTGATCCAAGCCGTGTATGACGGGCTGAGTGAACGCGAGTTGTGGGTGGTGGTCGCCACCGATAAGCGTCTAGGCACGTTCGCTTACGGTCCTTACGATACGAGAACACAAGCAACGAAAGCGATAGGGAAGGAGATCGTTAGCCCTGGCCCTGAGCCTATGTCAGCGTTGATTCGACCGTTACTGAAAGGTGACCCGGCATGATTGAGTTACTGTTCATGGTACCAAACACGGACATACCAGAGTATACCGTACCGAAAGTGTATGAAAAGTACGAGAGGTGTGTTGCGGAGCGTGAATCGAACAGCCGCCCAGGTGCAGTGAACCCATCAGGTAAGTACCGTGGCATGTACCAGTTCGATAAGGCACTCGCCCGTGGCACCACCTGGCACATCATCGACTGGCTGGATACATGGCACAGCAAACCGAAAGCCTACGCTGCATGGTTGCGTAAGACACCGATGAACCTGTGGCCTGAGGAAGTGCAGACCGCTGCGTTCGTCGCCGTGTTGGATGGTCACGACAAGAACATCAGGTGGTATGGTAAGAGTCACTTCGCTGGAGGCCGGTGGTCATGTTGAAGAAACGCAAAAAGTCCAATAAAATCAAGGGTTTTTCGCACCCTCTACCATGGATGCATCACCTGTTGAATGTGGAAACCCGCGCCGATTACCGTGGTGTACCCACCTACGTGTGCATGTGCGGGTATGACATGTTCCTGATCGCTGCCATCTTCGATGGTGACACTCAGGAACCAGGCATGTACATGCTAGATGGTGTGTGCTGCCACTGTGGTGCCCTTGTTACTGTCCCGTGCCCCGCTGATGGGCCTGACCCTTTGGAGAAGTTCGATGATATGCAAGCCCTGTAAGACTGGTGGAGAGTTGAATAAGCGTGGCCTTGGGTTGAAGGCTGACGATAAGTTGAGGGATGCTGAGGCTGCGTTCAAGCAGGCTGAGTTCTTCCACGATGATTGTAATGGTTGTGACTGTCAACACATGGTGGGGATGAGGTTGCATGACTGAGGTGAAGATGACTGGGACTGTGACTGCCAGCATGGAGGCACGCACAGTGGAGGACTTGCGCACTCTCGTGGCTTGGTTGAATAGGTACAGTGTCCCGAACAGTACGGAGATTGATTGGGGTTCGGGTATGGTGTATGTGGAGTTGACGTATGGTGCTGCCCCTGCTCAGTGGATTGAGTGCGGTGACCACATGCCACCCGTGTCACGGTTCGACATTCTGATTGATACGCATACGCATGATGATGACGGGAACGCACCGAAGAAGCCAGCGAAATATGACTGGCCTACGATTGACCGTTACGGTAGTGAAGGGATGCCAGGATGATAGGTGGCATGAGTGACTTGACCATTCCCGAGTTCGACCCGCATGAATGCACGTATGCCGAGTGGCGTGGTCGTGAAGTGTGCGAGTTGTGTGGCTTGGAAAAGCAACCGTGAGGATAGCGTTCATAGCAGACGACTTCCTCCTAGACCGTGACATACTACGACCAGGGGGGTGCTCCTACTACCGCTGCATGCTGCCCATGAACACGCTACGTGGACACAAAGTAGCGTTCGGGCCACCAGCATTCACGAGCGAGTTCGGGTTCGGTGTCCGCACCAGCAAAACCACGGCAGATTTCGGGTTCGATGTTGTCGTGTTGAAGATGATGATGGACCGTTGGGTTCCGAAACATATGCAGATAGCGCAAAACCTAGGGCAGCGGTTGATCGTGGATGTGGACGACCATTATGACGGCATCCATGAGGACAACATTGCAGCCACATACACGGACCCGAACGTGAACAAGGTCAGGAACCGTGAACATTACCGTGCAGTGGTTCAGACCGCTGACTTGCTCACCGTATCCACGCCATTCTTGCACGACTACTATGCCCCTCTCGTGCGGGACGTTGTGACCGTGAAGAACAGCATCAACCCGAACCAGTTCGGTAAACGTGAAATGAGAAACAAGAAACCTGTACTGGGTTGGGCTGCTGCCATGAACTGGCGGTCCAGCGACGCTGACACTGCCGTGCCGTGGCTGGGTGAGTTCCTGGAGGAGCACGACTTGATGTTCCATCATGCCGGTCACATGCCGGATGCTCCCGTGTTCGCTGAGAAAGCCGGTGTGAACCCTGACCGGATGATCCTCACCCCGATGAGGCCACTGTACCGTTACCACGAGATGCTTGACTTCGACATCGGGCTTGTGCTGTTGAGTGAGATTGACTTCAACCGTGCCAAGTCCAACATCAAAGGCTTAGAATACGCTGCCTCTAACATTCCGTTCGTCGCCCAGGGCTTACCGGAGTATGAGACGTTAGCGTTGCAGGGTGTCGGTAGGGTGGCGTACACCCCTGAAGGGTGGAAGCAGAACCTCACTGAACTACTGGACTATAAGACCCGTAAACGTGAGGCCGCTATCCAACGCAGCAAAGTATTACAGGAGCACAGTATCACTGCCCGTGCAGCAGAGTGGGTGGATGTGTACTCCAGGTTCGCTGATATTCGTACAAGTATACCCGACATGAAGGTGAGGTATCAGACAGTATGAGCGTCTACTATGTTCTCGGTTCGGGGCCAACACTTGACCACATTGACCCTGACTTCTTTATCGGATCGAATGTGATAGCGGTGAACGAGGCTGCGGAAAGACTGAAACTGTACGACCGGGACATTAACTTGCACACGTTCAGTCACTACCACGGGCTACTGAACCTAGCCACCCAACACCCCAACCATCAGTTCCATCTACCTGAAGGTGACCGGGGCTTCGAAGGTAAGCCATCGTTATCGTTGAGCAACGTCACTTTCTACCCACACTACCCGACCGTGTTTGAGTTCGACGCTTCACGCAGGTGGCCTGAGGGTGGGATTCTTGTGGGTTCCACGAGTGCCCACGGTGCGATGCATCTGGCCTGCAAACTAGGTGCGACCAGTATTATTCTCGTGGGTGTGGATTGTGGTTTGCTGGATGGGAAAACGAATCACGGCGAGTACGTGTCAGGTAACCTTGCCGATGGTGATGTGTTGGCGTGGCTTGCCAGGTGGGATCAGCATTTGCGTGACGTGAAACGGGTGCTTGTTGAAGAGTACGGGGTGAGGGTGTATTCGTTGAACCCGTTCGTGAACTTGAACCTTGAAGGTCACGAGTGGGTTGGGGTTACTTCTTCCACGGTGGCTCACCACCCAATCGTTCCACCAGTTTCTCCATGATCCTATCGTCACGACGACGCACCGTGCGTTCCGTCACCTCCAGGCTCGCCGCTAGTACATCAGCGGACACGCCACCGTCACGGTAGAAATCCTCCAGAAACGCCTGGTCTTTCTTCGACAGTGTGAAGAACGCTGAACGTATGTCAGCGATCATAGCCAACCTGTTGTTCCCTTCTGCTGGCCTGGATGGGGAGCGTATCTCTTCAGCACCCGTCATGCTGCTGTTCGTCCAGTCGTCCTCATCCCAAATATCGGGCAAGAGTTCACGGACCATCGCCGCCGTGTAGTAGAAGATGTCACCTGGCTGCAACCCGGATCGTTTCATGCGCTGCTCTGCGATGATGGTGAGGCAGCGTTGACGGCATGCGTTACGCAGTTTATTTTGCCCATGCCTACCTTGATCCCGCCATAAGCGCACCTTATCGACATGCTTCACGAGCCACAGGTTCGCTTCACCCACCATGTCATCAGAGGTGACGATCCCACGACCGGAGCGGTACGCTGACAGTGCCCCTTGCTTCGCTATCTTCAACTCGTTCGGGGTGAATGGTTCCACTGTGTCTACCACGAGTACACGGTTCCTTCCACAATAAAGGACCGCTTCTCAATCGGCACCGGCTGCGGGTACACGTTCTTCCCATCCACGTACAGGATGCCGAAACCTTGCTGCCAGTTATGCGTCTTCGCATACAGTGCTTGCCGCATGTCCATGAGGTTGCCGACTTCGAAACCGTACAGGGTGCGGGTGATGCGACCGTTCACGCTGGTCGTGTACGGCTGCAACCCTAGCCGGTGCGTGTGACCACACACCACAGACATGCCTACCTTTTTGGTTAGGTTCGCTGCCGTCTGCCCCGCTATCTGCGAGACCCCAGCCTCATCACCGTGCATCGCCACCCAGCCGGGTGCCACTTGGAACGCTTCACTATGGTAGGTGATACCTAGTTCGGGTAGGCGTAGGAAGTTCTCTATCTCAATCTCAGGCAAACCAAGCAGGCCAGGTAGCCGTCGCATTATCTGGATGTAGAGCCTGTCCGTGTGGTTGGATCGGATAACGTGCTGTACTTGAAGGTCCCGCAGGACTTGCACGGTCGTGTCACGGTCGCGCCCAATGCTACGTTCATGCTCCAGGGGCGTGCCCTGTGACCAGCGTGACACTGTTTGCAGGTCGATCTCGTCCCCGATGGTGAGAACAATATCATCTTTCTCCTTCATGTCAGTGATGCACTGCGCCAACGCATCGACTGCACGCTTATCGTGGAACGGTACCTGTAAATCTGACACGACCCATACTCGTTTCACAATCGTTCCTCCAACGTGGATTTCCACCTAGATAACTGGATATCAAGGAAGGTCAGGTAGTTCACGGCGTCAGCCAACTCGTCCCTCAGTTCATCAATTAACCGATGGTAGGACATGTCTTCAAAGGTTTGCTTACCGCCACGACCGTACTCACGGTGACCCGTGCCCATGATCCGCAAGCGTGCATAGTTCGTGAACCTGCGCTGCGACTCAGCCAGTTCCTCCGTTGTCACACCGTACCCTTTATGGATTGGCGGGGCAATGGGTATACCGCCAGCGTTATCTTCCCGGTCTGACGGTTGTGGCTTTCGACCCGTATACCCAAGGAAGTCAGAGAGCGCAGCAGCGTCTCCCAATCCTGCTGTGTCATCATCCACGATCAAACCCCTCGCGTGCGATCTCACCCATACGCTTACGCCACTTGTGTTCATCCCACTCGGCGATAGCCCACATCACAAGACCACCCAACGTCCACCCGGCAATCATCGCCAGCAGCACAATCACAGCCGTCCAAGCAATATCCTCGCTCACAACCCCACCCGCTTCCTGATGCCTTCGGCACCCTCCATAAGGAACACTTCATTCACATCCAAACCATCCGGCATGGACACCACCACAGCCACATCAATCGCCTGCATAATCTTCTTACCCATATCCCTACCAGCCTGATCCCCGTCCGTGAGGACAAGCACCTTCCGGTAGTCACTGAACGCACGCGCATACCACGACTTCCAACCATTAGCACCAGGCATACCCACAGCCGGAACACCCACCATGCTATGCATCACGATAGTGTCAATCTCACCCTCGCAAATACAGATAACATCAGAGTCCTCCTGGAACGCGAGCACGTTGTACATGTGCTGCTCCGCACCAGCCCTAGACATGTACTTCGGTGTCTCATCCGGGTGCAGGGCACGGAAACGTAAATCAACCGGCCCGGTCGGTGTCAGGTACGGTATCGACAATCGACCAGTGTAGGTTTCATGCCCGATCATTGGTTCTTTCACGAAGCCTAGGCGGTGTGTACGAGCGGCTTCGCCGTTTATCCCGCGTCCGAGAAGATAGTCGGCTATATCCCCGACTTGATTGTAGTACGTTTCGGTCGCTTCCTTCAGTGAGTTCTTCGCATCGACGGACAGCATCGGGATAGTTTACTTTCTCGTAGTAGCGGACAACATCTATAGCGTCACCTTTGAAGTCGCATGCTAGGCATTTGATTTGCCCTGCGTCTAGGCTGACACGGCATGATGCGTGAGCATCTTCGTGGGCGTGGCATCGAACCGACTGCCAGGGTCCTCGTGGGGATGGTAGGTCCCAGCCGTAGTGTTCTAGCACGGGCCAGATATCGAACCGGGCTTCAGTCATTGGGTAGACCTTTGGCTCGTTCGATCTTGCCCCACTGCCGTCCGGCTTCGTAGGCTGCTTCAACTTCCGCTTCAATGTCATACCCAATAATCTTGGATGCCAGCCAATTCCGGAACACGAACCAGTTCATGTGATTCCTCCTAGTCTCATTAGATCTAGCAGGGTATCAAGGGTCATGGTCACTCGCGCCTCACCGGTACCCTTCTGGCGTGTCTTCGTGACCACGACAGGTACCGTGGGCATGCCATACTTCAATTCAAAGTTGCAGGATTCAATGTCGGCTTGTCGCAGGAACTCAGCCATATCCTGCTTCTTCACGTTCTTCGCTTCGATCACAATAGTGAACTTGGGTAGGGTGATGGATACGTCACCGATGTCTTTGCTACCTGCCCGTGGCAGTCGCCTAGCGGTTACCCCTGACTCGTTGAGGTAGTTCTCCAGGTCCGATTCGAACTTGGTTCCCTTGACCTTGTTGTAGGTGCTCACGAGTCTAGGTCTTTCAACTGCATGTTCGTCGGGAAGTAATCCATCCACAACGCTGTCTTACCCGTAGCGTCAGCGGGTCCGTAACGGTTCTTCACGGCAGCAGCAGCCATCAGGCCAGGTTCACTGGAGGACAGGGTGACAATCAGGGATGGTACTTGTGCGATCTTGCCGTGTAGGGATGCTCGTGGTGGGCACGGGTAGCCCTCGTACCCTTCACTCGTGTGATGCAGGATGAGGAACGCTGCCCCCGTGTCCCGGCTCCACCACTTCACCTCACGCATCAACGACCTGAGGCTAGAGAACTCATCCCCGCTATCGTGAGTTACATCCACGGCGTTGTCCACGATCACGAGGCTAGGGTTGTCACCCATCAGTTCCCGGTACACGTTGATCTCATCCTCCAGATCAGCGAGTGTCGGTGACGCATCGAACATCCACCTGATGTGGGAGACGTTCTCCTTCAACATGGCTGAAGCCCATTCCGGTTCACTGACCATGCGTTCTTCCACCTCAGCCTGAGGTAATCCCGTCACCATAGCGAGGGACCGGATAGCCATAGTGGACTCATGCGAATCAGCACTGGCGTACAGGGTGGGTACCCGTGCCTTAATCGCTATCGCTAGGGCCACCGTGGATTTGCCTGCACCGGGTGGGCCAGCGATCATGCTGACCTCACCACGGCGAACAGACATTTGGTTATCGGTCCACGACTTGAACGGCATGGGCACGGTGGTGCCGCCTTGGTCGATGTTCCGGATAGCCCGGTCTAGCAGTCTCATGCCGGGAAGTTACTCCACTCCGGTGTGCCACGAGTAACCCACTGCGGTTGACACTGCGTCGGGTCACCCTTCGGTGCGCTACACATCCACGCCTTCCACGGTCCCTTACCGGACGCACCACTCTTAGCGACCTTAGGTCCATGCTGGCATTGCGGGACACTAGCGTTCGTGAACGCAGCAGGAGCAGACACCTCAACGGTAGCGGCAGTGTGCGCTGGGGCAGATGTCTGGGCCACGTTGCCCACGGCACGGGCAGCCACGATCAAGTCATAGCATTGCTGCAACGACTCGTGTGCCTTCTCCAGTTCCTCCACGAACTCAGCATGCGTGTCCGCTTGCACGGTTCGTAGACTGTCACCGATCTTCACGGTGATCTTATGCGTCGGTTCGGTACTCATTGCTTCTCCTTCAAATCATCCCCGAAATCGGGTGTGTACTCTTGTGATCCGTGAGCATAGCAGAACTTCTTCACCCCACAATAGTCACACATCATCGTGATGTGCGGGACGAATATCTGCATGTCGATGGCTTTCTTAACGTCCCGCATCCAGCGTTCCACCATCGGTAGCGGGTACTGGTCTAGGTTGTACACGGTGTCTAGGGTGCCTTGCCGTGCCATCCAAAACGCACCGTACTGTGGTGCTTCACCGAACTGCTGCTGCAACGCGAGACGATACACGGCTAGTTGCAACCCGGCCTGCGGTGGTTTGCCCGTCTTCAAGTCCACGATCATCGTCTTGCCCGTGGCCTTATCCACAAACACCCGGTCAATGTAGGACTTCAAGGTTACGTCCCCCGGTAACTGTACCACGACACCTAGTTCGATAGCAGGCACACCTTCAGGGGTGTGCCAGATGTCCAGGTTGGGGTTCTGTAACCGCCAGGTGTAGTAGTTGTGGACCATGGTGGGTCCTTCAGCGAGCCACCAGTTCTTGTCTTCCTTGTTAGGGTAGGCTTTGGTTGCTCTGCCCCCGGCTCTCCATGGGCCTGCGGGGGCTTTGGCTTCCTCTTCGGCTAGGGTTTCTCTGAAGGCTGCCAAGCCTGCTTCGTAGGCTACTGCACTCATGCTTGTCCCCCACTTACAAGAGACTTCCAAACGCGGGAGGGACGCCCATGTCCAAGCGGACTTGTCGAAACAGTGAATTGACTTGTTGCAACTATAAAACCATCTCGCTGAAGTCTACGCATCACTGGTCCCATGGCGCGGGGTTCATGGGTACTAGAGTCGGAGTCACTTAAACCCTCCCACACGTCTTCACTCGTGAAGTAATGTTTAACCTTGGCTAGTTCATAGCCTTTTGAGTATGCAATATCTTTCCATTCAGTGTTAGCGTTCTCGTCAACCTGCTTGATTGCTTTTTCCCTGGACTCAACAATAAGTTCAAGTAAATCTTGTTGACCGCTCATGCCTTCTCCTTCAAGAGTTGATGGTCGATAGCATCGGCAGCAGCATGCACACTTGTGCCCCCAGCGAAGTACCAGGCTGGGTCTTCTTGTACACCGACGATCTTTGTCAGTCGGTATTTCTCGCCACAGGACAGCCAGGTGGTGAACTGGCTGTGGCTCAGGTAGGTTTCATTTTCCATGGCGAAGTTATATCACATGTTTGGTTGTGTTAAACAACTGTGACACGCCCCGGCGTGTCGGGTTGACAACTATAGTTTTAATAACTACAATAAAAGCCCCGGCCTTTGAGGGCCGGGGCTATACTATAGTTATATAATTATATATATATATATTTACTATAGTGTTCTATACTAGACTTGGTACCAAATGTGGATTAGTTTAAGTTTCAACTTTAGATTTGTACGGTAACCATACAAAATACCTGTAACCGTTTACACGCCCTCAGAGACGACGAAAACTCCCCCCGGTCATATGATACCAACCAGGGGGAGAAAACGTCTCTACGGCCCTCACAGGGCCGATTTAGGGGGGTTAAATCAAGGGTTTCGGATACGTCCAGAAGGTGTGATGCCGAGGGCTTTCATCTCAGCCTTCACCTGAGCAACATTCGGCCTCTTGATCACCAGGTGCATGGGGTCCCAGAACCTCTTATAGTCCCCACCCCACTCCAGCAGCCGGTACTTCTTCAAAAGCCTACGCATACGGCGAGCCTTCACCGGATGCCTAACCCAGAACGTATTGCTCTTCGACTGGCTGCCCTCTTTCGTGGCATTCAAATCAATAGCCACACCGCCACAATGATCCGAGATACGGCTAGATGCACGACCCGTACGCACCGGAGCCCACGCCCAATCATCAAACGTGCCCCGGTCAATCGGTGCGATCAACTTATGATACTCACTAGCGAACGCCACCAGATACGGACCCACATCCTTCCGAAGCCGCATCTTCCGCTTCGTGCCAGGGATCGTGAACAGTTTCAACGTCGGGCTGTTCCCATCCTTGATAACAGGCCAGCCATTGATCGTGGTCTTACTCACTATGCCGACCAAACCTCGGGTTCTCGCCATTCAAATAGTCAATCAAAACCACCACCGCAGGTGGCACAGCCACCACCAAGATCGGCGGCAAACCAAACCCGGCAATGTTGTCCACCACATACGTCAACGCGGTAGCAGCGAACACCTTCAACGCCACCCCGAGAGGGTGATCGTTGATGAACGACATAAAATCCTTAAACGAATTACTCACAGCAAACCCTCCACGTCATGCTCTAGTTTGTCCACGTCATCCTCCAGTTCAAGGACAGCGTTCTTCAGGATGGTCATATCAACAGTCAAAGCATCAATCTTCTTATGCAAATCCGACAACGAGAAACCACCATTAGTTTTCGGTTGAATCTGATACGTCGCAGCCTTAATCTTCGTGTTAATCCACCAACCCAAAGCACCCAGCAGAATACCCATGATCGTGAGCGTGGAAAGAACCAACCCGGCAACCTCATTCGGAGACATCACACAGTCCTTAACAGAATCCGAGCGACACCACCAGAGCCGTGACGTTTCGTACCAATTGACGGTGCAGCAGTACGGTTATAGGAAACCTCCTCCACATACACCTCCAGTTGCTCACCCGTCGTGAAGTCACGGAACACCACCGTGGCACCCGCTTCCTCCAGGCCCTTCAATGCCTTAAACTTCCGGTAAGCGTTACCGTAAGCGCCATACTTGCCGCCCTGACGGTCAGTCTCCCAATCGAACATGAGCACCGGAATCTCCAGTAGTTCATTCCTGCGAGGAGAAGGCACCGCACGAATCTGATACCCGATCATCTTCGCGGAACAACCACATGACGGATTCGACTCCAGTTTCAAAGCGATATACAGGTCAGTGGATGGGGATGGGACGGCGACGTTCAGTTTACCGACCTGATCCTCGTTAGCGCCCGTCACGGAAACAATCGGGTCCCAGTTGGAGGGGCTAGTGATACCGAAGATGTTCGCGTAAGCGGTGATCGTGCCCTGCAAACCATTCACACCCAGCAGACGCAGGTCCCTCCAGGCTTTCTTCTCCATCGTGCCAAGCCGTATACGACCAGACTCCAACCAGCCCTCAGGAACGTATGTGGATTCTTGCCGGTACACCCCGCCGGGGGTGCCGGTGACAGCGAACCACAACTTGTCATTAGCCACGGTCACACCGATACAATCCCCAGCATGATCCACAGGTGTGCATAAGTCTGCGGCGTAAGCGAAATCCAGGGGCGTGTTGTTCACGATCTGGCCTAGGTTCATGCGGTACAAGCCGGGACGCAAGTTACGGTTACCAGACCTACCCTGATCCCGAACAGTGAAATACAGGTAACGCCCGTAAGCGACAGCGTCATCGACCGGGCCACCGTCATAGATGAGAGGACCAACCGTGAGTGAACCGTCCTGATTGATCTGTGCCACACGCACACCCAGTGTGGTGCCGATCACCAGGAACGAACCCACATACTGGTACATGGAGAGAATGTCCTCACCGCGAGGCATCTCCGTCACGATGATCGGTTGATCCAAAGTAACAGAGGTGGACGTGACATCAATGCCGATACTGTAGATGGCACTGAACTCACCGGAATACCCTGATGCGTAGATGCTGGTTGGTCCGTCAGCGAAGTCAGTCCAAATCCAGTCAGCGTTAGGGTGGGTGTACAGTGCCGTCGGCAACGTCGCAGACGACGGGGTAAGATCGGTTATCTCATGCAAGTCAGCACCATCAGCGTACATGACGCGAGACTTCACCCACCGCAGCAGCGTGTACGGTGGGGTAGACTTGTTGTTGTAAATTTTTGTGCCAGAACCGGACGGCAAATCGCCACGCCAAATACCAGCAGAGTCCGACGCGAGCCAATACTGGCCCGTCTCATCGAACGAATCAATCGTGTCCGATCCACCGTAGGTGATCGCTGTGGATGCGCCAGCGTTCGTGATATACGTGAG
>Ga0099846_1000509_pt1 | contig 16201 bp, 18 predicted proteins | sample CB_VirMetaG_FD_78180 | JGI IMG/M metagenome (GOLD analysis project Ga0099846, IMG submission 78180) | Freshwater to marine saline gradient viral communities from Chesapeake Bay - CB_1504_1 Viral MetaG | ecosystem: Environmental > Aquatic > Marine > Coastal | place: USA: Chesapeake Bay... | reverse complement strand
TGTGTATTGTTCCTGATTCTTTAAACACCAGACGCTTTGCCTGCTGCACTCTGTTGTAGTCACGCTCACCTTCAGCGAGACCTGATGTCTTGCCCATGTGGTAGGAGACCAGCACAACGATGAGGATCATGATGATCATGCTGACAGCCATCACTCGTCCTCCGCCCAGTCCGTGTACCACGTACGCCCACCGTCCTTGAACACTTCGAAGGTGCCAATGACACCATCGATTCGTTGCACTGTGACCAGCCCGAGGTAATCGTCACGCTTGATGATGTCATGCGTGAGTAGCAGTTCAACCTCACTTAATGGCTTGCCTTGTCTTCCCATGTTGAGTCGTCCTCTCTCCTTCGTAGTGTGATATCTGATAGCAGAATGGTGGCAATGATCCCTAACGAGATCCATGTCACCAGATACAGCGCGTTCATCTTTCCTCCTTCGATAGTGTGTGTCCAACATGTTGCAATCGTACCTCAAGTTGCAAGGGTAGGGGTGCGACACCCCGTTCCCGGTGGTTTGGGCAGCAGTAAGCCAACCCATCTCTGATCCTCATTGCCTGCGCAGCAGCGCAGAATCTGCATGTCTTCATGATTCCTCCTTTGTAATACGCCATGCGTCTTCTCGAACGAATGTGTCGGGGTCTATGTCATCCCGCACCCAGAAGTCCCTGAACACTGGCTCCGCAAGATAGTCAGAGGTCGGGTAGATCTCATAGTTCAGTGAGTCACCCAACCACTCGCATGCATCGTCCAGCCAAGTGTCAAGGTCGATCTCGTATCTGGCAGGAACCTTGATGGAGAACTGTCGAGCCGTTAAGTCAACGACCTTCAAGTCTTCCATCGTGTCAACGTCACCGCCCGCAATGCAGGCCCAGTGTTCGCGCTTGGGGTAGGTCAGCCCCGTGACACGCACCACGCCTTAGCCCTGCTGTTTGGCTAAGCCGAACGGCTCGATGGCGCACTGACCCCAAGCCGTTGAAGGGGTGTCAATTCCTTCACGCTTCATGATTCCTCCTTGTATTCCTCAGCGACGTGCATCACGTCGCATATCCCGCACCACAAGGCACGCACAGGGTACGTGCCGTCAGGTAACGGCTCATCCGCTAGCACGTACTCCGTGTAGTGATCCTCGCATGATGTCGGTAGTCGTATCGATGTCATGATTCCTCCCACTTCCTCGTTTTTGCGTGCATGATCTGGATAATTCCCGAGACCACCATGTAATCGAGAGCATCCAGCGGTGATGGTTCACCATCACCCTCCCACTCCATATTGAAATTGTAATCGGCTTGATCCATCGTGCCTTCAATAAAGATCGAGCCGGTCATGTTAAATGTCTTAGTCATCACTCACTCCTTGCTGCATCAAGCGCATCCAATGCGCTACTCAATGAATCCCGTGCCTCAGCCAAAGCATCAATGGCTGACTGCGATACCTGCCCACGCTCCGAATCTTGCAAGCCCTCAGGCATGCCGTCGAACGCGTCTTGTTCCTCAGACTCGAGGTCTTCGATCATGCTGACCCACTGCTCAAGTGCAGCGTGGATCTCATCGATGCGCTTACGCCTGTCCTTGTTCATGATTCCTCCCATTCATTGAACATGCCCAACACGACACCCTCAACATCAGAGCCTAAGCCCCGCGCCCAGTACTTCGCTCCCTCTTCATCACCATCGACATGCATACCAACCTCGCTCGTGATCACATCCCGCTGAGTCTGCATGTACTCACGCACTGCAGCCATAACCTGCAGCCACGCCCGAGCCTCAGCCTCCTTACCTTCAATCACATACTCAACTGCACTCATCGCCTTGCTCCTTCCAAACGAAAGGAGAGCCGGTATCTCCGGCCCTCCTAGGTACAACTATCTCATGCGTGTCAAATCTGTTGCAATGCCTCGCGATTAGGCTCAGACTAAGCGCTGACCCTGCCCAGACCTAGACCGTGCATCATCACGCGAGGGCTAGCATGATCAGCGAGACACTCACCGCACACAAACGCCCAGACCTTGTTACCATCGTGCGTCTTAACTGCTTCTTGTTCAACGCCATCCGTGGCCTCGCAAAAATCACACGCCGGTAACTCACTCACGCTAGCCACGGTGTCATCATGATCAACCATCGCCGCGAATACCAAGCCACGCACACGCCTAGCCGCATCAGCCACGGACCCGCCAACATGCCACGCATACACCTCATTCACGCCCGGAGCGCCTTGCTCATACCGTTTCCAATCGTAAATCGTGGCGATCAAACCATCATCGAATCGGATCACCCACTCCGTGGTGACCTTGTCGTATCCATCTTCCTCAAAGTTGGGATACCCGAACACGGACTCGAGCAACTCGCGAGTTGCGATCACGTTGCCCATCAAACTAGTGCCGCTAGCCTCAATGTTCCTGCCAGTTACGAAATTATTACCCATCACAATTACCCTTCCAATCACAAGGGAGGCAGGTATTTCCTGCCCCCCTAATTCCCATTATGAAACATGTGTCAAGCATGTTGCAATCACACCGTGCGAATGAATCCGCTTGTGTCCTTCTTGCCCTTAGATCCCTTGGCCTTGAGGCCAACGATTACCCCGCTCACGCCGTCTTCTGTGCGGTCATCAGACTTGTCGCCATCGATCACCGCGAACAACTCACCGTCAAGTGAGTACGCGCTTGGCAGTTCATCGCCATGGAACGGCATCGCCACGTTATGGCCGGCCCGCAGGATGTCCGCAAGGTAGGCGTCAGAAGTGTGAGCGGTCTCCTTGGCAGAGTAAGTCAAGTGGTACCCAAACACCTCTTGACGTTCCTCAGGACTCCACGCGGTGTAGTCATAAGCCCGCACCTCGAGAGTGCGCAACGCCATCAGGCTACGCGGAATAATCCGCTCGATCCTGTAATCCGAGACCACATTGAACCGGAACGTGACGCCGTCAGGACCGTGAGCCTCGCGGGCCTTCATAATCTCATGACCAATGAGCACACCCGCCGCGAAAGGATGCGACAGCAGAAACCCATGCCGCACCTGCCGTGCGTATTGCGTGGCATCAAACTGCCCATGACCAGACTGCGAGAGGCAGGCCGCCGCACAACCAAGGGAGGCCATAGGGCAAGCGTTAACAGGCCGTGAAAGACCCGCCAACTCCCAATCAAGAGACCGTGCAGGGGTCAACATGAGCCCAAGCGCATAGCGCTCAGACTTGCCCAATTTAGCCTGAGCATCAGGCTTAGTCAGCATATCTGCAGCAGAGAACTTGTAGCCCCGCTCAGCACGATAGGAGGCGTAGACCTTACGGGCCGTACGCACCGCATCCCTCGAGCCACGCAAACCCATGATCATGCCATCATCCAAACGCCCATCCACGAGCAATCCCTCACCATACGTAACCGACACACCTTGCAACGAAACAACACTCATGACTAACTCCATTCCATGCGAAAGGCCCGGGAATTTCCCGGGCCATATTCAAAGCATCTCACACCTGTCAAACTTGTTTCAATGACCGATACTCAGCCACCAAACCATCATACGCACGCCCAAGCCTGAGCAAATCCTCCTGAGCCGAACGCCTAACCCCACTATCAGCCGATGGGTTATCCAACACCATCAAATAAATCTGCACTGCAGCCTCCCACGTAGGCGTCATATCCACAGTGAGATCTTCGCTAGTTTCAACGCTTGCATCAACACTCATCACAAACTCCATCCAATCAAACAAGCGGCGCCATGCCGCTCTAGTTCCCACTCTGACACATGTGTCAAACCACGAGGGAATCCCCCACAACACACACCACAACACGGCCCCTACACACCACTAGGGGACAGTTGGGCGCCGTGGGGGTTCGCCTCGTGAATTCTGGTGGCCCCATGAGGGGAATAATCACACTTCGTATTAGTATCGAAGGACGAAAGATAGAGGCAGACACCCCCCGACCCGGGGATGTTTAACTCCCCCCGCCCCCCTCCATATATGTGTCTGCTGAAAAATATTCACCAGTTTTGGTGGGGGTTTGCCCTGTTATGTCCGTTTTTCTGGAAAATAGTTTGGGTTGACCCCTAGAAATTTTTGATTTTTCTAGTCCCCTAAAGAAGTAGAGACTACTTCTAAACCCCTGAGCCACTTCGTGGCGATGGGGTGTTAACCCCTTGCATGCGAGGGTGGGGTCTGTCCTTTTCTTGGACCCTTCTTTTACCCCTGTTTGCCCTCTATTTTTTGGGAGTTTGTATTGTCCCGTTCTGACTCGCCTCGCAGGCGTGTTTCGCCTGATGAGGCTCGCCGGGAGTTGGTGGATGCTGTCCGCCAAGGGCGGACTATTACTGATGCGCTTCGTGTCATTGGTCGCTCACGCTCTTGGTATGACACTCAGCGCCGGGATTCCCCTGATTTCGCGGTTATGGTTGATGCGGTCAGACTTCGGCAGACTGACGCTGCCTCGTCTGCCCGTAATGCGGATATTTCTTTTGCCGAGTTTTCGGAGAGGTATCTCCATGCCCGTGTGTGGCCTCATATGCAGAATGTGGTTGATCTGCTTGAGGGCAGACCACCCACCTTCCTGAAAGATGAGATGATTTTTGAGCCGGGTTCTGCTGGCATGTCTCGCCTGTTAGTGAATGTTCCCCCGAACCACGCGAAGTCGATGACGGTGACGATTAATTACGTCACCTACCGGATTGTGAAAGATCCGAACATTAACGTGATGATTGTTTCGAAAACAATGGAGCAGGCCAAGAAGTACCTGTATGCGATTAAGCAGCGTTTGACGCATCCGCGTTACGCGGACATGCAGGTTGCTTTCGGTCCTGCTGACGGCTATAAGGCTACAGCGGATCAATGGTCTGCGAACAAGGTTTATCTTGGTGGTGACACGAGGGACTCGGGGGAGAAGGATCCCACCATTGAGGCTTTGGGTATGGGCGGTCAGATTTACGGTTCCCGTGCTTCCCTGATTGTTCTTGATGACGTTGTTACTTTGTCGAATGCTTCCGAGTGGCAGAAGCAGCAGGATTGGATCCGGCAGGAAGTGGCGTCTCGTCTCCCACCTGATGGTGGTCAACTTCTTGTTGTGGGTACCCGTGTGGCTCCTGTGGATTTGTATCGGGAACTTCGTAACCCTGATCATTACACGGACGGCACCGTTCCGTGGACGTATCTTGCTATGCCTGCCGTGTTGAAGTATGCGGATAAGAGTGAGAATTGGGACACGCTGTGGCCTAAGTCGGAGCAGCCTCTGGGTGAGGCTGACACTCCTGACGAGGACGGCTTGTATGAGCGGTGGTCTGGCCGCCGCATGGACAAGGTTCGTAACGAGGTAGGTCCGGGTAAGTGGAGCCTTGTTTACCAGAACCATGATGTTTCAGAGAACGCCATTTTTGACCCGGTCTGCGTCAGAGGCGCGATTAACGGTATGAGAAAACCGGGTCCGTTGATCTCTGGGGCGACTGGTCACCCGGTGGATAGTTCGCATTTCTACCGGGTGATTGGTCTTGACCCTGCCATGAGTGGGGACACCGCTGCTGTTGCTTACGCGATTGATAGGCGTACACAGAAACGTTACATCATGGATGTTGATGTCATGACTGCACCAACACCAGCAGCGATACGTAACCTGTTGAAGAACTGGTCGGAACGTTACCGACCGAACACGGTCATTGTGGAGTCGAACGCTTTCCAATTGTTTCTCACGAAAGATGAGGAAATACGTGACCATCTTAATTCCCGTGGAATCGCGTACCGCCCACATTTCACGGGTTCTAACAAGCAGGATCCTGAGTTTGGTGTTGCTTCCCTTGCGCCTTTGTTTGGTTCGAAAGAGAACCGCAAAGATCAACTTGCACAAAAACATGCGGGGGACAACCTCATTGAACTGCCTGACGCTTCAACGAATGGCAGTGTTAAGAAACTTGTCGAGCAGTTAATTACATGGCAGCCCGGCGTTCGCGGTTCCAAGTTGAAGATGGACGCTGTCATGGCGTTGTGGTTCTGCGAGATTGTTGCCAGAGATGTTTTGTTCCGTGTCACTAACACCCGGAACTTTCTCACTAACGAATTCACTTCACAGCAAGACATTGATAGTCAATACGTAATCAACCTTGATGATCTTGAACAAGACAACATGGGGTTGGTGCGTCTATAGAGGAGTTGCCCGAGTGTCCGATTACGCCCACAGGTTTGACGCGCTGAAGAAGCGTTTCAGTGAACGCGATGAGCGTATGCGTGAAGTGTCTCTTGTTCGCGCTGGACACGCAGATCAAGTTTTCCCCGGAGTTTTCCCGACACAGAAATGGTCGCGACCTATTATCGCGAACCTGATCGATGTTGTTGCACGCGATTTCGCTGAACAGGCTGGTGTCATACCAACCATTTCAGCATCTGGCGATTCAGCGTTGGAAGAGTCTGCACGCACTAAGGCTGATAAGCGCACCAAGATCGCTAACTATTACATTGCTGCTTCAAAACTTGGTATCGAAATGATTCGTGCCGCTGACCAGTACGCAACCTACGGTTTCGTTCCGTTCCGTGTAGAGCCCCACTTTAAACAGAAACGTCCACATATTCATGTGGAGAACTCGATGGGTGCCTATTTCGATAGGGATCGTTTCGGTGAAGTGACCTTGTACTGCCACACGTACCGGCGTAAAGCGGGCGATCTTGCCGCAATGTTCCCTGAACTTTCCGACAAAATCTTGAAACGTAACCAGTTCGGTAACACGGATCAAAGCCAGATCCTTGAAGTTGTCCGCATGTACGACAAGAAAACGTCTGTCATGTTTATCCCTGAGCGTGACGGTTTACTACTAGCAAATGTTCCTAACTTTCTTGGTGAAGTTCCTGTTTCTATCGCGCAACGTAACTCTCTTGATGCTGAGGCTCGAGGTCAATTCGATGATGTTTTGTACGTATTTGCCGCGAAAGCGAAACTTGCATTACTCACAATGGATGCAGTGCAGAAATCGGTCGAGGCACCGTTGGCATTGCCACAGGATGTTACCCAGTTAACCGTTGGACCGGATGCTGTTATCCGCTCCAACTCTCCTGAAAAGATCAGGCGTGTACCTATCGAAGTGCCGCAGTATGCGTTCGCTGAGAACAATGTTCTGTCTGAGGAACTACGACTCGGTACTCGTTTCCCTGAGTCGCGTGCTGGGCAACCTGAAGGTTCCATTGTTACTGGTCAGGGTATTAAAGCGTTGCAGGCCGGTTTCGATGGGCAGATTAAAACAGCCCAGTCGATCCTTGGTGAGGCTTTGGGTGAAGCGATATCGCTGTCACTGGCAACCGATGAAGCATATTTCCCCAATACGGAGAAGGAAGTTTCCGGTTCAGCCAACGGTGTTCCGTTTAAACTGAAATACACTGCCAGCAAAGACATTAAAGAAGAGTACGGCGTCAACGTTCAATACGGTTTGATGGCTGGTCTTGACCCGAACCGTGCTCTCGTGTTCGCGTTACAGGCTCGTGGCGACAAACTTCTTTCACGCCGTTTCGTTCGCAACAACCTTCCAGTAACAATGAACGCTTCCGAAGAGGAACGTGCCATTGACATGGAAGAGATGCGTGATTCGTTGAAGGCTGGTGTTTCTTCGCTGGCTGCTGCTATCCCTCAAATGGCTTCGCAGGGTCAAGATCCTACGAAAATTATTGAGAAGATGGCGAGTGTCATTAACGACCGTAAGAAGGGCGTCTCCATTGAGGACGCTGTCGCTAAAGCATTCAAACCTGAACCTCCACCGCAACCACAGGGACCACCTGAGGCTGCAGAGGGGGAGGGGTCGTTCTTAGGTACACCTGATCCACAGCAACAAGAAACACCCGCTGGTCCTGTAGTTAATGAGGCTTTGCCTCAGGGTCCACCAGCAATGCAACAACTTCTGGCCGGGCTTAACAGTTCAGGTCAGGCGAGCATGTCCAATCGAGTAGTTCGAAACGTCCCAGCATAAATAAGGAGATCACAATGGGTATGGGAAAACAAGGCGGAATTGTTAAGGCACCTACCGCTGCACCAATGATGAGTAAGAAAAACGGCGGCAAGGTTGTCGGCGGTGGAATGGTCAAGTACGGCATGACCCCTAAGCCTGTTGGCGGGAACTCTAAGAAGACTAAGTAATGCCTGCAGCGATGAAAGGCGGAATGCCTAAGCCTGCGAAGAAGAAGTCGATGTCCGTGAAGAAGCCTGCCCCTGCATGGAAGGGCAAGGCCAAGCCTATGCCTTTCAAGGGAACATCAGGCAAACCATCGATGAAACCTTTGCCGCTTGCTTCAGGTAAAACACCGATTAAGAAACCAATGATGAACCGCCGTAGCGGTTCCTAGTACAAGGAATAACACATGCTGCCCAGCAAAGGATCTTCCAAGCGGAAGCCAGCGTCATCTCTCAATTTGACACCTGCACAGAAGAAGCAAATTGCGGCGTATCTTGCATCGCAAGGAATCGGTAGTAGTGGCAAAGCCACTAAGCCTGCTTCTGGCAAAGTCACTAAGCCTGCTTCTTCAGGCGTTAACGCGAACAAGGTTGGTATGGGCAGGAACAGCCCATTAACCAAAACCAGTCTTGCTACAAACCCTCTGAGGGCACTTGACTTCAAAGAATGGGGTAAGGCTGCTGAGGGTGCTTTCGGCATTAGCGACAAGAATTCTGCATGGACTAACGCTGCATTGGCGGCGATGGCTTTTGTTCCCATTCCGGGTTTGCGAAACATCGGGGCAGTCGGTCGTGCGGTAGCGAAGCCTGCCGCTGCGGCTAGCAAAGTTGCGAAGGTTGCCGCACCTGCCGCTAAAGCAGCAAAGCCCGCCGCTCAAGCGCCAAAGTCTGCGGTGCAGGCGGCACGTAATAAGGCGATTGCGCGTGAGACTGAACTTGCTGACATTCGCCGACTCATGCAACCAGATCCTCGACCTGCCCGCCCGATTGCAAAAAAGTCTGGTGGGCTTTCAGGTAAGTTACAGGGCGGGAAACCCGGCAAGGTGATGTCATCTGGTCCTAAACCCGTCCGCGCTAACTACAAGTCTGATGCCACGTATGGTCGCGCATTGAAGCGTTGGGAAGCGAAAGTTGAATCCAATCGGGTTGCTGCTCGTGCTGGTGGAGATTCTCTACCTATAGCACCTAAAGCAAAACCACCTGTGTCTTCACCTTTGGCGAAGGATGCGGCTAAGCCTGCAACGAAAAAGCCTGCTGTTAGAAAGCCTAAGGCTTCTAAGCCTAAGACTGAAAAGCCAACTCCTGCACCTAAACCTAAGCCAAAGGCTATTGGTTCACGTTCCGCGAAACCGGGCACGGACATTGTTCTTCGCCGTGGAAGCGCAGTTGCTACTCGCGCTGAACGCGCAGGAGCGCCTAAGGGAACTGCAGGTAGAGAGTTAACACCTGACCTTGGTGTTCCAACTACAGCGTATGCGCGTCCTCGTCCGGGTGCTGCAGGTCGTCCTTCTGCACCTAAGGCGATTGGTCCGGGTAAGACACCGAAACCTGCTACAACCAAGAAGCCTTTAATGTTGGAGGGTCCGAAGAAGCCTGCAGTTAAACCAAAGAAGAGCCGGAAAGGCTTGATCGGGTTGGGTGTTGCTGCCGCTGGTCTCACTGCCGCTGGTGCGGCTCTGGACAAAGCGGGGAAGAAAAGCGAAGGCTCTCCTTCGTCTAGCGGTTTGAAGGCTCCGAAGGTTGGTCTTCTTGATAAGTACGGGCGCAAGATTACTCGTGAAGAGTTTAACCGCCGTGAGTCTTACCGCAATAAGACCAAGAATATGACGGCTAAAGAGAAGGCCGCTGCGCGTAAGAAAGAGATGGCGCGCCGTAAGAATTTCCGCGCTACAACTGGAACTAAACGTTTCGGTTCTTCCGCTGTCGCAAAGACGCGGAAGGTTGGCGCAACTCGCCTCGATGATAGAGCACGCGAGTCTTTGAAAAACTAATGTTAAGGAGCATATTAAATGGCACAAGGTGGATATCAAACCCCAAGTAAGCCTGCTCCAGTGAGCGGTCCCGGCCGGTTCAGTCAGAGGACGGATGGGTCGGGACAACCTCAACGTGAATTACCTAACGCTGCTTATGGTGAGGGTAAAGAATTTGCTGCTGTTCAGGGTGGTGCGAAACTTGCTGGCGGTGGGTCACCGTTAGGTATGGAAATGCCTAAGGTCACTGGCCTTGGTGAACCAACTCAGCGCCCTGATGAACCTGTCACTGCTGGTGCCCCGAGTGGTCCCGGTGGTGGTTTAGACAGCATTGGTTTGGGTGGGACTCCGCAGGAGCAGAACAAGATGGATGCTCAGGCTATTGCCCAGTACATGCCTGCGTTGACTCGTGCAGCGAACACTCCCGGTGTTCCTGCCTCGTTTGTGCGTTTCGTTAAATACTTGCGGGAGTCTTCTCTGTGAGCAGGTTTGTTAACGATATTGCTGCTGCTGTTGACGCTTTGGGTGTTGAACCTGTCGGCGTGGTTTACGGGATCGGTATGACTTATTGGGAGTCCGATCAGCAGCGTGACGAATTTCTTGAATTAATTACTGGAGGCAAGCGTGGCTGATTTAAATCGCGCGCTCTCCAAGTATTACCAAGCCGCAGTTGATTCCACTGCTCAAATAGATCAGGACGCTTTGAAGCGTCAACGCGAACAGGAGTTGGCTCAGCAGCAGGCTGCTGCTCGCGCAACTGCTATCGCTAAGCAAGAGGCTGAAGGCTCTCAAACTATTTGGCAAACCATTGGTGGTTATGTTGGCGGTGGATTTTCCACCGCAGGAAAAGTTTTGGATGCGGTTGTCCCTGATGATTCCCGTGCAGTTCCGGGTTTAAATGTTGTCGCTGCTGCTGGCAGCGCAGTGGTAGATAACGCTATTAAGCCTGCAACGGTGAATGTTCTTAACACTTATGACGATCTTGAGAAGAAGAAGTCTCTCACGTTGTCTGTTGCCGCTAACGCCATTAACCCTAAGTATTGGCAGAACCGTGACATCAATAGTGATTTGATTAACGACTCACGAGACATCAGTCCGGGTCGCGCATTGACTGCTGCAGTTGATGGATTGGCTTCAATGGCTGGGCCTTTGGCTAAGCCATTAATTGGAACTAATTCTGACGATCAAGGTCTTCAAGGAATTTACGCTTCAAACCCTGAGTTTGATATTGCGGACGAGAATGAACGTCAGAAAATGTTTGACGAGAATCTCAGCCTTCGTTTAGCCTCTGGTCTTGTTGACACGACTGCAATGTGGTTCCTTGACCCGGGTGTTATTTTTGGTAAGGGTTACTCGGTTGCTCGCCGTGGCACAACAATGTTTGGTAAAAGTTTCTCTGGCGTGTCTGCGCGTACCGTTATCGACACTAAAGGCAATCTGAATCAGGCAACTTTACGTGCCGTTGAGAAAGACCTTGACAACGCACTCACTGGAATTAAAACTAATGCTCCTGTTGATAATCCAATGACGGTTGTTGCTGACAGAATTGTTAAGGGTTCTTACGATGACCTTCTAAAATTGGATCAATTTCAGGGACCGAACAGGGATCAGGCTGCTGCTATTGGTTCTTTGATAACTAAGCAGGAAGATGCCCTGAATTTCCTTGGAGCGTCCTACGGTATTGCTAAGCATCAGAATGCTCTTGCCGCTAGTGCTAATGATGTTTGGGTTGCTTTGCAACGTGCCGCTAAGCCGTCAATCTACGAGACGGCTATATTGAATACGCCTTCCGGCACTGCAAGTCCTGTACTTCTCGGGTCTCTTCTTGAGGATCGCGCTAACGTTCGTAAAGTTATTCAAGGTTTGGCTGAGAAAGATCCTCGACTTGCTGAAGAGTTGAAGCGTTCCGATGCTTTAACATCTGCCATCAGTCAGGCTGATGGTGGAGGTTTCTTAAACTTTGTTGGCGGAACGAACGCTCAAGGCATGCGTGTTGCTCAGGCGTGGCGTGATGGTAAGCAGGTTCGTAAGGCAGTCTTAACGACTGACAGGGCTGGGTCGATGCGTGCCACTAAGGCACGCGGTGCTGAGATTAAAGCCGCTTACGGTACGGCTCCAGCGTTAACGGAGAAAGTGTTTCAGGTTTCTCAAGCCTTCCCTCGTGTGCGTGTTTGGGATTGGGCTGGCGGCAGTGTTGCCAATGGTCACATAAACATTCGTGACTTTAATGACGGTAAGGCTGCTGATGAGTTGCGTGCAGCATTGTCTGACTCGGCAACGGTGCGTAAAAATAAAGAGTTTGTTCAGGAGCAGTTGCGTATTTTTGGTGCTGCTGGTTCTAGTCCAGCGTTGCGCGTGAACGCTATTAAACGCATTGAACAGAATGTTTCTAACCTGCTTGCGGAGAAGCATGGGTCTAGCCGCACGTTGATGGATGACTTATATAAGCGTCTTGACAAGAATCGTTCTGGCGCGATTGAACGTTTCCAAAAGTCTGGCTATGGCGTTGACCCTGAAGATGGGTCGTTGATTGTTGCTAGTGCCGTGATGCGTTCTCAACTTGCACGAAGCATGCCAATGCTTGACATGCGTGTGCTTGAGAAGTCAGCGAAGATCGCTGGTCGCGATATTTATAAGGGCATTGATGATGCTGCTGAAGTAAGTATTACAAAGACTGTTGCTCTTGCTATCACTAAGTCTGGGATCGATGAGTTAGAAACTTTATGGAAGGCTGGAGTTCTACTCCGCCTTGGCTACACGCAACGTAACCTTGTGGAAGGTTGGCTTCGCTCGGTAGCGTACCTAGGGACTATCCCGGCGTGGGAAAAATCTCTACAGGGTTTGAGTAATTCTTTCTACAACACTTCCCGCAGAGTACGCAGCACTTCTACTTCTCGCGCAGAAAAGTTCATGCCGTATGCGGTGGGTAGCAAGATCCCGAAGACGGGACTTGTCCGCCAGAAGTTTCTGGAACAGCAGGCAATCACTCGAGTTAATGAACTGCAGAAGCGTATCGCTCAGGCTGAACTGTTGATGCGCAAGAACGCCGCAGGCGATCCTGATATTCCAATGGCTAAGTTGCAGCAGCAACTACAGAGTGAACTTGATTCTGTTCAAAAGATTCAGGAAAGAATCGCTAACTTAACGTCACGCCGAAGGATCGGTGATGATGGTGCTTTTGCTGGTGAGTATGGCGACATTATTCGTAGGCTTTCCGGCGCGGATCAAACTAATCAGCAGTTCCTTGAGTCGGCGTTCATGCGTAACCGTGACGAGATCTTGAGTGAAAAGAACTGGAAGATTGTTAACCCGGGGGATAAGCAGTACTGGGATGAGTTGTCTAATACTATCCGCCAGTTCCGTGCTGACGATATTGGTTTAAAGATTCTTGAGGGTAAGTCAATCGGTGAGATTGTTGCTTTCATTAAGAAGACCCCTGAGGGTCGCCGCTACCGCAACGACATGCAACTTCCTTACAGTGAGGTTGAGGGCAAGGTTGTTCAACTTTTCGAAATGATTGAGAACTATCTGCCTTTGCAGTCTGTCCGTAATCTTGCGGCTAAGGCTGATGTTTCCCCTGCACAGTTGCAGGTTGAACTTGGCTCTCTCGCTAAGGGAAGTTTAACGAAACCTCCGGTTCGTGCGGTTAACGCTACTGATGATGAGTACAACAAGATTCTTCAAGCGTGGTACAAGAAGAACCCGAACTATAATGCGGACGCAACTCTTGCACCTATTCATGGTCGCGAGGTTCGTGAGTTAACAACGTTTGATAAGGCAACTGATCTGTATCAGAAGCCAATCAAGTTCTTGTTCAGAATACTGGGAACTCTTCCTGAAACCTCTCTTGTCCGTCACCCTTTCTATGCTGAGGTGTGGGCACGACAAACCAATGGTTTGCGTGATCTGGCTATCCGTCAGGGTAAAGACATTGATCCTTTGACTGTGGCTGGGGCGAAAACGCTTGAGCAGATTGACAGGGCAGCGCATCGTTACGCGATGCGTGCAACAAATGAAACCTTGTACACCATTGAGCGTTACTCGAATCTTGCTAACACGTTCCGTTGGTTTTCCCCGTTTATTGCAGCGTGGGAGAACTCGTTCAAGGTGTGGACGAAGATGGTTGTTAACGATCCATCTATCGCTGCCCGCGCAAGCATCTTGTGGGACATCCCAGCCCAGTTGGGTTTGGTTGTTGATAAGGATGGCAACAAGGTTGAGGGTAGCCGTTTCGATTTCTTGAACGGTAACTCTGACCAGTACATTGTTTTACCTGCAATGATGAATGAAGTGGTAATGAAGTTTACCGGCGGTATACCATTGAAAGTCCCTCGTGGATCTTTCAACTTTGTTTTCCCCGGTTCGACACCGTATCTTCCCGGGTTCGGTCCGATAGCAACGTTCCCTGCTGGCGTGATTCTTGCTCAACGCCCTGACATGCAGAAGTTTCTGCGGGATAACCTTGGTGACGATCTGTATAACCAGATCGCCCCTTTCGGTGAGCCGCAAAATAATCTTGTGGATGCTTTCGCCCCACCGTGGGCTAGGAAGTTTTGGCAGCGTTGGCAGGGTCAATCCGATCAGGATTATTTAAAAGTTGTTGGCGCTATTTCCCAAACAACAATGATTGACTGGTACAAGTCTGGCGGTGCAATCGAGGATAAGCCAACTTCTGATGAAGTGATGCAGAAGGCGAATGACTTCTACATTTTCTCGATGCTCACCTCAGGCACTGCTCCTGTTTCAACGACTCGTATGAGTAAGTATCAGACCGAGATTGATGCATGGAACGTGATCAAAGAAGATCCTTCGATGACGTTCAGTCAGAAGCAGGAAATGTTTCTCAGCAAGTATGGGGAAGAGTTCCTGCCTATTGTTGTTAGTACATCTAAGTCTGACATTCCCGGTCTTGATCCAACGATTGAAGATTACAATCTTCTTCAGAAGCATGGTTCACTTGCGAAGACTCTTGCAGAGTCTGACCCTAGGGCTATCGGCATTATTGCTTCTAGTGCTCAACTGGGTGAGTTTGATCAGGGTGTGTATAAGTGGCTTAATGAGCAAGACATTCCCGGTATGCAAGAGAAGTATCGTGGGGCGAAGAATCCTGCAGAGAATATTCAGTCTGTAAACATGACTAAGGCGTGGCGCACGTATCGTGCGAGTAAAGCGGTTCTTGACAACACATTGTCTGAGATGGGTTTATCTTCGCTCGAGGTTAAGGCTGCTGCTGATCTTAAGGCGCAGTGGAAGGCTTATGTGACTGGCGACATGGTTCGTCAGTTTGGTGAAGACTGGATCACTGAATACAACAGTTACGTTAATTCGTCTCCCGTGTATTTAACCAACATCAATAAGGTGCTGGCTAATGACGAGTTCATGAAGACCACTGGTAATTCGGAGTTGTGGCGTGGGGTTTCCAACTACATGGATTCCCGACAGATCGCTCTTGACGCTATCGCTCAGGGTGCTGACCGTCAAGATGTCCTTGCACAGTTTGGTGAGTACGTGAACACAATGCGTTTCGGCTCGTTGGCGTTCTCTGATTTCTACGACAAGTTCCTTGATCAGGATCAAATTAATGAGATGGGATTGAATCAAATTGAGCAGTAATCAACCGCCACCATCATTAACTAAGAACCCTGCGGCTGCCGGGTTTACGCCGCTTTACCAGCCATCCGCTCCTAGTAACGCAAATTCTAATGGGCTGTTTGTGCCACAAGTGGATACTTCTAATTCAGCGGTAAGGTTCGTCTCGGTTGATGATGGGTTTGGGAATCTACAGCGGGTAAGCATTGATACCGCTATAAACAACATTGTTGCCTTAAAGGCTAACAACCCTAAACAATATGCACAGATTTTGGATCTCGTCAAAAAGAACGGGTTCACTACGTTTGAAGATGCCCTTGAAACTGCATCATTTGACCAAAACTCCACGAGTCGCAGTTGGACGGATTGGGCTGTTGAGCGTGCCAAAAATCCTGTTATTGCTGATGAATATGCCAAGGCATCTCGAGGTAGCGGTGGCCCAACGAATCAAACAAATATTCAAACAACGTTAAGTAGTGCTTCGCAGGCTGGTGCAATTCTTGACGAGAATTTCAAGAGTGAACTTGGTCGTACTGGTACTGCTGAGGAGGCCGCTGCGTTTCAACAGGCGTTGAATGAGCAGCAACGCAAGAACCCATCGGTTAGCAGATCGGTTGGGTATCAGAGTGGTAGTGGTACTGGTCGCACTAACACAACTACTACTACTGGTTTTGATTACGGAAGGTTCGCTCAGGAGTATGCCCGTTCGCAGGAAGGATATGCGGAACAGTT
>Ga0099846_1000505_pt1 | contig 16234 bp, 28 predicted proteins | sample CB_VirMetaG_FD_78180 | JGI IMG/M metagenome (GOLD analysis project Ga0099846, IMG submission 78180) | Freshwater to marine saline gradient viral communities from Chesapeake Bay - CB_1504_1 Viral MetaG | ecosystem: Environmental > Aquatic > Marine > Coastal | place: USA: Chesapeake Bay... | reverse complement strand
TTAAAGACATCGCAGAACACGCCTACTAGCAGTCTGCAACTTGGCTTCTACAAACTAGGTCTTGAACAGACCTTTGGCATAGAGGTAAAGTGGGGAACATACTACATGTCCCGTGGTAATAACATCTCTGAGATGGTAGACCTATCTGAGTACACCTACGAAAAGATGGAATACCTAATCACGCAATTTGACAAAGCGCGTAAGAACGCTATATTCTTACCCAACACAAACAGTTGTCAGTACATGTGTGGACTCACCGAGTACTGCCAATTCTCTATCAAGAAGGATAAATAAATGGCCGAAGACTGGAAGTTACAAGTATCGTACAAGACACCATCGGGTGACATGATTAACGTGCGTGCTCAGACAGCAGACGAACTCAGCGTATTACTAGAGGGAATTGGTGACTACTCTCATCAAGTCGCTTCTGTACAGCGTTTGATTGTAGGTGCTTACGGAGCACTCCCTTTAGCGACATCGCCTTCAACTCAAGGCACTCCGCCACCAGTATCATCCGTACCACCCCAGGCGCAGGCTCCGTCCGCTACGGCTCCAGCAACCCCCGTACAGGGTGGACCGACGTGCCAGCACGGACCTCGCAAGTACAAGTCGGGAATCTCGAGCAAGACGGGAAATCCGTACGCGATGTGGGTTTGTCCGATGCCTCAGGGCGCGGACCAGTGCAAGCCAGTAAACTAATACCAGAAGAATTTCCATTTTGAATTAACTAGGAAGAGAGCCAAATGAGAACACTAGTACGCTCAGTAGGACGTGCCTCTATTGGAGGGGAACCTCTTCCTAGTTCGTTCAGAGCATTTGAACAGAACAAGATTATCATACGTCGTTCAGAAGTTTCTATGTTTGCAGGTGCTCCAGGAGCGGGTAAATCAACCCTAGCCTTGGCACTTGCACTCAAAACGAATGTGCCTACTTTGTACATATCTGCGGATACTAATGCACACACTATGGCAATGCGTTTGGCATCTATGATTTCGGGGAAGAGTCAGTCAGACGTAGAGCAGAAACTTAATACTGATGTTGGTTGGACTAAAGCAGTCCTCCAAAAAGGAAGTCATATAATCTGGTCGTTTGAATCCTCACCAACCTTAGAAGATATCGATGAGGAAGTCCAAGCATTCGAAGAGTTGTGGGGATGCAGCCCATCTCTCATTGTCTTGGACAACCTCATGGATGTTGCCACCGATGGTGGCGAAGAGTTCGCTTCCATGCGAGCCATTATGAAGGAGTTGAAGTATCTTGCGAGAGCAACTAATGCAGCGATTGTTGTACTACACCACACTTCGGAAGCAGTTCCAGGAAATCCTTGTCAACCGCGAAGTGCTATTCAAGGAAAAGTCTCTCAACTCCCTGCGCTTATATGTACACTTGGAACTGTTGGCACATCAATGGGCGTTGCATCAGTCAAGAATCGCTATGGACGAGCAGACGCGAATGGAACGCTCATGACATGGCTTGCGTTTAATCCAGAATATATGTACATCGACGATATACCAGAGAATGTTTAGGAGAGGTTATGCTAATGGAAAAGACACTAAAGATTATGAAGCAGGAAGCGTACGTTCAGGGGTGGCAGGATGCAGCGGATGCAATCACATCTAAGTTTGAGGAATCGCTCCGCAATTCAATCGAGAATCTAGAACTACCTAACTTTGAGGATGAAGATGACAACAAGGAAGAGTCACAAGGCTAGAGGTGCGACGTATGAAACCGACATCCGAGACTGGTTTAGAGCAAATGGATACGATAGTGAACGACTTGCTCGAACAGGTGCGAAAGACCAGGGTGACGTTGTTGTCCGCAAAGACTTCCTTGGAAGCATTGGCGTTATCGAATGTAAAGCGCCAGGTGCAGGCAACGCCATTGACCTTAGTGGCTGGACCAAGGAAGCCCAACTCGAGGCAGTTCACTACGCGGAAGCAAGAGGACTTGATAAAAGCCAAGTCTTACCCGCGGTATTAATCAAAGCAAGAGGCAAGTCAATAGCAGATTCATATCTAGTATTAAGGTTGGGCGATGTATTTGGTGGATGACTTACCAGACATAGTATCAGTGTTGAAGCACTACGGTGCCAACATTACACGTGCCTTTGGTCAAGTCAACATCAAGTGTCCGTTCCATAATGATAGTCATGCAAGTGCAAGTTTCAATACAAGACAGAATATATTTAATTGCTTCGCGTGTGGTATGCAAGGCAATAGCATTCAAATAATTGCTAAGAAAGAAGGGTGTGATATACGTGAAGCAAAGTCTATCGCAGAAGGAATTACTGGGGAGAGCCACCAGCAAGTACGCGGGAAGTATTCATCTGGCGGAAGATTACCTGGAAAGTCGGGGAATCACAAAGGAAGTAGCGCGTCTGGCGCGATTAGGCGTAGTAGAGGAGCCTGAACCTGGACATGAACAGTATACAGGAAGGCTCAGTATTCCGTACATTACGAAGACTGGCGTGGTTGATTTGCGTTTCCGCTCTCTTAATCCTGCCGTTGAACCGAAGTATATGGGTATGGTCGGTGTTGATACTCGCATGTATAACGTACTCGACATTGAGCATGCTGGCGATTGGATTGGAGTCTGTGAAGGCGAGTTGGACACGCTTACTATGTCTAAGTTGGTTGGAATTCCCTGCGTTGGCGTTCCTGGAGCAAACTCTTGGAAGAAACACTATACAAGACTCCTTGCAGATTTCGAACGTATCTTTGTTTTCGCCGACGGAGATGCCCCAGGTCGTGAATTCGCAGCAAGCCTTTCTAGAGAGTTACCAGTTACTACTGTTACTTTCGGCGATGGGGAAGATGTCAACTCGGCGTACATCAGACACGGTGCTGACTTCATTAGAGAAAAGATGGGACTAAACATTGATTGAGATTCCACCATGCGCAGTGTGCGGACAGCAGTTCGATAACATCTTCGAAGCAACTGACCACATGATTGACGACAATGAAGAAGAGGAATTCAACCCTGAGATAATCTTGCCTAATGGGTATAGGTTATTGATTGGCAGCCTACTACGTCAACTTTTTGACAAGGCTGATGACCCAGAGGAAGTACGCTCCATTGTACAACTAACCTACGGAACATTGTACGCAGCAGAGTCAGACATAGGTCTGATGAAGAAGTTGGTCGAGGATGCAATCATTCACGAACACATGTCCGAGATAGATTATGAATTAAAAGAACTACTAGACGAAGGAGAAGAAGATGGCAAACACTAAGTTCGTTAATGACTTGGGAGATACTACATCTGAACTGTTCGACTTGCTTCTATCGAAGCATGCAGACTACGGTCCGAAGAACATCAGTGATAGTCCTGGCGGTCCATTAAATGGGCTACGCGTACGAATGCACGACAAACTAGCGCGAATCAATAACTTGGTCGACACAAACAAAAATCCAGAACACGAATCACTTGAGGATTCTTTCAAGGATATGGCAAACTATGCAATCATTGGATTGCTAGTACTGAGAGGACAATGGGATAGCGAATGAAAATCTTCGGACCATATAAAGGCAGTAAGCAAAACGGCGGGAGACCAATCTATGTCTTTAAGCGCAAGAAAAAGGACGGCAGTACTACCACTACGTCTTCGAATAAGGCTCGCGTGGATTATGAGAAAGCAACGGGTAAAACCCTCCCGAAAGATTCGGAAGTAGACCACAAGAATAACAAAGGTAGAGCAGGCGATGACAGGCTCTCAAACCTCCGAGTCATTTCCAAAAGTAAGAATGTGGGACTAGAGAACAAGCGTCGCGCTAAGCCGACTGCTAAGCCTACGGCTAAAAAAACTACTAAGAAAGCGGTTAAAAAGAAGCCATGAAAACTATAGTCTGTGTGTCCGATTTGCAAATACCTTATCACGATAAGCGTGCCGTTGCCAACCTTGCTGCTTTTATCAAGGCTTACAAGCCAACCGAAGTAGTATCCGTTGGTGATGAAATGGATATGCAGACTATTTCTAAATGGTCAAAGGGAACTCCACTAGAGTATGAACGCTCTATTGGTAGGGATAGGGACGAGACAACTCGGGTACTCGAGTCACTCAAGGTCAAGCATATCATTCGGTCAAACCACACGGACCGATTGTATAACACAGTTATGATGCGTGCTCCTGGGTTACTTGGGCTACCCGAGTTGGACTTACCACAGTTCTTGCGCCTACCAGATATCGGTGCTACATACCATGAGAAGCCTTATGAGTTAGCACCTAACTGGTTGCTTATGCATGGTGATGAAGGCTCTATGAAGTCCATTGGAGGGCTTACAGCCCTTGGTTTAGCGATGCGTACGGGCAAGTCCGTAGTGTGTGGACACACGCACCGCATGGGTCTATCACATCACACGCAATCCTATGGTAACTCTACACCTCAGACTGTATGGGGTATGGAAGTGGGCAACCTTATGAAGTATAAGGAAGCCAAATACATCAAGGGCGGACTGTTCACATGGCAACAAGGCTTCGGTATGTTGTATGTAGATGGCAAGACAGTAGTACCAGTAACAATTCCAATCGCTAAAGATGGTTCATTCATTGTGGAAGGTAAGGTGTGGGGCAGATGATGTTACCTTGGGACAGAATTGAACCTTGGGATTATGTCATCGCTCATGTCTCTGATGAATACCATAAGAAGTATGACATGGTTGAGCGAGAAGATATCCAACAGTCATTGTATGAGTGGTTCCTTAAGCATCCTAATAAGTTAGATGAGTGGGAAGCAATCGGTCATAAGGATGCCAAGAACTTAATCTATCGTTCGCTTCGCAATCAAGCATTAGATTATTGTCAGGCTTGGAAAGCCAAATCAGTTGGCTATGAAACATCAGACTTGTTCTACTATGAACCAGATATGGTTGAGGCATTACTGCCTGCAATATTGCGTGATGACTTTACTGTAATGCCTATCCTTAACCTTGGTAAAACAGGGCGACCACCAGCACCATCAGAGGGCGGTAACATGATGGCGATGATGGTCGAAATTAAAGCAGCATACCTTAAACTAAATGAAGACGATAAGACTGTCCTGTTCTACAAGTATGCTGAGTCCCTGGATTACGCTGCTATCGCCAAAGAAATGGAGATAGGTAGTGAAGATGCTGCTCGTATGAGGCACAATCGTGCCATCAAGAAGTTAATCAATCGTATCGGTGGTTACAAGCCATTCCTAGACAAGGATATCGCTGACCCAGTAACTGAGATAGACGACGAACAACCAGAGCAGATAGACGAAGCCGATGATGAGTAGTGGTACAAGTACAGGCGAGATGACCTTAATAAATAGTCTCAGTTATCTTGTCCTGTTCTGAGTTGTAGGTTTCATAAGCATCGTGTGCAGCAATCTCCTTAGCACGTGCCGTTCTCATGTGCTCTAGGATTGCTCCAGGAGTTACGAGATAGCCACGTGAAGGGTTAGGCTGGATGTCGCAAGTGATTGGTCTACCAACCTCCCAGATAACTTCCTTGAGTCTGAATAGTGGAACTATAAGTACCGAATCTTCAAGCACGAATCCCCAATGCGTAGCCTGACTAACCCGAATACCAGATGGTTCCCATGATTGTGAGTTCTGATAGTAACACTCAGTCTCGATGTATAGATTGCCTGTCTTGACCCACTTCTTGTCGGTCTTAACTTCTACTGTATCAAGGTGAAGCAAGTCTGCGACCTTACTCTCACCCTCTAGTCCTGCCCTGTAATCTAAGTCCCAATTGCTATCTTTCATAGACTCCTCCTCTGGATAGTGTGGATAGTGTGCTTTAGTTATGTATTCTCTTGTCATTGTGTATCCAAGTATTTTTGGAACGCTTTGTCCCAGTCGTAAGTATCAAAGTATTCTTCGATACCTTGGATAATTTGCTCTTGTAGTTTCTGCATCTCTTCATCGGTCATTTACCCTCCTGTAGAATAGAAGCCAGTACCATTGAACTTAATTGCTGGTGCTGAGAACACGCGCTCCATAGGTTTGTAATCTACTTCGCACCTTACAACATACTTCTCATACTCTTTATGATGGATGAATACCTCTCGCATCGCACCACAAGTACCACACTTGAAATCATACGTCGGCATTAGTACCAACCTTTCTTTTGATGAAACTTCCATGCCATACAAGGCGTGCCGTATCTATGCATGATGTAGGCGAAGCCTCTGTCAATCTGTACTGGTGCAGGTGTCTTGGGGTCTAACCCAAGTATCTGCGGTATGCCTCCAGCATTCTTACCCATTACCTTTACTTTGTTGTATGCCTCTGCTCGCCAGTTGGATTCCTGCGTCCAGAGTTTGTCCAAACATTCGTACTGATTAGCAGCCCACGCTAGGACAACATCATGAGCATACGCCTTGCTGTCTTCGACTACCCATTCTCTATCTACTGGTAACTTATCCTCTGTCGGGCTAACCCGACTGTTATTGAATATGTATACCGATGCAACAATAACAATAAATATAAGCATCTTTCTTGTCATACTATGCCTCCAAGTAGGGTCTAATCCTTGTCGCAAACATTGTCGCTGCTTCTTCTTCGTCGGCAGTAACCTTACGACTTGGACCTACTTCATCACTGTACCTAGAGCGAACCTTTCGCCCTGTATTGTAAGGGTCAACCCGATAGTCAAGCCCTCGTTCCTTAGCCATTGCTATTCTTTGACCAGCAAGTATACCACCCCAAATACCATACGCTAGGTTTTCAGGCTTCATGCCTTCCTCTAGGCACTTCTCCTGAATAGGACACCTACCGCACATGTTCATAGCATACTTAATCTCTGGCACCATACGCCTTAGAATAGTGTCAGGTCTGCCACCATTCGGCACAGTTGGAAACCATGCATCAGGGTTCTCGTCTCCACTACAAAGCCCTTGCAATTGACTAATCATCGCCCCACATCCTGTCTGGTTCTCCGTCGTAGTCTACTAGGTCGTCAAGTGTATCCTCGTCAAGTTCCTCGTATTCATCATCCAACTCGAATACATCATCGTTCAATGGTGGCTCATAACTCATGCGCCTACCTCACTTTCCAAATCAAATACAGCATAGTCAGCAAACTCCTGACCATACTCATCTACTGTGATGTTGTACGCAATCTTGAGTGCTTGGTCTTCCGACTCTACATCTTCGATAGTAAGCCACTCTTCATACTTTACTCGTACTCGTATACTGTTTACCATTATGCCACCTCTCGTAGTAGTAATCGGACTTGTGCTATGCGTGCGTCGTGCCTACCTTCGTATTCATATTTATATAGTCCTGTGGTACTTGTAAGCACTTGCAGGTAGTCTATCAGGACTTCCCGTAACTGCTCTCTCTGTTCTGTCGTCATGATGCTCCTATCCTGCGTTGTGTGAGGGTACAAATATACGATACACCTCTACATTTGTCAATTCCTTGCCCCACTCTAGGGCAAGTTCCTTGGTGTCGAACGGACCATAATGTACGAGTCCGTCAATAGTTTGTGTCGAAGTTATCCAGCCAGCCACCCACATGCCTGCAAATGGGTCTGACTGTCGGGCTAACCCGACACTAGAATCCGAAGTAGTTGTCATACTGCCATACCTTACCCTTCTTGTTGGATGCGTAGCGGTCTGACTCGGGTGTCCAGCATAGGCAGGTATCTTGGTACATACCATCGCAGTCATAGCAAGTAAAGCACATCTCGCAATAGTACGGGTTGGAGTCTAACTCACCAACACTTAGGCAGTGAGCACATGCAGCAACTTCTTCATAACCACTATCATTGAGCGCATTGGCTGATGTAGCACTAGGCGTACCTAGATAGGTAGACCATGATGATTGCTTGTAGGTAGAGTTAGACCACCACATGCCCTCGTCGTCCCAGAAGCCTGATGATTCGTTGATGATGTAGCAAGTCTCCTTAGCCTTAGGGTCTAGGGTAAAGATAACAATCTTGCTACCTAGTGACCACTTGCTAACCATAGCCCACACATGGTCGTCATCTAATGCAGACACACCACCCATAGCAGGCAAGGTATCCTCTGCAAAGATACGCGTATCACTTCTGCGGTCGCCAGCGCTGATGTTGATGTCAAGGATACCATTGTGTGCAAGGTATGTATCTGGTGCAAAGGTAGCATCATACGGAACCTTGAACGGATGACAGTTCTCCTCATTCTTGACACCATGCGTTGCATAGCGAGCATGGAACATGGCGTAACTATCTGGATACTGCTTGCGTACTTCTAGGAATTGCTTGATTACTTTCTTGCTGGACATACCACGACCAGTGACAATGCCATCTGGCGTGACTACCGCAAAGCCGAAGCCATGCGGATTATTACATGATGCACATTCCAAGTCCTTCTTACGAGGCGTGGAATTAGGCGAGGCTACAACTAATAAACACATCTTACACACTCTCATTCTGTCGGGCTAACCCGACAACTAATTTATCTATACGGGCGGTTAGTTCTGGGTACAACGCTTCATGCTGGAATACATACCACATGAAGTTATCGGCAGACAATGCACCTTCGCGCACATCTTGGACAGTAAGGGTTCGGGTGTACTCAACGCTGGCATGCGCTAAGTCTATCTGGGCTTTAATCGTGTCACCATTAACGCTACCTCTAAAGATACGCATCTCTAGTGTCTCACGATTGTTGGTATTGACCGCTGAGTATCGGTCTGAGTTGCGGTCGGGTTGCAACTTATGCATGAAGGTGCGCTTGTCAGTAATTTCGTACCCTGTATCCTCACTCCATACACGCTCACCATTAGCATCACGCTTGTATTCGCGTTGCCAGATGTCTGTGAACTTAGCCCATTGGTCAGATGTCCGACCTGCTAGGGTTGAGTAGAAGTCAGGATTGGAATACACAAGGTTGAGGAATCGGTGCATGTGCGAACCACCATTGAACCCTGTGCGTGAGATGTGAATGTGCAAACCACATGTTCTTGTATCCCAAGACTTGACTCGTATGCCACTTTGTGAACGCAGACCTTCCATTACTGCAAAGAAGTCACCAGCCTCATTCTTAAAGAAGTCATGAGACATAGGGTGTGTGACTATCTCGAACCCGTTATTAAGCGAGCCGTCATGCTTAAGATAGGCTAAGTCCATAGACTCTAGTTGATGTGCATACTCAGCAGATTCACGAAGGTCATCCTTAGCCTCTACTTCTATCTCGATACCAAAGAACAATCGCTCATCCTTGTTGGTCGAGTGGAAGATAGCATCAGGGCGGTAACTGTAATCATGAATAAGGCGTGAGCCGTCACTACTCATGTCATCAGAACACCTATCGCATCCGTCTGCATTGTACTCATCACATTCGTCACACCAGTAAGCAGAAGCATCAGCGCAACCCTCACACCAAGACTCTTGCACATCTGAGATGTAGAACGAAGTGCCTGAGTCATACTCCTCACAACGCTCACACCAATGCGCTCTGCGCTCGGTACATGACTCACACCAGATGTCGTTACCATCTACTGTGTGGAAAGCGTCATTGATTGAGCCAACGCTGTCACAACGCTCGCAAGTGGTAACGCAATCACCGCATACAAGACTATCGTATTCAGTTGTAATTAAGTCGTCCACACTATACTCGGTGGTACATACCGAGCAAATGTCTTTGACTTCGTTATCTGTCATTGTCGTTCCAATCTGTCGGGCTGACCCGACAACCTAATCCGTTACGCTTTGCAACGAATACCCTAATCATACTACGCTGGCAACTTACTGTCAATCATGGCATCATTCATGCGAGAGCGAATTTCTTGCATTTCCAATACCAATGCCTTAAAATCATTACGCTTGTGACCTTCTTCCTGCATACGCAAAGCACCCATGACGGCATGCCACTCACGCTCGGAGAACTCAATCTTAATCATCTCTGAAAACTCATAACAGTCTCAAAGACTACATCATCAAGAGCCTCAATCATCTCTGCCCATTCTCCTTCTGTCAGGCTATGCCCGAGGATTTCTTGGACAAGTTGGTAATCCATACGCGACTCCCACGAATTTGTGTCGGAAATTCCGCTGGCTACTAATTCATCTGCGCTTGGGTACATTTACTTAGCCTCTCTGATTTGGCGACGAAGTTTAACAATCTGCTTTTCTAATACATAGACTCTGCGAAAGGCTAGGACTAGAACAACATTTACTGCGAATAGTGCGAGTGTTATTGCGAACACATCACCAGTTTGTAGGTACATCATAACTCCTTTATACTGTCGGGCTAACCCGACATGATAACGATTTGTTATCACGCGCTCACCGCAGGAATCGAACCTGCACTCCACATGTCTCCAGAGTGAGCCACCAGCCTAGCGTATGCCCAAATTCATAGACTAGGCTATCCGCTTAATACCTTAATTCTATCATGCGGGAAACATTTGGGCAAGTTCACCGCTTTCAGCGTAATGGACATAACACTCATGGCACAGGGGAATGTCATCATCTATGCGACCTTCTAACCACATAGGCTTCTTACACCCTTCGCAATTCATACCATGTTCACATTCAGGATAGTAAAACAATCTGTGCATAGTTGTATGTCTGTGCCGTAGTCATCATTTATCTCCGCGCACAATGCCATCTCTCGATAGCGCAATTCGATACTACACTTAGTGCATCTAATCTTCATTGTGACTCCCTATTAGAAGCCTCACGCATGGCGCGTACGCCACGCTCGTATCGTTCCTGCTCTGCTCGCTTCTCGTTCAGTACATTCGTACGAACTTCAAGGTGAGCGACTAACTCATCTAGGTTCATTTCATACTCACTCTCTGTCGGGCTAACCCGACACTTGGGTTTTATCAGCAAGCCCTATTGCCTGCCAATAACTTAAGTATAGACTACGGAAAACAACTGGTCAAGCACCCTTAATCCTTCGAGCCGTAATCACACTCCTGTCGGGCTAACCCGACAAAGCACCGCGAATAAACAGCCGTCACCCCGCAAATCAAACGCCGTCCGACCGCGAATAAAAGTTTGTGTTGGTTTGTGTCGGGAAATTTTCTCAGGATTTTCTCAGGAAACTCTCAGGTAATTTTGGGCAGAAAAAAAGACCCGACCCTTTCGGGTCGAGCCTTTTCTCTTGTCGGGTTACGCCATGACCTCGACCTTGTTTTCGATAGTCGCGTGGATTTCCGCGATTAGGTCTAAGTCATCATCCGTCATTTTCGCAAGGTCTAGCGCGGTGAAATACGCGAGGATAGATTTCAAGGTGTCCGCGTTGGTCTTTGCTGGCTTTGCTGGCTTGTCCTCTTTTGGCTCGCTTTGCTTGTTGTTCTTTTCCTTGCGCTCGCGAGCGATTTCAGACTCCAACGCATCTAGGCTCGGCATCTGCTCGCCGATACCTGCGCCGAGCAATTTATAGGAAGCGGTAGCGGTTGAGAGTTGCTTTGCGAGAGGTAGGGCAGAAAAACCCGCGACCTTTTGGAGCGCGAGCATGGATGGCAGACCCTCGACATGGGAAACCTTTACAAAGGGAGACTCCAGACCTGTTGCCTTGATGACTTTCTGAATGTCGCGGATTGAGAGTTGAGATTTCTTCATCTGCTTGGCGAGTTCGAGACAGGCGCGGATCGCGCCTTGCTCGCTGGTAGTTGTTTGGACTACTAGGTCAGACCATGCGGTTTCGATAGCTGGTGCAGAAATTACGACAGGTGAATTGTTAGTGCTAGACGCTGCTTTTTTGCTTGTTGTTGCTGACATGATTTTTCTCCTTGATTTGGGTTCATGGCGTTGTTGCCATAGGAAAATTGTAGCATGGGAAAAGGAAATCTCGTACATGTCGGGCTAACCCGACAGGGGTCGAGCCTTATCGATTTATCGACATTTCTAGGGATGCGAGGACTCTCAGGTTTCTCTCAGGAATCTCTCAGATTTTGTGTTGGAAAATTCTCAGCCAATTCTCAGGATACCCCCAGATAACTCTCAGGCTTGGGAGATAGTTCCATGCTCAGGAAATCCTCATTTAATTCTCAGGTATCTCTCAGATACCCTCATCTCGTATCGTGAGACTAGTGTCTCACTATGTGGACAGATAGAACCTTAAAGGTTCCTGTGAGTTTGCTGAGAATTGTTTGAGGGTGGGTTGTTAAAAATCGTTGGACTGTACTCCTATAGTATCCAACCATAATTTTCTGTTATATTTGGGGGCTATATACGCTCAAAAGTACTACTGCGAAAAATATATTCCCGAACTTTGTTCGGATTTACCTGTTTGAACAGGTTATCTATTATGTATATAAATACATATTACGGAGTCGCTCCGTTTAAGACTCCGCTCCTCCTATATATAATATATATAATAATTATAATTATAATGGGACAATTATGCCCGTTTAGCCCTACCGTTAAATAGGCGTTTTTAGGAGATTAAATTGGGACGTAAACCAGGGGTACAATCGGTACCTAAAGAGGAAGCCCAGGCTAAAGTACTAGCCCTACTAGAACAGGGTGCTACCATAACAGCGGCTATGGCGGCAGTGGGTAGACAAGATACTGCCTTCCGTCAATGGGTCATGGTGGACGAATCCTTCAAGGAAAAGTCTGAGAAAGCCCGCCTTGCGGGTAAGGGCATCAAAGCAGACCTGGCAGAACTCAAGGATATATCCTATCCCGATTTCTCAGAGCAGTTCCTAGACACTACCCTCTTTGACCATCAACTTAACTGGCTAGACCTGATTGAAGGTCGTGACCCACGATGGCAACCTGCAGGTATGACTTACGAGCCAGGAGACCCAAAGCGTGTCCTGATTAACGTGCCACCTGAGCACGCCAAGTCAACCACCATTACAACCAACTATACGTTGTATACAATTGTGACCAACCCTAATGCGCGAGTAATCATCGTGTCCAAGACCCAGGGTATGGCACGTAAATTCTTAGGTGCGATTAAGACACGTCTTAGCCACCCAGCATATATGAAACTCCAGACAGCCTTTGGGCCAAATGGAGGCTACAAGGCAGATGCAACCCAATGGTCTGCTGACATGATATATTTAGGAACGGGACGAGATTCTGGCGAGAAAGACCCCACAGTGCAAGCACTTGGATTTGGTTCCCAGATTTACGGCGCACGCGCCGACCTGATTATCCTAGACGACGTTGTGATGAACTCAAATGCCCATGAATGGGAGAAGCAAATTGAATGGCTTCAAAAGGAAGTTATCACACGTCTGGGACGGCACGGAAAATTACTTATAGTAGGAACCCGTGTCGCTCCCGTAGATTTGTACAAAATGATACGCGATGGCGCACAATGGACTGGTGGTAAGACCCCGTTCACATATTGTGCCATGCCTGCCGTTCTACAGTTTGACGAGAACCCGCAGAACTGGAAAACGTTGTGGCCTAAGACCAACATCCAGGAGAACGATTTAGATGAGCAATTTGAAGATGGACTATACCCCAAGTGGGATGGACCCTCGCTCTTTAAGCGTCGCTCTGAGGTCGCTCCGTCTGTATGGGCTATGGTCTACCAGCAAGAAGATGTCCAGCAAGATTCCATCTTCCCGCCAACAGCAGTTGCAGGATGTGTTAACGGTATGCGAAAGCGTGGACCGCTTAAACCTGGAGTCCCAGGACACCCAGCAAGAGCAGGCTCAACCTACACAGTAATTGGTTTTGACCCTGCAGTATCTGGTCGCTCTGCTTTCGTAGCAGTAACTTACAACCGCGACGATGGTCAGATATATGTACTGGACTGCGTAAACATGGCAGACCCAACACCTCAGAAAGAGAACGCTCTTATTCGTGAGTGGGTTGAGAAGTACCATCCTCAAGAGTTCCGTGTGGAAATTAACGCACACCAGAAGTACTACGCTATGGATACGGACTTACGTAACTACCTAGCAACATATGGTTGCCAGTTGAACTCACACTTCACAGGCAAGAACAAGTGGGACACATCTTTCGGTGTAGCATCTATGGCTAGCCTTTTTGGTAGCATTAGTAATGAACGTTACCAGAACAACGGTATCATTGAACTACCAAGTAACGAAGGCTCAGAAGGACTTAAGTCTTTGGTGCAGCAGTTGATTACTTGGAAGCCAGATACTAAGAACCCCACTGACTGCGTGATGGCTCTATGGTTTGCTATCATTCGTGTACGTGAATTAATGCAACAGTCTTCTGCGGTGGGTCAGTACCAAACCAACCGCTGGGCTACCAGAAGTCAGAAGCAACAACGCATGTCATTGAACTTAGACGAAGCATTCGCTGAGCAATGGCAAGAAACTTATAGTTAGGACAACAATGGCATTATCAATGGAACAAGTTGCAGCGAGAGTTGAGAACCTTCGCTACCGCAACGCTGAACGTGACGGTCGTAACCTTGACGTTCTTGCAGTTCGCAAGGGTAACATTGCATCCGTCTATCCTGACTTCTTTCCAGACGGAGTAGATGCTAACGTAGTTGCCAACTTTATCGACATTGTCGCACGCGACTTGTCAGAAGTTATGGCTCCGCTTCCTGCGGTTAACTGCTCAGCGGCTAACTCTGTTTCAGATAGAGCACGTGGATTTGCTGATAAGCGTACACGTATTGCATCAAATTACTTTTCTCATTCAGACCTTTCGGTACAGATGTACCAAGGTGCTGACTGGTATCTAACCTACGGTTTCCTCCCATTCTTTATTGAATTGGATGAGGAAGCAAAGTTGCCGCGCATCCGCCTAGAAAACCCACTGGGTGCTTACCCAGAATTCGACCGCTACGGACGCTGCATTGCCTTTGCAAAACGCTACATGACTTCTTTGGCAGAGTTAGTTTCATTATTCCCAGAGTACGAATACTCCTTGTTAGGTGGCCATGGCTACAAGCAGGATTTGAATACTCAAGTTGAAATGATTCGTTACTTCGACAAAGACCAATCAATCATCTACATCCCTACAAAGGATAATCTGGTTCTTTCACACGCCAAGAATCCATTGGGAAAGATGATGGTTGTCGTAGCCCGTAAGCCATCTATTGATGATGAACTTCGTGGACAGTTTGACGACATCCTTGGAATTCAATTGCTGCGTAACCGCTTCGCGTTACTTGCGATGGAAGCAGCAGAGAAGTCAGTACAGGCACCTATCGTACTTCCACAGGATGTACAGGAGTTGCAACTCGGTGGAGATGCGGTTATCCGTACTTCTAACCCAGCAGGTGTACGTCGTGTAGAACTTAATATTCCAGCAGGTGCATTCACAGAGCAAGGTTTGCTTAACCAAGAACTTCGCGTGGGTGCTCGCTATCCTGAATCACGTACTGGTAACATCAGTGCATCAGTTGTTACAGGACAAGGCGTACAGGCTCTTATGGGAGCCTTTGATACACAGGTTAAATCTGCTCAAGCAATCTTTGCATCTGCACTACGCGATGTTATCCAGGTATGCTTTGAAGTTGATGAGCGAATCTTCCCACAGGAGAAGACAATTCGTGGTGTTGATTCAGGTTCACCTTATGAAATTACATACTCACCTAAGAAGGACATCAAGGGTGATTACTCAGCAGATGTTCGTTATGGTATGTTGGCTGGTCTTAACCCAGCACAGGGACTTATCTTCATGCTACAGGCACTTGGTGGTGGATTAATCTCCAAGGATATGGCTATGCGTGAACTTCCATTTACAGTTAACGTATCTCAGGAACTAGAAAAGATTGAAATTGAAAAGATGCGCGATGCGCTTCTTGGTTCATTGACTGCATATACACAAGCAATTCCACAGATGGCTACAAGTGGTGGAGACCCAAGCGTAGTTGTTAGAAAGATTGCTGATGTTATCAAGGCACGCCAAAAGGGACAGGCACTTGAAGATGCAATTGAAGCAACCTTTGCTCCAGAGCAACAAGTTCCTCCTGCTGGGGTTCCATCGGTTGAGCAACCGTCCCCTGTTCCCCCTGGTTCTCCAGTAGGAGGCTCTCCAGAAGGCGCACCAATGCCAGAAGGAATGCCAGAAGGAGCACCACAAGCACCACCAAGTATTCAAAGTTTACTCTCTGGTCTATCTGGAGGAGGAACTCCAACAGCATCAGTACGCACAGTAACGCGTAGATAACTTAAGTAGGGGACAATGACAACGATTATCGGATTGCAGCACGACGACAAGTGCTTAATTGTATCTGATAGTCGTGTTAGTGCGGGTGGTAAAGTTTATACCCACCCTAGCATGGTCAAAGTAGTTGAACGTGGAAGTTACATTATCGGCGGCGCTGGTGATTACCGCGCTTTACAGGTAGTGCTTCATGGATGGACACCTCCGTTA
>Ga0099846_1000504_pt1 | contig 16248 bp, 15 predicted proteins | sample CB_VirMetaG_FD_78180 | JGI IMG/M metagenome (GOLD analysis project Ga0099846, IMG submission 78180) | Freshwater to marine saline gradient viral communities from Chesapeake Bay - CB_1504_1 Viral MetaG | ecosystem: Environmental > Aquatic > Marine > Coastal | place: USA: Chesapeake Bay... | reverse complement strand
CTTTTGGTACTCATTTACTAAAACAAGGTATAAATCCATTTAGAAGTACTAAACCCTCTGCTAATGTCACCAACACTATATTTGATTCCATCACTGGTTTCTCTACCTCTTTGGGTGTTCCCGTATATACTGGAGTTGTTACTAATACTCAATTAGCTAAAGATAATAGGTTAGTCCAATTAAAAAATAACAAAATAGCAGACCCAACAGATAACTCCCCTACAGGAGCGTTTGGTTTTTTATTTGGTGAAGGGTTAAATAATATTGGGGGTATTTTACGAAATAAACTCCCATTTGGTCAAAAAATAAAAGATGTATCTAATCAATTATTTTCAAACACCACAGGAATTTCTAAATATAAAAATGAAATTTTAAGATATGGAGGTGGTCCTGGGTCTGCATTAGGTATAGGCCAAACATCCATCAAAAGGTATAATGACACATCAGAATATAATACAGATGATTTTAAGAAAAAATATTATATTTTAGATGGAAATTCAATTGCTTCTCAAGACCCTAATAGGTTATCTCGAGATAACACTCAAGTAAGAGATTTTAGAGAAAAATTATTAGAACAACAAAAAGCAGGTTTAAAAAAGAATATAATTTCTAAATCTTTACCTTATTCCAATTCCAATAATAGGATTGAAGGTAGAGTAAATCTAGGAGACCCTGGTCTTAGAGATAAAGATGTGTCTAGTTTTCAAAAAGGTTTAGGTAAACCATTAGATAAAATAAATGCCCTAGCAATATACCAATCTGAAAATGTCACAACTAATTCTATAAAAAATGACCTCATAAAATTCAGATTTGGTATAATAGACAATAAAAACCCCAACAAAAAAACATACATTCACTTCAGAGCATTCATAGACAGTTTTTCAGATAGTTATACTGCAACCTGGAATTCTGAAAAGTATATGGGTAGAGGTGAAGATTTTTACCGTTATAGTGGGTTTGGTAGAACAATTAATTTATCTTGGACTGTAGCTGCTCAATCAAGAGAAGAATTAATCCCTATGTATAAAAAATTAAATTACTTAGCTTCTACTTTAGCTCCTGATTATACAGATGCTGGATATATGGCTGGGAACCTAGTTACTTTAACTTTAGGGGGGTGGTGTTATGAACAGCCTGGATTTATAAGTGGTATGACTTTAGATGTACCCAATGAATCACCATGGGAAATAAGTATACCTGACAGCGATTCAACCGCAGATTTTGCTACAGACCAAAATATAAGAAGTGATGGGGGTGTTAAAGAAATGCCTCATATGGTTAAAGTAACCGGATTTACATTTACACCAATACATAATTTTGTACCTAGAAGTCAACAAAATGTATTCAATGGTAATGGGTCACTTAAAAAATATGGAAAGGAAAGATTTATTGCTTTAGAAAATGATAGCAAAGAAAATGATGGTAAAGCAAATAATTATGAGGAGGTTGAACCTTCATTACTTGATACAAATTAACCACCCATTAAAGGTGCTATAGTATATCCACCATTAATATTACAGGGAAATTTGTAAAAAATAAAAATTAGTTGTATATTAATAATAACATATAAAAATGAATAGATACAAAAATATCACAATTAAAAAAAATGAAAATGGTATAAGATATTATAATACTACTAAATATCCTGTTCCCCCACTAAATTTTAATGATATTTATGTTATTACTCAAGAAGGAGATAGGTTTGATAACTTAGCCCTACAATATTATGGAGACCCCACACTTTGGTGGGCTATTTCTACAACTAATCCTGATTTACCCCAAAATTCCTATTTTCCCCCTGTAGGAATTCAATTAAGAATCTCATCTAACATTTCTGGAGTAATTTCCAATTTTGAAAGAATAAATGAATAATAGTTATGAAAAAAGGAAATATAGTAGGAGAACCATTTGCATCTTATGTAAATAAACAGATAGAGCAAAGACAAAAGTTCCATGGAAGTGGATTTACTGCTAAAAGAGACCCTAAACATATACAATATCTTAATTCTAAGTTATCTTGGGTGAAAATGGCTTCATCTGTTTCTGTAAAAACCACCGAGGAAGGATTTATTACAACCACAGGAGGTGAAAAACGACTAACAAATTTGGGTTTATCTCCTGTAAATGATTTTTTAGGCCAAGGATTAGCAAGAAAAGCAGTATTATTTAATGGTTTATCTGAATTTAATAGTAATACCTCTACCGAAATAATCGATAAAAATGATTCCTCAACAAATCCTTATGGTAAAGATACTAAAATAACTAAAGAAAAATTCAAACAATTCACACAAAGATCAGGGATATCTAAATCCACAGAAGCATGGAATTCATCTAATGCCTATGGTTTAGGAGGAAATGATTTTGGCCTTCAACCCATGCCCGGTATTATTGATATTCAAGTATCCCATTTAAATAGAGGATCAATTAGAAAAGCTACTGTATCTTTAAAGGCATATAATGCAACTCAATTCTCAATTTTAGAGACTCTATATTTAAGATTAGGGTATACTATGATACTTGAATGGGGGAATAGTCATTATATAGAAAATGACATTACCCGAGATAATAATCAAAACATAGTTGCAAACCCCGGAGATATTCTACAAATGGGTAACACCCTAATAGAAGATTATTGGTTTACAGATGATTATAATAAAAGTGCACCATATGTTGGGGTTTTAAATAAAATAGAACAATATAGAAAAAGATATGATGGAAATTATGATGGGTTTTTTGGGAGAGTAAGTAATTTTAATTGGAATTATAATAATGATGGTTCTTATGATATTACTATAGATTTAATGAGTTTAGGAGATGTAATTGAATCCCTAAAAATTAATACCTTAACAAACCCCGCACCTTCCTCTGATGACTCTAGTATCAATAAAAATACTATTTCAAATATATTATATTATTTAAAAAAAGGTATTGAAACCGGAGGTAATAATTACTTTACGAGCCCTAAAGAAGAAGAAAAAACTAAACCTTTTATTGGGGCTGGTATTGCAGCAGCAGGTATATTTTTTGCTACTGGAAACCTTTCAACTGCATTAGAATCATTTAGTATAGATGAGGTACCCGAAGAATATAAAAATTATATAAGATTTGGGGAATTCTTAAAATTATTAGAAAAAAAAGTAATAATAAAACTAAAAAATGAAAGTAAAAATTTTCCCATTATTTCTATAGAAACAGATCAAGATTCTAATATAATGTCTCTACACCCTAACCAATTTTCAATAGATCCTAGAGTATGTATTATTAATTCAAATTATTTTTCACCACCACTAAAAGAATACCCCTCTTTTTTTAATAATTTAGAAAAATTTTACGATCCTGAAGTAGGAGTATGTGGTAAGATTATGAATATATATCTTAATTTTGCCTTAATTGAACAAAAACTAAAATCTAATTTAGATAAAAAAGGTAATTTAAGTCTATTTACATTCCTTGAATCAATTTGTGATGAAATAAATAAATCTTTAGGGGGTGTTAATAATTTAGAACCTATAATAGATGAAGATAGAAATTCTATAGTAATAGTAGATCAAAATACTACATCTCAAAAAGAAAGAAATGAAATTAGAAAAAAATTAATAGGAGAAGAAGAAACAGAATCAACTCCCTTTGAAATATATGGGTATAATAAAGAAAATTCAACCTCAAATTTTGTAAAAAACTTTTCATTTAAAACAGAAATAGGACCCGATCTCTCCACCATAATTAGTATAGGAGCAACAGCTCAAGGATCAGTAGTTGGGGAAGATGCCACTGCCTTTTCTAAATGGAACTCAGGTTTAACAGATAGATTTCAACAGAACATATCAAATGGTGAAGAAGAAGGATTTGATGAAATTTCCCTAGAAGAGGAATATGATTTTTCTGGTTCTACAGAAATAATTGATCCCCTAGAAGTAAAAGGTTATCCTTTTTATATAAAAAATCGCAAATTTAATAACGCTGAACAGAAAAAATTTAATAGTATTGATAGTGATATATCTAGTAGGAGATTAAAAGGAGATCTAAATATTTTAAATAACAAACTTAGGAAAGAAAATAAAACTAAAAAAGAAAATGAACGTCTGAAAAAGGAACGTTTGGAAAAGGAAGAACAAAAGAGTAAAAATATTAAAAAGTCTGAAGATAGAAGATTTGGAGAAGATGCCGATGATATAACTAAATATTTAATCCGAGCTTGGGGTGGGGAAGTATTTGAAGGTACCAACTATAATGCTCCTCCTAAGTACCTAATAGCCAATGAAGAATTTATCAATACAGGGTTTAAATTGTTCACAAAGGATTTCTTTGAAAGAATTAAGAAAAATCAAAACGTAACTTCTAGTTTAGGCTTTATACCCGTAAAACTATCACTAGATATAGAAGGACTATCCGGAATTAAAATATATCAAAGTTTAAAAATAAATACAAAATTTCTCCCATATAATTACCCTGAAGTATTAGAATTTTTGGTAACTAAAGTAAACCATACTATTAAAGACAATCAGTGGGTAACTCAAATAGAAACTATTTCACAACCTGTAATCGTAGAATCACCAATTGAAACCTCTACATTTACTGAATCTATTGGTAACCAACAACTCCCCCTTCAACTCCCAGTTAATGTAGGTTTAACTACTACACCACAAATAAACATAAGAAATGATGATGGTGGGAAAGGAAAATTTGGAGCAAGCAGAGAAAAAGGCACACATAAAGGATTAGACATTTCCACTTCTATTGGTCAACCTATATATGCCCCTATTAGTGGTAATATCAAATCTTCTAGAGCAAAAGAATCTTCAAAATTAAACGGTATTTCTATTGAAGGTACAGGAGAATATAAGGGAATTCAAATATGGATTTTTTATATTAGACCTCTACTCCCACTCCCTCGTACTATAATTGCAGGAGAACAAGTAGGAACTGCTGTTGATCTCTCCAAAAACCAAGGTGGAGACTATAGTGAAGCAGTTACAGATCACATCCATTTCTCAGTAGCTATTGATGGTATAAAAGTTAATCCTATCAATTTATTTTATTATACCAATAGCAGTGGAATTATGGCTCCATCACTACAAGGTAACTCTATATTTGTTGATTCTTAAATAAAATAATAATGACTTATTTACCTAAATCTCAGATTAAATCTAATGTATACACTAAAGGTAAAGAACTTTACTATATATCTAATAGAAATGAATACAAAGGCTACTACTACATAACTAGCCAAAACCAATATTTCACAGGTAAACACCCCGGAGATTTCCCAAATACCGAATTAATTAAATTAGATTTGGAAGGAGCAGAAGATTTCAATCCTGATGTAGTTCCTAACACTATATCAACTTCTTGGGTATATATGGGGTCGGGGTATAATAAGTCCTTTCCATCACCCCCTTCTTTACCTTTATCCTCCCACCCATCTCCACAAAAAAAGGATTATGAATTAGGTGAATTTGAGAGATATTTCTTATCAAAAACCACTCATATGAAATTTATAGAGGTAAATAAAGAACTTTATAACAAATATGTTAATCAATCCCCTGATGTTTCATATCAACTATATTTTCCCTTTAGTATAAATTGGGAATTAGTAGGGGAAAAAGATAAAGTATATGAAGTCAATCTAAAAAATGTAAAACAAATAGAACTTAATTTACAATTAAGAGGACTTACTCAATACTTTAAAGGGAGATTTACTCAATTCCATCAAATGGAAGGTCCAAAAACTTATTAATTTCTATCACATTTAATTTGGATACCGCTAAATAAATTAGTATATTAAACCAAAATGGTTATATGTATTGGTTAATAGAAAATTTAGAACAACTAAAAGTTTTTAATTATAGCGGTTATAAAGAAGCATTCGTTGAAGTAATTCCATTTAACGATAAACTCCACCCAACACAAAATGGCGTATCATTAGTGTATATTAGACCATTATTAGCGAGTAAAGGATTTATGTTATGTATTGACCATAGCGAAACTTTAAATGGTATAAACACGAGTATTAACGAAATTCTAAAAAATTTTGATAAATTATATTGTAGAGACAAAAAGGAAACATTACATTATTTTCCATTAAAGCAGCTTTATGACATCACCCCACCCCCTACTACGTATATACGACCCACAACTAAAACACACGAATTATATTATAGTAAACACGGTGATCATCCGGAATTAAATAAAATAATCCCAATTGTTAAACACTATGAAATTTGTGAAATCATTTTTAGAGATCTAAAAGCTAATATTAACGATAAAAAAACAAAATATGATGAGTTCTTTAACAGCCGAGTATCCGTGGTATTCAACGCCATCGAGAGAAATGGCATACGTATACACAATGACACCTTCACCGAATATTTCCACGCAATTGACGGTGAATACGTCCACACTCAATTCAACCTAAAAACAACAACTACAAGACCATCAAATTCTTTTGGGGGTGTAAATTACGCAGCTCTTAACAAAGAAAATGGGTGTAGAAAAAGTTTTATTCCCCGCAACAACAAATTTATAGAAATTGATATTAGTGCATATCACCCAACTTTAGCTGCTCGTTTAATTGGGTATGAATTCCCTACTAGTGATATTCATTCTCATTTGGCATTGCTCTATAAGGTTGATTATAAAAAATCTAAGGAACTTACTTTTAAACAATTATACGGAGGGGTTTTTGAGCAATATAAGAATCTGGAATTCTTTAAAGGTATTGAAAAATACGTAGGAGAGAATTGGGTTAAGTTCCAAAGAGATGGTGTGATGGAATGTCCGGTTTCTGGATACATTTATGAAAAGGATAAATTGGGGAAAATGAACCCGCAAAAATTATTTAATTATTTATTGCAGGAAGCAGAAACGGCTATAAATGTTTTAATGTTGTGGGATATGTTTAAAATTCTTAGGGGGTGTAAAACTAAATTAGTACACTATTGTTATGATTCGTTTTTATTCGATTTTGATGATGGGGAAGAGGCAATATTAGATAAAATTAGAGGAGTATTTGAGAAATTTAAATTAAACATTAAAGAAGAAATAGGTTATGATTACAGTTTTGGAAAATAAGGGCAATATGTATAATTCGGGTTATGATGTTATAACAAATCTAAACGAATTAAACGAAGTGAATCTCAATAATAAATTATTTTGCACATTTACAGACCTAGAGGGGTTGGATGTGTTGATCGAGAGTATAAAAATAAAATACGATATAATCTATAACAAGTTATTTGTTTTAGAAATAGTGGGTCAAAACGAGTATGTAGTTACGTATAACGTAGATCACACCAATGTTAGTTTTATACCTGAAAATACTATTTTGGTTCATCGTAAAAAGGAAACTAATACCTTATATACTATAAATGCATTAAATGAGTTAATTAAAAAACTCAATGGTGGTGTGGTAGATACCAGGTACAGAGTAGAATGGCCCCACTATAAAAATTGTGTTCTACTAACCCAGCATGGAGAATTAACCCAGCTCAATACTAAAATTTACAAAATTATTGATATATAAAATTGTAGAAAGCTTTTGAAGAAAAGTTTACTAGAATTTGGAGTCCTCAAAAGGGGATATTATATTGACAACCACATAAAAGTTATAATTAAATAAAAGTTACATTATGGATTTAAATGCATTAAAGCAAAAATTGGATACCCTCCAATCAAAATCACAGGGGAATCAAAAGACTGATTACACAACTATTTTTTGGAAGCCTACTATAGGTAAACAACAGATTAGAATCGTCCCATCTGCTTACAATTCTTCTAACCCCTTTGTGGAATTAAAATTCTATTATGGTATTACTAACAAAGTAATGATTTCACCTCTCAATTATGGGGAGAAGGATCCAATAGCACTATTTGCTGGGAAATTACGTGAAGGTGATTATAATAAGGAAAATTATGTATTAGCTAAAAAGTTAGATGCTAAAAATCGTATCTTTGTTCCCGTTGTAGTACGTGGTGAAGAAGATAAAGGTGTTCGTTTATGGCAATTTGGTAAACAAGTTTATGAAGAATTGCTAGCTCTAGCTGTAGATGATGAAATAGGAGATTATACTGATATTGTTGGTGGACGTGACCTAACTATAGAGACAGTAGGACCAGAATCAACAGGTACACCTTATAATAAATCATCTGTAAGAGTTCGTTTGAAAACTTCACCACTTAGTGAAGATGCTTCTTTAGTAGAAGAATGGACTAATAACCAACCTAACCCTAAAGAAGGATTATTTAAGATATATTCTTTTGAAGAAATGAAATCTGCTTTGGAAAAATGGTTATCTCCTGAAGATGATGATGATTCTGATGATGTTCAACCACCCTCTACATCTAAATCACAATCTAATTTTAGCTTAGATACTTCTAAAGCTAAGCAAAATAAGGTAGATGAATTTGATAATTTGTTCGAAGGTGTAAAAAGTAACCATGATGATGGTCTTCCTTTCTAAATATGGCCAAAAAAACACCAAAGTCTCTCTCGGAGGCAGTGTCTGCCGAGATTAAGAGCAAATTTGACCTTAAAAAATTTAAATCTTCTAAAGGTTTAGATAAAAATGTCAAATTTAAAGAACAAAGATGGATCCCATTATCTCCAGCATTCCAAGAAGTATCAGGAGTACCAGGAATTCCTATGGGACATATTGTACTGCTTCGAGGTCATTCAGATACAGGAAAGACTACAGCATTATTAGAAGCAGCAGTTTCAGCACAGTCTATGGGAATTTTACCTGTATTCATTATTACTGAAATGAAATGGAATTGGGAACATGCCGCTCAAATGGGGTTAAAAGTTAATCTAATTAAAGATGATGAAGGTAATGTTGTGGATTATGAAGGAGATTTTATATATGTTGATAGAGAAACACTTCATACTGTAGAGGATGTAGCAGCCTTTATAATGGATTTACAAAATGAACAGAAGAAGGGTAATCTACCCACAGATTTAGCTTTCTTTTGGGATTCGATTGGCTCAATACCTTGTGCCATGTCCGTTGAAAAATTAAAAAATAACAACGAATGGAACGCAGGAGCTATGTCAACCCAATTTGGTAACACAGTTAACCAAAGTATTGTAATGTCCCGTAAAGAATCTTCCCCCTATACTAATAGTCTAATAGCTATTAATAAAGTATGGACTGCAAAAGCGGAATCACCTATGGGTCAACCTAAAATGATGAATAAGGGAGGAATGGCTATGTGGTATGATGCTACATTTGTAGTAACTTTTGGAAATGTTTCAAATGCTGGTACTTCTAAAATTAAAGCAATTAAAGGAGGTAAACAAGTAGAATGGGGAAAACGAACTAACCTACAAATTGATAAAAACCATGTTAATGGTATAGCAGCAAGAGGTAAGATAGTTATGACATCTCATGGATTTATCGAAGATACAGACAAAGATAAAAACAACTACAAAAAAGAACATTCAGACGAATGGTCTAAAATATTAGGAGGAGGAAGTTTTCAGATAATAGAAGAAGAAGAAGATGTAACTCCAGTTCTTTATGATTTAGAGGACCTATAACACTACATTATTATATATAAGAGATGGAGTAGATAACCAACACCTCCCCGATTGCATAGTCGTAAGTAGCTTAATACAAAAGCCTTATATATAATATAAAATAAAAAATATGAAACATAAAGAATTATTTAATCTTCTAGGAGATATCCAAGAAGATCAGGAAACACCAACCCAAAAACGTCATGATAGAGTACTTATAATAGATTCTTTAAATTTGTTTTTTCGCAACTTCGCTATGATGAATATGGTTAATCCCGATGGAGTTCATATTGGGGGGTTAGGAGGTTTTTTCCGTTCTTTAGGAGCAATGATTAAACAAACGAACCCAACTTCTGTTTATCTGGTATTTGATGGAGCGGGATCTACAGTTAATAGAAAAAACCTAATATCAGAATATAAAGGAACAAGGAATTTACAGCGGATTACTAACTGGGAAGCTTTTGACAATATTGAAGATGAACATGATTCTAAAATCGACCAGATTGTAAGAATTATTCAATATCTAAAGTTATTACCTGTAAAAACTACTATAATAGATAAGGTTGAAGCTGATGATATTATAGCTGTATTATCTGAGAAATTAGTTGAAAAATATAATTCAACATGTTTTATAGTATCTAGTGATAAAGATTTTCTACAACTAGTTACTGATAAAATTATTGTGTATAGACCTATGGAAAAAGAATATTATACTCCTAAAATGGTTGAAGAAAAATTTGGATTAAAACCTTCTAATTTTATAATTCATAAAACTTTATTAGGTGATAATTCTGATAATATTAAAGGAATCAAAGGGTTGGGGCTCAAGGGAATATTTAAAAAATTCCCTGAGTTAAAAACACATGATTTAACACTGGATGATATATTTGACATATCCGCTGCAAAGTATAAAGAACACATAGTATACGCACGCATTATCCAGGAAAAAACACGAATAGAAACTAACTATAGGGTAATGGATTTGAGTAATCCTTTAGTTAATGATATGGATAGAGAATATGTTGACAACTTAATATTAGAAGATTTGCCTGATTTTAATCCCGAAATGTTTATTTCATTATACAATGAAGATTCTCTAGGAGGAATGATTAGAAATCTTGAAAGTTGGTTAAAAGATAATTTTATGTTATTTACAACTCATGAAAGGGAGTAAACCCAACTATAAAATCCCTTGGATTCGCCCATATTAAGTTGTAGATTCATCCACAACCCGGTTATAAACAATACTAAATATACACAAAATTGACACTCCAAAACACAAACTTATATGGTCATGATTTCCAAATTAAAGTCCTTTCGTCCCTTTTAACACATAAGGAGTTTTTAATTAACATACATGATATTATTTCGGATGAATACTTTGAAAACCCAGCTATTAAATGGTCTATAAATGAAACTCTCAAATATTTTGATAAATACCATAGTACACCTTCCCTAGAAGTACTTAAAGTTGAGCTTCAAAAAGTAGATAATGAAGTGTTACAAATATCTATTAGAGAACAACTTAAGGAAGCATATATTTCTTCAAATGAAGACTTAGAGTATGTACAAGAGGAATTTACTAATTTTTGTAAGAATCAACAATTAAAAAGAGCATTAATGTCCTCTGTAGATCTACTCAAAGGGGGTGATTTTGATGGTATTCGTTTTTTGATTGATAATGCTTTAAAAGCAGGGAATGATAAAAATCTAGGCCATGAATACATAAAGGATATTGAATCTAGATATCGAAAAGATTCTCGAGAAACAGTCCCAACTCCATGGGATAAAATTAATTCTTTATTACAAGGAGGATTGGGGAATGGTGATTTTGGTCTTATATTTGGTAATCCTGGGGGAGGTAAATCTTGGTCTCTTGTGTCATTAGGTGGACATGCTGTAAGATTAGGATATAATGTTTTACATTATACACTGGAATTAGGAGAAGATTATGTGGGTAAAAGGTATGATGCTTTTTTCACTAAAATACCAGTTAATAAAATAGACTCACATAGAGATAAAGTTGAAGAAATACTACCTCAACTTCCTGGGAAATTGATTATCAAGGAATACCCCACTGGCAGAGCAACAATATCTACTATTGAATCTCATATATCTAAAGCAACTAGTATGGGAGTTAAACCTGATTTGGTACTTATTGATTATGTAGACTTACTTGCATCAGGAAAGAAAAATCGTGAACGTAAAGAAGAAATTGATGATATTTATACTAGCACCAAGGGATTAGCTCGACAACTTAATATACCTATATGGTCTGTTTCACAAGTTAATAGAGCAGGTGCTAATGACAATGTAATCCAGGGAGATAAAGCAGCGGGGTCCTATGATAAAATTATGATAACCGATTTTTGTATGTCCCTTTCTCGTAAAAAAGAAGATAAAGTCAACAATACTGGTAGATTTCACTTAATGAAAAATAGATATGGAATGGATGGTATAACATTTGGTATAGAAGCTGATACTTCTACTGGTCATTTTGTTGTAAAAGAAGAATATATTGAAGGAGATGAATCTGAAACTTATGCTTCCTCTCCAAAATCTAATAAGTTTGATACCGATGTAGATGTTTTTGATAAACAACTATTAAGAAAAAAGTTTTTTGAATTAACCTAACAACAATAAAAATATATTAATTATTAATTATGAAAATAAACATATTTGAGCCTAGCGAGAATGTAAGGGGGAATGATTACCCCCATCTTTTACAATATGCCAATGTAATTTGGGAAGCCTTTTGGACCCCTGAACACTTTGACTATGATAGTGATGTAAGAGATTTTAAAACTAAACTTAAACCCCATGAACAAGAAGCATTAAAGAGATCAATGTTATGTGTGGGTGTAGTTGAAAATAAAGTCAAAACATCTTGGGCTAGAATAGATATGAGAATGCCTAAAACCGAAATCTCTGATGTAGGACATGTATTTGCAGGAAATGAGGTAGTACATCGAAGAACATATAAACAGGGACTAGATCTCTTAGGGTTAGATGATGAATTTGAAAATGTTATGGATATTCCCCAAATAGCAGGAAGAATTAAATATTTAAACAAATACCTTCAAGGGTACACCTCCAGATCTAATAAAGAATTTACAAAATCCCTTATATTATTTTCTTTATTAGTAGAAAATGCTAGTTTATTTGCTAATTTCTTAACAATTTCAGCTTTTGGTAAATATAGAAATCAACTCACCAATTTTACAGCTGTTGTAAATGCTACCAGTAAAGAAGAGGCTATTCATGCACAGTTTGGAGCGGAGTTAATTAAAATTATACGCAATGAAAACCCTGAATGGTTTGATGGTGAGATGGAAGAAAAAATTAGAGGGAATATAAGAAAGGCATATAAAGCTGAGGATGAACTAATTGATTGGGTATTTGAACATGGTGAATTAGAATTCATGCCTAAGGATGTTATAAAAGAATACACAAAACAAAGACTTAATCATGGATTACAATTATTAGGGTATAAACCCGAGTATGAAGTAGATGATGATTTATTAAAACCTACAAAATATTTTGATAGAATGGCAAAGGCACCAATATCTTTTGATTTCTTCGCTCAAAAAAGTACAGACTATAATAAAAACAACCTAATTACAGAAGACGCATGGGACTAAAACTTAATTGGTTACAAGACCAAGAACAAATAGAGATGTTAAAAAAAGGATATTTAAATGAAGGAGAATCTCCTGAAGATAGATTTCAATCTATTTGTGATACTATTCAAAAATATTCAAATCAACTAGCTAAAACTGAAGAATCTAAAGAATATGTTAAGGATATAGGAAAGAGATTTGAGGAGTACATTTCAAAGGGATGGACCTCTTTCTCTACCCCTATTATTAGATCATTTGGAGACGATCATAACCTCCCAATAAGTTGTAATCATACTATATTGGAAGATTCTATGGATGGAATATATAGAAGATTATATGAAACTGGAATCCTAGCTAGTAAAGGATCAGGAACAGCAGTTAATATTTCAGATTTAAGACCTTTAGGTTCCCCTATTGATTCCGGAGGGGAAGCTAACAGTATAATTGATTGGATAGAGTTGTATGCTGATATGATAGCGAAAACTGCCCAAAATTCACAAAGAAGAGGATTTATAACCTTTTATTTAGATGTTGATCATCCTGAAATTATGGATTTTCTAGATATAGGTACTGAACGTATACCTAAGGATAAACAGAGATTTTTGAGTAAAATAACTACAGCTGTAACTTTACCTGAAGGATTTAGACAAGGTCTTAAGGATGGAGATAAAAAAAAGAGAGCAATTTTTACTAAAATTCTAAACACAAGAAAAGAAGCAGGTTTTCCTTACATATTAGATATTGAAAATTCAAATAAAGGAATATGTCAAGCATATCTTGATAAAGGGATGAAGATAAGAAATGGAAATATATGCATAGAAGCTATTGAATATGCAGATCATGAAAAAACATTTGCATGTTGTTTATCCTCAATAGTAGTATATTATTGGGAAGAAATTAAAAAAGATCCTAATTTTTTATTCGATATGAATATTGCATTAGATTGTGTAATAGAGGAATACATAGAAAAAGGTAAAAAAATTAAAGGTATAGAATCTGCTATTAAGTTTGCTGAAGAGCATAGATCTATAGGATTAGGTATTTCAGCATTCCATTCTTATCTACAAAAAAATAATATTGTTTTTGGTTCTCTACCATCATTTCAAGTAAATAATGATATATTTTCTACTATGAGAAAAGAGGGTGATAGAGCTTCTAAATGGATGGCAGAACACTTTGGAGAACCTAAAATGTTAGAAGGATACAAAGAAAGAAATACTAGTCGTATGGCTCAAGCACCTAAAAAATCTACAAGTTTTATAGATGGAGGAGTAACAATGGCGTATAGTGAAGGTATTGAACCTCATAAAATAAATTATGGGGAAAAAGCAGTATCAAAAATCCAAGTAGAATGGAAAAATAGAGAATTAGAAACATTATTAAGACACAAAAATAAAGACACCCCAGAAGTCTGGGATAGCATTCTGGTACATGGTGGATCAGTACAACATTTAGATTTTTTATCACCACATGAAAAAGATGTATTTAAAACCTTCCATGAAATCTCTCAAGTGGATGTAATAAATCTAGCGGCTCAAAGACAAAAATATATAGATATGGGACAATCTCTTAACTTAGCGATTCACCCTGATGCCCCTGCTAAAGATGTAATAAATCTTCATTTGGATGCCTTTGATAAGGGAATTAAATCTTTATATTATCAATATAACCTAAATGCCGCCCAACAATTTTCTCAAGACCTTCTTACATGCAGTGCCTGTGAGGGGTAAAACTCAGAATTTATAATATTAATAATGATACCCCCCCTAACAATTTTAGGGGGTTATTCACATAAGGAGTTAAAAATACATGAAACTAAAAATAGGAGATAAAGTTAAATTTGATTTCTTAGGAATAATTGGAGTTGGTCTTATTGAAAGGATCTCTCCTCCATCTCATGGGGTAGATCAAGAATTAAGATATTTTATTAATGATGGAAGTTATATATATCCTATTAAATTAAAAAAGATAAAGGAAAAAATATAATATAAAATAAATTAAAAATAAAATTTAAGGGGTGCATTAGCATCCCTTTTTTTTATATTTATAATCATGAGGGATAAGATAGCAGCAATATTAGTTACTGGGGTGCTATTACTACTGATACTAATAGTAGTTGTTGATTTTTCTATTGCTATTAAAGAAAAAAGACCCTTAGACATATCAATTACAACCCTACTACAGGTTACTATCACAGGACTAATTGGGATATTAGGTGCCTACATAGGAGGTAAAAAAGATAAATAATTAAACAATAAAAGAAATAAAACATGGGATTTGGAAGTTTTTTTAAAAAGGTAGGTAATTCTATTACCTCTACGGCTAATAAAGCCTGGAATGGTACACAGAAGGCCGCTATTTGTATGAATGCAATCAATAATGTAAGAGGAAATGTTCAAGGACATGATCCAAGAACATGGATGACCTCTTGTGCTCAGTCAACAATATTCAAAATGCAAGGACCCGAATATTTTAAACAATGTTTAGAAAATAAAATAAAAACAGAAATTAAAGATATTAAAGATCCTAAAAAATATGTAGACTCCCTTTGGGATGAAATAAAAGGAGGATGTAATTAATAATAAAAACAGTTATAATATGTATAATTATCTAAAAAATAAATGGATGGCTTTTAGAGATATATTTAAAGATGACAATGACTATAATGAAAAAACTGTAGTAGGTTTTATGTCATTTACAATGATGGGGATATTTGCAATAGCAGACATAACATCAGGAATTTTTGAAAAAGATTTAGTAATTAATGAATTTGTATACAATTCATTTGTTATAGTTACATTAGGATCATTTGGTATTGCTGAGATAGGTAAAATATTTGTGAAGAAAGATAAAAATGATGAAGAGTGAATTATACTAAGGAACAAATAAAAAACGCTGTAAAGTCCAAAGATTATAAGTGGTTTGAGAATGGTGAATATAATCTAAACATAGTAGGGATTAGAAATTCAACCACTAATGATATTATAACAAATAAATTTGATGATACTCTTACCTTATCATATTCAGTAGAGGGTAAAAGCTTATTTCATCAATGGGTAATAACAACAGATCCAGGTAAATATTGGGAGGAAAATCTTCTAAATCCTCATGGAG
>Ga0099846_1000493_pt1 | contig 16433 bp, 38 predicted proteins | sample CB_VirMetaG_FD_78180 | JGI IMG/M metagenome (GOLD analysis project Ga0099846, IMG submission 78180) | Freshwater to marine saline gradient viral communities from Chesapeake Bay - CB_1504_1 Viral MetaG | ecosystem: Environmental > Aquatic > Marine > Coastal | place: USA: Chesapeake Bay... | reverse complement strand
CTTACGATAAAGTGCAAGCTCAATAAATTGATCGTACGGGTCACCTGGTAATGTAATAACCGGAATACCAAGATCGATTAATTTTTCAATAGTTTCTATACTTTCTTGATTAATAAAAACACTTCTCGATACTTTAGACAAAAAGTAACGAATACGTTCCATTGCTGTGCTTTGGTTAAAACTACTATCAGTGCCAGTAACCATATACATTCCTAACTTGTATCTGTTAAAGCGAAGTTCATCGTCCATCCAGATTCCAGCAGTGAAATCAAAGTCGTAGTTTAGTCTTACATTCATTTAATATCAATCTTGTCTTTATATTTTTCTTCTGTATCTTTGGGAAATAATTCAGAAAGTTTCTTTTGATACGCCGTATTATATGATTCTAATGCTAGAGAAATCTGATGAATCAAGTATTGGTTTCCGCTTGTGTTATACGCAACACCTAGTTTGTTTGTGAGTTCCGTGATCTTACTCTGAATCTCTTCTATCTTCATTTTGGATATTTCTTCAGTGTTAAGAAACGGATGTTCCACTACAAATCTCCTGCTTTGCGATTTTCACTAAACCAACTATCAAACTCACCGCCTGGGTAACGTGCTTCTAGTTTGCGGACGTTTTCTTCTACTACATCATTAGGATCCAGTCCAAGTGCTCTGCAAGCATTTACCCAATACCACATAATATCGCCAAGTTCGCGCTTCATGTGAAATAGTGTGTCAGTATTTAATGGCTTACCTTGGAAGAAGATTTTTTTAGGAAGCTCGCAGAACTCACCTGTTTCAGCCGCCATGCCAATCGCTGCTGTTAGCAAAAGCGGAACATTTACATCTGGGCCGTGTGCTTGTGCTGCATCGTCCCAATTGCCGTCTACTTCATCAAGACGGTTCATAAAAGTAGTTAAATCGTTTGATTCTTTGCTGGTTACGCTTTCTACGAAGCGCATGTAAGAATTAAGGTCCATGTATTCTCCTATTAGTTTATAGAATTATACATGAACCTTAATAGTATGTCAATTAAATTATGCAATAGTACAGCCGTTGTTCCCCACAACAAACCAACTACTATTCATGTATTGAAGAATGCATCCATCACCAATGTCATTTAATGTAATCGTGCCTGTAGATCCCGAGTTCCAGCCTGCACTGGCAACATTAATAGTCAAATCGCCCCCATCTTGCGTTAATACAAAAGTCTTTAATTGTCCTTCTGTGCCGTCAGGCAAATCAATATCACCTGCTCCAGCTAAAGTATTTGCCCACGACCCTAAGTAATTTAAATTTGCATCATTGGTAGTACTGTCGTTTACTGGCGTCTCTTCAATTGCGTTGTGTGCAATAGATCTGTTTAAGTCTTGAATAGCAATACTACTGCCACCGTTAATTGAACTAAACTCAAATTCATAGGTTCCCGTGCTTCCAAAAGTAATGATTTGATTTTCTAATCCACTTATGGTTCCTAATCCACGATCTACTGCAACTGGTAAGGTTACTGTGTGGCTTGTGTTGGCAATTGTAATAGCAACACGCACCTTGGAATGATTGGAGGTTGGCCAACCAGTAAATGCCAGTGTAATATTACCACTAGTGGTTACTGTCTGATATGGCGCATCTGCAACATTAACTGTAGCAGTACCAGAAACAGTTCCTATTGCGACTACGGATTCTCTGGGGTCTTTGAGCGTTACTGCCGTTATAATGGCACCTGACATGTCATTGTCTAAGCTAGTTCCAGTTAATGCACTTTTTAAAATAACTTTGCCTTGTAGGTCTTCGAGTTCGTTTTCTGCAAACTCAAAATTTGATTTGATATTTGTAAAATTATCACGAAACCCTTGGCTATCGTTATCCTGACCAGCTACTGGGTATGCCGTGTCAATGTTATTTGGGTTAATGTTACTCGCCATGTTCTATGATCCTTCTTTGTGGAAATAATATATATTTATCGTATCTGTCTGTATACTCATGAATATTAATACTAGTTATGAATCTGGTGCTGTTGCCATCAAATATTGTTTCGGCTGATGCGTCAGATGCGGCGTGGTCAGCAGTAGGCCAGATATTATCATCAGCGCGATAAATGTCAGTGTCACTGGTGATCACTAATTGATCATTAATGTTTTCTCTGTCAAATGTAGTCAGAGACGAAGTTTTCCAACGTTGCGCATCAATATCCCAATTCTGAGACACTGATCCATCTAGTGTATACCGATCAGCAATAAAATCAATTTTATTTAATTCATTGCCAAATTGTTCAGTGATGTTGTATGCAATCTGTTTTGCTCTTCCTGGCATTGTGTATGCAATTATCCAGGCAGCAACAAATCCCAGAATTGATCCATCCTCTTGTTTGCTTAACATCCATCTTGGCAGAACATCTGAAATTTGCCCAATGCTATCAATCACAATGTTACGCATGTTTTCTAAACTGTTTGGATAAACTGTGTTAATTTCTGTGCTGTCTCCAGCGTTGATTGGATATTTTAAACGGACGTTTCTGGAAACACTTTCACCCTGCTTGTTAACTTGATCGTCTATGATCTGACTATATACAACTTCATATAAAACGTTATCATTATCATCCAGTGCTCTGGCAGTTTTGACTTCTCCCAGAATAAGTTTCTTTCGGTAATGGTGTGTGACCATTGCATCAACATAGTCAGCAACATACGCCGGATTCATGGCATATGCGTGCTCATATCTCACTTTCTTTTGTACACCAAAATAAAGATCATCAGCACGATAAATCCATTCTGGTTTAAAAATATCTTGGTTGTTAACTAATTGATTAATAACAGCCCTGTCATTGATTGGAGGCAACGCTTCAATTCTTAAACACTGACATGGTTTTTTAAATTGTTTAACAACGTTAACAGTAAATATTTTTCCTATGTTTACAATTTCTTCATCATTGTAGGCTTCAATTGTAAATTCATACACCATGTCAAATGTGGTTTCGTCAATGGAGAGTCTGGTTCTGAGATCTTTATCGAACGTGGTATCTCCTCCATCTAACGAAAATGTTTCAAAACTAACACGACCAATAATATTGCCACTGGATTCTAGTTTTAATCCCTGTGGCAGTTTGCTATTTGATCCAGATTTTATTCTGTATTTTAACCTGATATTATCAACATGCACAGCCGATACTGACAATGTGCTTATGTTTCCATTGATAATAGTACCCAGATCTGAATCTGTTATCCAAGTAACTTCCTGTCCTACACTTCCAGTTATGGTTATACTGAATCCATAATCTCTGTATGCAGATGCATCAATTTGTTTGGCTATTCTTATTGTGAAATTATATGTGAGATTTTGAATACCAATATCTGGAATATATCCCAGCATCCATCCAGTTACTTCGTCCAGGTGCAACCCTGGTGGCAGGGTGCCTCCCAGAAATACAAATCTAACCCGATCACCATCAGGGTCAACACCAACAAATTGATGAGCATAGAAATTATCATGGGTATATGTACCCAAATTTGATGCATAATTATCAATGTATGGGTTTCTGGATGATGTTACGTCAGTAGTGATGAAAGAGTTATCAACACTAATGTCAGTAGTATCTGCGGTCATGCTATCTCTGCTGTATACGAAGATAGAAAACGCACGCAATTCTGATTGTTTGCCGTCTGAAAGTTTTAAAACAAACTCATAATTTTTGTTGATGGATCTTGAACTAAAATCATATGGAAATTCATCAAATGCAGAACCATCACGGTCCCATCCTGCGATGGCATTTTCTTCTAGTTCAGCAATAGGGTCTATGTATCCAGAGATAAGACCAGTTGACGATAATGTAAGCCCAGGAGGCAACTCTCCGTTGGTTATTGAAATTTCAACTTCATCATTGGGATCGTCATCAATAAACTCAATCTGGTAATTTACAAAATCCCCATCATAATATGCACCTATCTGTCCTGGCGGAGTAGTAAATGTCGGTATGTCTTGCCCAACCACTGTGATTGAAAAAGTTCGGTCGTTTACTCTGTTTAAATCATTGTATACTCTGACTGTGAATCTGGATGTAACATTTTCACCAACTTCAGCAGGAACGCCAGCCACGGAGCCAAATGCCTGAGGGATGCCTTCTATTAACCCAGATGCTCCAACTCGAACACCTTGTGGAAGTTCTCCAGAAATTAACAGATAACTGATTTTCGATGTGTCGTTTGGATAATCTGGATCAAAAGCAGACAGCGGAATCTGGAAAAATTTTCCTTCTTCAACTGTGCCCAGACTTCCTGGATCAGTTACCCAAACTGGTTGCGCCATTTGCTTATAGTGCTGCTAGAGTTGCTTTTTTCCAGATAGCAGTCGATCCATCATAGTTTGCTGTGCAAACATATATGAAACTGCCGTCCCAAGCGATCATGCCTGCTGTATCCCCACTAACGCCCACTCCACTTGCTGGTGTTCTGCTGGTTGATACAATTATTACATCATCGCTCACAGTAACATGTCCTGTTCCAGTTGGTGCAACCGTAATACTGCCATTTGTTTCAGTACTAGTTAAGGTACTTGCAGTAATTTTTAAGTTGGTTCCGACTGGTCCAGCAGTATATACTTCATCAAAATTATCGTTGATTTTGTCAAATGCTGTTCTTAATTGATCACCAGTGCCATCGTTAGCCGATGCACCAATATTAACTGTTTGTTTTGCCATAATTTCACCTTGCTTTTTGTATATTTATACAATTATACCAGGTGAAATCCTTGTTCAGCAGAATAAAACAATGTTTTGTTATCAATGTATGTTTTGCACTCAGATGCTGTGCCTACTGTAACACCGTCGACACTAACTGCTGCATACCCACCATAATTAATGTCTTTACAGTTATCGTAAACAAAATCACAGGCATTGTTTTCGATTATAATGCGCAGGCATGGTTTTCTGCCCTGTGCGGCAGACACAAATTTAATTTGCAGAATTGCAGATTTATCTAGATTCATACTTAACCCTCATTCAAAAGAGTGTTAAGTATTTATTTGCGGCGAGTTACTCTGCCTTTAGTAAGATCATATGGGCTAACTTCAATTTCTACGTCGTCGCCCATTAAAACTTTGATGTTATTTTTACGCATACGACCGCTGATATAACCGATAATTTCTTTGTTGTTTTCGTTTAGTCGGACCCGAACTGTTGCGCCTGGTAATACTTCTACCACTGTACCTGTTAGTGTAATGTTGTCGTCTTTTGCCATATATTAACGTCGCATGTGCGAAATGTCTTTTGCATGCTGATCGTCAATTACTGGAACAGCATTGCTTTTGTGCATCGTAGCAATGCCTTTGATTAGCGTACCGGTGTACTTCATAGGTTCTGTTTTAGTCACAAAGTTGCCGCGCAAGTCCACGCTTGGAATGTCCGGAGTAGGACGACGATAACGTTCTTCTTGCAGACGATATTCTGCATGCATGTAGTGTTTGTTTGTCTGTTTAGCACGCACAGGACTCTTTCCGTGTACATAGTCAATATACTGATCCAATGTTAAACGTTCGGAGTGTCTGTGCTGCTGTTTCATACGCTTGTTATATTCTCGATGTTCTTCAACATAACGCTCGTAATCGATGCGAGTAATTTTTCGATTACTCTTGGCGACACGAGTTGTTGTCATGCCTTTAACAAGATGCATTGTCATTAGTCATCTACCTTTTTAGCCAGTGTCCAAGTACCGTCTTCATTGTCAGTCCATTCTAACACAGCTCCATATCCCCAGTCAAGTTCTTGTAAAATTTCTTCGGTGAATTCTACCAAGAGTTCACCAGTATCCGGATCTTCAACTACGGGCAAGGTATAACGAGTCATGTTACATTGCGTCCTTTTCGGAAGTGATTTCTGCACGACGGGTCTTGGCCAGCTTGGTGATTTCCATTAGTGCCTTGCGAGCACGAGCGGCTGCTGCCTTAACCTTCTTGTCTGCAAACTTTTCATTTTCTGCAACATATGATTCATATGCTGCAACGATTTGTTCATGAGTTGTCATTATTTTTCCTCTAAATTAGTAATGTGCTTTACTAGCACTTCAACATCGCCGTCGCCCAACTGCGATGCAACTCCCCACATCATTGCTGAACGTGGGCCAACATTACCGCGATTGCGATAAGTGTTCATCTTTGCTGTAAGTTCTTCAGTAGTCTGTCCTGTTAACTTAGGACCCACAATGCCCTGTGCTGTTGCACCGTGACATCCAGAGCACATGGTTGTGTATTTGGTTTGTCCTAGGCCTGTTGCACCGACACTAAAACTAACTGCCATTAAGGCTGCTACAAAAAAACTTTTCATAATATTCTCCTATTTTACCACCATAACATAGCCACACCAAATCCAAATATATTAACCACTGCAAAGTATAAAGTTAACAGCATGGGCCATGCAAGTTCTCTACGATAATAACCATAAATTCCAAACAAACTACCAATAAAAAATCCCGGATAGATATATCTCATGTCAGGATCAGTTGCAGTGAATGCTAGACTGAAACTGGCTCCCACTGTAAATATAAACGAAAGCATTTCAAAATAAAACGCGATGCGATCGCTATGATAGCTTCGTTTTAAAAAGTGTACTGCTTGTTCCATTAGTGTACTGTGCGACCTGTGTCTCGTAAATCAATGCCAGTTATTTCTTCGTAATCTCGAAAAAAATCATCGTCGAATGCAACCAACAAGTCATCATATTTGGCACATACTTCTTCGCCAACCTGGAACAATCTCATCATGGCGCCCATGTTAGCACCTTCCACAATTTGACTTTCATATAGAACACCCATAACACGAATAATTGACTCGTGAATAATGGTTTCTAGTTGATCGTTATAAAGCATGCAGGATATTTAGCTACAGAATTTCCCAGTGCGTCATTTCCAGATAATCAAAGTTTTCGTATCCTGGCGCTGATGAATAAACACGACGAGCAGAAATATTTAAAATGCCGTTGGCAGATTTTAAATATTTTTCAAACAGATGTTTGAGACGATTTTCAATATCAAAACTTAGTTTGTGCAGAATCTTTTCAGAATCTACAAACCAATATTCATGTTGCTTGATATCCTTGGTTTTTTTCTCAGTGTGTTCCGCAAATGCTAGGGTAACCGTTACTGGTTCAGCCAACATGTTCAAGGTATTGTATTTACGTTTGATGATGCTATCGAACTTAGTATGATAGCTTTCGTGTAGATGATCCATTGCCAGATCATACACGTAAAAATCTGGAAGTTTGATCATGATTCCCTGATCATCCACTTCAATCTGATTTGGTTTATCAGATGTCACAAACTGATACACCTTGTTCTGGAAGTGGCTGGTTTGATGTCCTTTTAGTCGGCTCATCATGATTCGATCACGGTAGAACGTTCGAATATCCTGCGCACGCAACAGATGATAATTACTGGGTGTAACTACATCATCGTCGTTGCCCATGAGTACATTATTCCACTGTACCCCAGCAGGAATATCTTCCTGCGCTTCAGTGTTAGCTAAAAAATATGCCAGGATATCCTGGTCGGCTTCAATGATAGTTGGTTCAGCGAAGTCGTCCAGGAAACCCGTGGTGTCACCCTTTGCGTGGTGTACCTGAATTGGCATTAGGAATCCATTTCAAAAGACTGGATGCTGTCAATGCGGAAAGAACGGAATGCCTTCTTTTCCATGTCGAACACAGCCAGTACATCTGGGTTTTCCTTGCGTGGAGTTGTGTTCACACGTGCTTCAACAACCGGCAAATGCTCTGGTGCCAGGGTTGCCTTCATGACACGCTTGGTGCCATCTTTCTTGGTGAAAGTTACAGTAGCAACGCCCTTGCTGAGCTTGTTCTTGAGCGTGTTCTTGGTCATGTTTTTCATGATATGTTCCTTGTTAAATTCGAGTTAGGCCCCATTGCCTAACTCTTGTGCATATTATATGAGTATTAGATCTAAATGTCAAGCCCAGGTAATCTTGGCTTTTTCATTGCCCTTGTCAGTGCAATCATCATAACGAACATTCAGCCCAGTTAGTGAACTAACATTTTCAGCCACTTCATTCAGGATGCTGGTATTCAGATCATAACCTTCAATGGGACCGTGTAGATAATCTACAATAGCAAACAGTGCAGAACGTTGAATGCTCTTGCGGCCTTTCATGATTGATTTTACGACAGCGTCTTCCATGGTATGGATGCGCATCTTGCGGGTCATCTTGGTCTTGGACATTTTTATGTACCTCGGTTTGTTTATGGAATGTAAAATATAAAAGGTTTTTCAACCAGTGTCAACAACTTTTTTGTTGTATTTTTACAACAAATCAGTGTAATGTGCGAGAAATCTGCCAGCTATATGCTCGTTCTGCTTCGTCAAACATGACATTTGCCACACGACTAGGACTACCGCACATAGCAAGCAGAACGTTGGCTGCTTCCAACAGTTCTTCTGGACTGTCTTCAAAATTTCTGAGTTCTTCAAACCAGAGATCTTCTAGTGCTTTGGCCTGATAATTTTCTAGGCCCATGGTAAGTTCATGAAACTCAGTTACTTCGCTAATATAGTTCATTTTAAAACTCCTGCTTTTCAGCAAGTTGGTTAGAGATAATGTGCATACCCAGTGTAACAAACAGCAACGGAATGAATAGTAGTGCTGCAATTACGTGGATCACAATCCATTTAGTACGCCGCTGCATTATAGCATATCCGTGTGCGCATAGCTACGCTCTGTGCGTGCTACACGCATTTCATGCGCCAATGCTTGTAAATGTGCATACTGCCCTGCTGCTTCTTCACGCAATCCATACCGCTGTGCGTCTTGCATATAGCGAAGAAGATCTGCTGCTTGTTTGCCTGCAATAATCATACCGACTCCTTGAAATAGTTGATGGTCAAACACGTTCCCAGACAGTAAAACTAACGTCGTTTAAGTCTGCACCTTTGAAATCATTAAAACGTTCAAACACCGCAACTCCGCGGCCATTGATGCTCTCAATGTTATATTTCAAATCCAAAATGCGCTTTTCTGGATTGTTGGTCAGACTCTGAACCGTAGCGCCATTGCTGATGCGCATAACTTCAATCATATACTTTTTCATGCTGCCTTCTTTTCGAGGATTTCCTCGACTAACTGTTTGTGGTAAAAGTTAGTTTGATCCAGCATTGATTCTAGGTAACCAGATGCTTCGTCTTTTCCGAGACGATTTAATGCCGCTTCAAACATTCCTGCTAAACGCCCAACAATGAACAAGTAATCGCCGTGGTATGCTTTGGATGCTGCCATCCAATCGTCGATTGTGCGTTTAATTTTAGCTTCCTGTTCTTGATCATAATAACGAGGCATAACGTTCTCCTTACTTGCGGATTTCACGCATACGAAGTTTAAACTTAGCGTCATCATACGCTGCCCAAACACCAATACCAAACAGTGAACCAAACAATACAATAATAGTTGCTTCCATACTGTTTACCCCAAACAACCACTGAATCAAATGGTTGAGCCCAATCGTAAATGCTACAAAACCAAGAAAAATAGCAGTATACTTGCTAACGGTCTTTAACATAATTTTTGCAATTTCCTTATTCACAATAAAATCTCCTTATACCTTTTCTGCGTAGTAAAAAACAAATGCCAATGGAGTAAGAAAAAGTAATTCAAACATTAGCAATTGCACTCTGGACACGACCATAGGTTTCAAACAATGCTTTGGCAGAAGCAATATTGTCTGCCTGCACAGTCATCCACTGAAGCTGTCCGTTGCGAAGCTGAACATACGCCTTCCAAGTCTTGGTAGTGCTGTAGCCTGAACTTAACATATCTTTTCTCCGGTTTGTGCTTCAGGACCAATTCCTTCAGCTCATGTGTGTATTATACGACCGTAATATCACAGAGTCAACACCCAAAATCATAAATTTACGTTAGAATTGTAAACTTTCTGGGTAATTTTCCATAAAATCAAACAATTTTTCGTACTGGTTTTGGTGATCTTCGACAATTTTTCGGTAATCGTCTTCGGTGAGTTGTTTGTGTTTGTCCCACGACAATACAGGAATTTCTACATCTGCTGTAACAAGTAACCCTTGATTTTTCCAGGAGTTGCCTTCATAGACCACAAACGGTGTTTTTGCGATGCAGGCAGCATACATTTCGTGATGTCTACCTGTTACTAGCAAATCCGAATCTGCTATTATTTGAATAAGTTCTGGCCACGGATGTGTAAAAATGTCGCACACATTGCCATCTAGATCTAAGTGACCAGAAAACAGTCTGCCCACACCAATTTTTCCATTTGGATTACGATCAATGTGTTGTTTGGTATAACTTAGATCTAAAAATAAATCTGGTGAGCGACCGTGAACTTCAGTTGCGTGTTGCTGGCTTAACACATCGCGAACACTAAAGTAATCTAAATTTTGAACAACTTCTGTATACTTTTCTTCAATATCTTGCCACAACGAATTTATAAGAATTGTAGTGATGCCTCGGCGTTGTGCTTCCTTAACAATTTCAAGAAGACCTTGAGTAGCAGGACGATCAGCAGAATGATGCATTGTGCCTTCGCCGTTTAGAATAATAATATCTGCATCATCCCAACTTGGGTGCCATTGTATTCCTATTGCATTTTTAACATGATATTTCTTAAAGTTGTTAGGTAGCATGGAATTTATCTTATCCATTACTGCCTTGCATCCTGAATGGTAGTGTTCTGTTGAATTTAATAATATTGCTTTCATGCCACCATTAAAAAAGGCTCTACAGGAGCCTTTGTGTGTTTCGCCTTGCGCGAATATTTGGTTTTGTCCCGATGAGTTGCAGGTTTGTTGAAATCATTCATGAACCGTGCAACTGGGTTTTTAGTGCGTTTCTTCTTCATGATTCCATCCTCTCAAAACAGCAAATGCTGTGATTACTGTTAGTCCTAAAATTACGCTGTCTAGTACAGCACAAACCGTATACATTTTGGTCACCTTGATGTTTACTATATTTAATAAAGTAACCCCGTTATTTGAGCATGTGTTTCCAGAGGCTTACGGGGTGTTGTTAAGTTATGTAGTGTACTGTTTAAACCTAGTTCTGTCAACCTGATGGATATTTGGTTCCAATAATTTATGCAGGGCTTGAGTATTTTCTGGAAATTTTTCTAATTTCCACGTTTTTAAATTTAAGTTATGATCATATATTAATTTACTTTGTATTAATGCTTCTTTATATAAATTTAACTTAAAACGTTGTAAAGAAAGATATTCATTATTAACAATAGCATTTACAATTCTGTCTAGATGTCTTGCAAAAAACGGATCGTGATTTAACCGCCATTCGCTGTATATATGCATCCAATTTAAAAATCTGTCTTCGTCGATAGTCAAAGACAGAAAATCAGCCATCTCGTAAACAATTGTTGGTAAGTTGTTCCATATATCATCAGATGTATAATATAAGTGTTTTTGAGATTTATCAAAAGTATAATATTCTATTTTATCAAACAAGTATGGGATACAGAGAGATATTCTTTCTCTTTTATCCCATAAATTATCATCAAACAATTTCTTGTTGTCTGGAAAAAATAAATCACTAAGAAGCGGAACGCTGTCTTCTACGGATCGACCAAGAAATAAAGGAAATCGATCGTTATAAATAATTGACTTGTGGTCATTATTATAATAATCAACAAAAATTACTGGCAAATTTACAGTGGCCCAGTTTAATAAATTCTCTGAATCTTGTTGAATATATTCAAATAGTTCACGCGATTCATCTGGTAAAAGATTATTAATATCAAAATCTAACTCTTTTGCCGCTGTTGACATAGTCATTGCAACGCCGTGAATTAACGCATGATTATTAGAGGTTTCGCAAAACTGTTTTATCTGTTTGTATCCTTCTAGACGAATACCGGAAAAATGATGGAATCTTTTTTTATTCTCGCCAGCCCCCATTGGTAAATCTTCTAAAATACCATTGTTAGATAGATACCGATCCTGTTTTGACAGATAATACATAGACCAAATTAAGAAATGAGCTCCTATATTATGATGCGGAATATAAAATAATGTTGGTTTCATTCTGTGTGTTATCTTGTGTTGTTTTACAAATGTATCGTATTTGGCATTGGCCGCAATTAAAGTCAGTCTGCATAATGCGTTCTTGCAATGCTTCTTCTGTGGGGTAATCTTCTTCTCGTATGTCCCTACACTTGCACACTACCACGGCATCATTCCACGCATTATACCCATGGGTGTAAACCGATTGCGAATTCCACCAACCTGATAGTTCATAGCATCCATCTGCTGATTTAATCTAGCAAAATTCTGATTCAATCCAGCAGTGTTAATGTTCATGCCGTCCATTTGCACTTTGATAATTTCCATATCGTGACGAATTTTAGACATCTCGTTGCTGATATTATGCAAGTCATTTGACCCACGATTAAATGCGTCTGTCCATGCTTGCATATGCTGAATAACAACATAACCAGCATAAAGAATAACTGCGGCTACAGCAAGTTGTGCGAAACTTTGCAGCCAACCGCACCACTTGCTAGAGCACGATTTTCCATTATTGCAACTCATGTGTTTATTTATTTCTTAGCCCACTTTAGACTAAAAGCCACTGCATCGTGTGAATCTTCAAAGTAAAAATGATATTTACAATCCTGCAAACTAAATGAAGTTTGATTTATTCTCCATTCATATTCTAAATTGTCCCTACACCAATCTATGCATTCATCAAGTAATCCTAGCGCAAGGGTTGTATCAATTTGATGCGGAAAGTGTTCGGCTGCAAACCGTTCAAATTTATCTGCGTATTCTATGTAGGGATTCATTGCACGTGCAGTTTTGCTTCTAGGTCTGCTACTCGTTTGCGCAAACTGTAGTTCTCCGCTTCTAGTTTACGTATAGCACGGTAAAGTCGTTTTGCTTCAAGGTCACTAGCATCTGGGCTAGTTAACTGTTTGGCAGTTTCCTTCATGCCTTCGTAATAATCCAGGTTAGACTCGTATGCCCGTTGCCACTGGTCTGGATACAGTTCTTTTAGCTGTTCGCAGTCAACACACCCGTCATCGTTAAGATGCAATCGACCATTTTTAACGTCTGCTTTTAATAGTCTAGGATGGATCCCTAGTTTCTTCGATGCTTTGTGTAGATACAGGTGCACTCCAGATAACTCCTTCGTCGTCGAGCTGTGCGCTCCAGATCATTAGTCGGTTATATACAGGATACAGCCAACCCCAATCAAACCAGTGCATTGGAAAACTAATCCAGTGTCCCAAGTAGTAAGCAATATATGCAAGCATTAGTTTCATTTCTTTATCTACTATTTGCGCAATTTTCTGAGTTTAACGGTTGAACAAAGATCGTTGAGATCAGGAGGACTACCTTCGTATTCTTCAATACAGTTACAACACACTATGTGCGGAGGGTCGCCGTTGATCAACTGCGACTGTAAGTCGCATTGCTTATCTCCGCAAAACTCATATTTTCCATCTTTAAATCTATAATCTTTATCCATAATACTTCCTCCAATATAGATATTATTTTTATTATGCTGTAACAGTCACATTGCACTTTCGTGTCTCTTCAATGTTAACCGCTACTAACTTTGTGTTTGTATCTTTCAATTGCTTAGGGCCGACTATATTTACTAAATATTCTCCCATATTCTCAGCAGTAGGATTGAAGTCAACAATCACCACACCATCTGGATCCATTTCCTTAAGGGTTGGGGCAAATGGATCGTCTTTAAATACCAAGAATTTATGATCCCAGTTCGTTTCTAACCATTCACAAAGCAGAGATTTAATAACCGAGAAGTCCATTACACGACCCACTGCATCAAGGGTGTCGGCTTCAATTGTAAAATGAATCCTGTAATTGTGTCCGTGCAGGTGTGCGCACTTGCACTCATGCCCATATACTCGATGTCCGGTTGAAAAGTCATGATACCGGGTTGCTGTAATTGTTGCCATTATTCTTCAATCTCCACAAACTCACCGTCCTTCACTTCAAAGGAACGAATCATACCATTTGCACGAACATAGGCACGACCACCATCAATCATATTACCATTGTTCATCATTCTGAAGTCATGGCGATGCTGAGAATAAACCAAATTACCATTTATGTCTTCAATCATCGCAATGGTCTGACCCTCAATCGCATCAGCATTGGTGATCATCGTCATCGCTGCATTGTTGCCACTGTAATCACCCTTTGGGAAGATTCCAAAGTAACGATTACCAAACTCAGGATGCGGAGTCTCACGGTAGAAGATGTCCATCGCAGATGCTTCACTGCCGAGAGCAGAGGTGCAGACATACTTAATCTCAACACCGTCTTGCTTTGAGTAATGTTTGGCAATCTCATCCGTGTTAAAGATTGGATTATGCTTGATGTTCATTAGATAATTTCTTCATACGATCCAATAGTTTGTTCATTGGTTCAATCATCATAACACGAGAGCAATGGATAGTGATGGGATGAAACAATCTACCCTCATCACTCTCTTCTTGATGATCTAACATATCAAAGAACTCACGGACACACTGCTGTAACTCTGTCATGTGTTCTTTTCCTTTAGCTTGGCATCGACAACTTCTTCCACATATTCTTTAATGGCACTACTGAGGTAGTACAGTAAATCTTCTCTGCTTACATTTTCCAAAATCTTACGAGGATCTCTATCGTAAATATAATCGTAATCATAAGATTCACAAGAATCTCTCAATGAATCGAGTACCCTGTATTCAACTTCTTCAATGCTCATGTGTTCTTTTCCTTACTCGTTACAAAAAGTTTAAGTGTGCGCCCACCGTCTTGCAAACTGTATCGAACGTGTTCGACATTCATATTAACATACGCACGCCCGGTTTCGTCAATTACTTCTACACGATTTACGAGTGGTACGTCTTCAACAGTATCAATTTTGTCGGTGTCCATTACAAAGCCTTTAGTGATTCTGCGGTGATTGCTTTTGCAAGTTCCTGAGTAAAATCCTGTTCGTCTGTTATAATGTATGTAGCATAGCGATGCTCGTGCTGCTTTTTATCGTAGACACCAATCTGTACTACTTTGCCGCCAGTAGCATTCTTTATTTCAATTCGCAATCCATCTTTAAAATTAAATGGATCTTCTTGAATTTGAATTCCACTGGATGTTGACATTTTACGTTCATGCGCTCGATTCCACGAGTTTTCTAGTCTACTATCAAACCATCTCTGTAGCCATTTCATTTTTTATTTCTTCACGTAAAATGTTTTCAACCAGTTGATTAAAGGTAATATCAAGCTCGTGTGCTTGCTTCATCAACTCGTATATTGTACTGTTGGGCAAGTCCAATGTCAAGTCCTCTCGCCCGTCCCAGGATTCTGATTCTAGCCATGCCGTTTCTGCTTCTTCGGTTAACAATACTTCGTCACGCTGTACTGCTTCTCGATAACATCGAAAGCACAGTGTTTCGTGTCTCAAGCACTTTTCGCCCTTGCGATCTGTGCCTTTGCGAGTGCAAGTAACACCTAGTCCTTCAACTTCAGTTAGTGTGTGTCCGCACGTTGCTTTGATAGTCATGTGTTCTTTACCTTAATATTTCGTAGGTGATTAATCGCAGCCGAAATAAATGCCCAGGCAGCAGGATCAATTTGTACCTGTTCGCCCTTTTCTCCCAACCAAATGCAAATGCCGTTATCTAACTGTATAACAGGGTCAGTTTGTACTGTAAGACCAGAGTCGTCTGCTATCTTAATACTCATGCCTTTTCCTTTGATAGTGTTGCCAACATCAAATACTGTTCGTATGCTTTGCGAACGGCAGGATTGTTCATCTGCTCCTCTGCTGTTTCCTGCAGAGTTTTTAGAAAACGTTCTGCTACTTCACGCAGGCTTGGGTATTCCAACTTGCCCAACTGATCGCCCATGGCATCTCTAAACTGCGTCCATGCTGTCATTTGTTCGGGCGTAAGCGGAGGTCTCTTAGTTGGGCGTGCATCCATTGCTTCTGACACAATCTGCGTTAGTTTTTCTTCCAGTGCAAGAGCAGCCGCTGCGAATGGTGCTGTATCAGCATTTACATTGTAGCGACGGCTCATGCCACCTTCGCGCACCTGCACAAGATGCGTGCCATAGGGCATAGCATCCATAATATCCGAATCGTATTCCTGTACAGGAACATACTTACGGCCTTGTTTTACGTAGTAGATTTTTCTACTCACTGTGAAATGCGCTCTCTGATTTTGTTTGCTGCTGCTTCTAATGCGTCTGATGGATGGTCGTATTCAAAGTGTCTACGGTCACAGCAGCGTGCGCATTGCTCACGCTCTGCGTTGAGCATGCGTTCTACTTCTGATTTGGTATACAGTGTCCAGTCACTCATTGTTCGTTTTCCCACCAGTTAATCAGTGTGTAGAAACCAGAACTTAGAATGCTGCCATCAGCTGGCCCACCTTCCACAAAGTTTTGCAGTTCATTGACTT
>Ga0099846_1000490_pt1 | contig 16460 bp, 11 predicted proteins | sample CB_VirMetaG_FD_78180 | JGI IMG/M metagenome (GOLD analysis project Ga0099846, IMG submission 78180) | Freshwater to marine saline gradient viral communities from Chesapeake Bay - CB_1504_1 Viral MetaG | ecosystem: Environmental > Aquatic > Marine > Coastal | place: USA: Chesapeake Bay... | reverse complement strand
CATCAACATCTAAAAGTTCATCTAGAGTCCTTGCCATAATTACTCCTGATGCTACAGTTGCTTTAATTTTTTGCTTTGATTTTACTTTTACTTGATAAGTCATAGAGATACGGTCTCCTGAACTAATACATTTCCTTCTACAACTTTTGAAACTATTCCACTAGATGATGATGTCAAAATTAAATCATAAACACATCTACCACTTGGTAAAGTTGAAGTAACAGCAGGTTGCATGGATATTTTTACAGTACTATCTGCAACAGTTAATGTAGTAGTAAATGTATAAGCAATTCCAGCTGTCGAATGCTTTTTCAACTTTGCAGTTGCGGTTTGATTGGTAAGATTCAAACCAGACTCATCTTCTGCACTTAAGGAAAAAGTTTCCTCAAAATAAGTGCCTTTTTGGATAACTAGATTTACTGCACTTACCGATGCCATTTTACTTTTTTAACTATTTATCGCTATTTTATATTATAACTCCGTTCCCACTCTATTTAATTTAATTGTATTATGAGCATAAATTGGAGTAAATTTCAGTCTTGCATTAGAACCATTGATGTCTGCACTATAGTCTCCAAGATTTTCAGTATTTGCAATTCCTGCATATTCAACAATTGATGCTGCAGTTGAAGCAGAACCCACTGATTGAAGCATTATCACATCGCTAATTTGAAAACTTTCAATAAGTGGTCCAGCAACAGTAAAACTAAATCCAGTACCAACAGGTTCATGTATAGTTAATACTTCTCCAATCTGATATCCAGACCCACTGTTAGTAATGGTAACCGAAGAAATACTACCTCCCGCACCTACAGTAATAGATGCTTCCGAACCAGTTCCAATACCTGATGAGATAAGAATAACATTTTCATAGGAACCAGGAGAATACCCGAGACCAGAACTAATACCAGAAACTGATCCTGTACCTAGTTGAAGTTGATTATTGGTTGTTATCTGTAAATTATATCTTGCACTTCTATATTCCGAAGTATTGAAACTGTCCAATACAACCTGACTTACACTTGTTGTTGTGAGAATTCCAGGAGATTCCACCAAATTTTGAACTATAATTTGGTCAGCACGAATTGTACCGTTAACATCTATTGTTCCTGAAAATTTAGATGATCCAACAACATCTAGTTTATATGCAGGAAGAGTTGAACCAATACCAACATTATGATTTAATGTTTTTATAGATGTTGATGAGGTTCCAACATTTAAGTTATTGATATAAGTATCAGTTGTGTTGACGGTATTAACACCAAGTTGACCTGATACATTTAAATTACCAAGTACATCAAGTTTTTCGCTTGGAATAATCGAACCAATGCCAATATTATCACTTCTAAAAACTACATTAGTGGCACCTTTTAAAAATCCAGTGGATGGATCGTGATATGGGATTTCGTAGTTGTTGCCTGGAGCAATTAAATCAGTAACTTGAACTCTTACTGTTGCTACACCAGTTTGGTCTTCTGGATTAGGTCCTACAAAATCAACAGTAACGCCAGCGCCTACGAAATTGAATTGATTAAAACTATTTGCAGCTCCAACTTGAACATCATTATTAAAAACTGTAAATGTCCCAGGAGTGAGAGATCCTACAACTAATGACTCAGAAGGAATCCAATATCTTTTTCCAGTCTGACCTTCAATATTTGATAATATATATTGATTTCCAGGTGGAGCTGGATTTGCCCCAGTAGAAGATGGTCCAATAATAGGATCGCCCAAGTCGGGTTCTGCTTGGTCTAATCCCAGAAATTCATAACGATCGCTGGTGATTCCTGATTGTTGAGTCTTTTTAACTCTTCCAGAGATTATTTTTGCCATTTACTTATTGTTTTGCAGTTTCAAGAATGCTTAATACAATATTTAATTCATTATTTCCAGTCGCCTCAACTTTTATAACATCATTTGTTTCAAGGGCTAATCTCCCGTCAGGAACTAAACTCACACTATCATTTGGCGGAACATATGCACCATTTGCAAATTTATAATCAGTTGGGGACTCTCCTGGACGAGAATGAAGTGCAGTAACCTGTGAGGTTGTGTCAGATGTTAAATTTGTAACTTGCGCCAAAATCACGATGGCAGAAACTCCAACAGGACAAGTGTAAATCCCAACACTACTTGTTGTGATAGGTTCTCTTATTGTTCTAAATCTGTTAAGTGCTACTGCTGCCATTTTTACTTACCTAATGCGATAATGAGTGGTGTTACTGTATTTGTTATACTTTGATCAAATGATCTTCCAGTTAATGTTCCCGTGAGTTGATCAACTACTAAACCATCACCAATTCTAAAATTACCTGCTTGGTCTGTGCTGGTGTAGAAAACCTCACCTCCATTCAATTTAACAACTTCATTTTCTTGTATTACAACACCACCAAGAGATGGTTTTGCAGTATCAATATTATTACCAGAACCAACCCATTCAAAAGAATGAGATGATGTAATCTGAAGACTCAAGCGATTAAAGTAAACAGTAGTTCCCGTACTTACTGTATTATTTAGATTCGTATTAAGAGTAATCGTCGAAATTCCTGCGAATGGTAAAGTTGCAGATTCAACTGTATAATAAATTGGATAGAAGTTTAAGGACGCAGTTGCAGTAACTCCACTACCTGTAGGGCCCGCGATTGTAATTTGCGGATTATCTATAGGTCTATATTGACTGCCAGTACTAATAATATTAATTGATGTTACTTGCCCAAAAGAATTTATATTTGCAGCTGCTTCAGCACGAATTCCACTTGGACCAGTTGGCGAATCAATTGTTACTGTTGGTGATTGTGTATATCCAAATCCACCGTCAGTAACAGATATACTTTGTACATTATAATAAAGTTCGCCAAAATGAAGGGTTTGTCCATCATATGGTCTCAAACTTCCAATTCCAGAAACTTCGACAATAGATTGCTCTAATTCAGCATCAGTATTTGCAATTCCAGTATATCTATAGATTGACTTTGATGTATAATCACCAACTCCATCACTAACTAATCCCTTCGTACCAAAAGAAGAGTTGGAGTTTGTGATATCACATTGACCACCAGAACCAGTGAAGATTGCAATGTCATCACAAATTGTAAAGATAGAAACTAACTGAGAGTATGCACCGTTAGTGATAGAAACTCCAATACCACCTTGATTGTACTGAGTATATGAATCAACGCTCATTGTACCAGTTACACCAATATCATTTTGGTCTCCCGGTTCTGCTGCAAATCCATCAACTTTCATTCCAATTGATTTTGGAACAAAGTTGGTGCAGTTTCTGATGTATGGACCTTGAGTAATTGGACCAACTCCAGGAGAGTATGGTGGGAATACTACACCACCACCTTCATAAGTATGAGGAATCGTAGAAACACCAGTATTTACAACAAAGGTTGTTCCAGTTCCAATGACTTCAGTAACTCTAAAATCATAACCAAGATTTCCCGTAGGGTACAATGTTGTTGTAGCTGCTCCACTTGTGCAAGAGAATTCCAAGTTGTGAAGTCTTACAAATTCTCCAACTTTTACATTGGCACCAGGAGCAGTAATAGTTGTAATACCTGTTGTATTATCGTAGGAAGCAGTTGTAACGCCAATTGCTCGATTAACAACAAAACCTCCGCCGACATAATTATGTGCGATTGTTGATATGCCAGTATTGATTACAAATGAACCATCACTATTGACTGATGTAACATCAAACTCATATCCATAAGCACCCGATGGATATTTTTGAGTTCCAATAGAACCTCCAGAAGTGCAGTCAAATAAAAGATCTCTTACTTCAACAATGTCTCCAGCTTTAACTGATAATGTTGGGGCAAGAATTGTGGTAGTTCCTGAAGTATAATCATAGATAGCACTTGTAACTCCGATTACAGAATCAGTACCAAGTCCCGAATTTGCTGGGAATGATGTATTAATTCCAGCACCAAGAATGGAAATTCCATTATCAAGAATAGAAGTTACAACACCAACACAAGAATAAATTGCAGAAACAACATTTGCACAGGAACCAATATCTTCATTGGAACCTGTTACGGAATCTGCTTGCATTGCCAAGTCTTTAACTTGACTATATGTTGATTGATAATTACCATCCCAAGAAATATTATTGATACAAGATCTTGCAATTCCTGCTGCATAGTTTAGTGCCTCAATTGTTGCTTCTTTTACACTGTAACCATTTGTATCCGTTCCAGTGATATGTAGCAAAGACCCAGTATCATCGAAATAGGATTTACCTGCACCAACACATTTTAAATTTCCACCTCTTGTAATATCATGAATAACTGCTTTCATCACATCCTTAATATCATCACTACAGTTGACTGGTGCTATTGGATTTCCTAAACCATCAACTACAACAAATGCAGGATTCTTATAATCAGTACTAGTTAAATATCCAACTGTCTCTGCTGCAATAAAATCAAGATTATAGCGAATCATTCTTGCTGCATCAAAGAAACGATCTGTCGATACTCCCGCAAGTGGTTGTAAAGAAACAATTGCAGCACCATTAGACATATCAGACCCAATAAAACTTAGATCTGTAATATGACAACCATTATTAACGTAGAATAAATCCCTATCAGTATATTTTGGAGTGACTACACAGTTGCGAAGTTCTGTTCCCTCAACAGCAACTCTCTTAGAAAGATATATGGGATTCTCTTCAACATAAACACCAGGAAAAACTTTAATAGTGTCTCCCGGAAAAGCAATGGCAGCAGCTGCTTTTATGGTCTTTTTTGAATCATTTTCAGTCAGTCCACTATTTGTATCATTACCATTTTGAGTTACGAATATAGTCTTACCGATTGGATAATATGAGTCAATGTTAACGACTCCCTTACCGGGATTTTCTGTTGATGATAAACGAACTCCAATACCTGCTGTAATTTGAGTGACAATTCCCGAAAGTACTTCGCCACTACCAAAATATGTAAGAGCATCAACAGTATTTGCAGTGATAGTTCCTGCGGCAGAAATATTTCCAGTAGAAGTCAAAAATCCTACTGTACTAATTCCAGTGACATTTAAACTTGCTACATCTGCAACACCACCAACAACGTTGATTGCTGTAGTGACTGTTGCAATTGCAACTGTTGGATCCCCCCATATTGGTGGTAATCCAGGACCTTGAGAAAGTAAGATTCTCCAGATTCTCCCGAATACTTAAATCTTTGAAAATTATAATTTACTGTTGCTAATCCACTAGTATTGGTATGACTTGGAGCAATTTGAAGAGAACTTGCGCCAATACTGACAATTCTAGTGTTACTTAATATGAAAGAACCTGATACATAATCACCAACTAAAAGTGAAACTGTATTAATTCCAGTTATATTATCAAGAGAAGTTGATGATACAATACCAGAGGTAGATCCAACTGCTATGGTTGTGGTTGGAACATAAAGACCACCCGTTAGTGATATATCACCATTTACGGATAAAGAATAGTCTGGAGTAGTCGTACCAATGCCGACTTTCTGACTTTCAGTAAAAATCAGATTATCTGCTACTTCCAGACCGTTTTTTACAACAAACGATTTTTTTATGCTCATTTGCTCTCCTTAGAGGTTCACTATCCCCTCTTTCTATTTATTTATACTTATTAAGGTGCTCCAGTAGATGTATCTATGTATGAAGAAGTTCCAGGATATGCATACGTAGCTGATAATGAATTTCCAGATATTTGGACGCCTTCAATAATTATCGAAGAACAAGTAAATGCATAAGCACCATATCCACCAGTATTTCTAATATGCGCTCCCGTTCCCAATCTTATACTTCCGTTATTGAATGCAAGTAAACCATGCTCACTAATATTAGTTATAATATCTCTATCAGAATCAGTATTGGCACTATAACTAACAAAAGAACCTCCAGTAGATGCTTGTATCCCTCTACTACAATCCGAAACAATAACGGAATAAGCATTAATACCACTAGTATCAGCAAGAATTCCTGTACTATTTGCAGATGGTCCGTTAAATCCATGAAAAGCACAATATTCAAGTCTGGCGGATCCCGCCAGACCTCTACTATTTACACTAGGACTTGCCACCTGATTTCCCGGAGATCCATTCCAAGTTCCAAAAAATGCAATATTACTAAATCCACCTACACCATCAGTCGCTCCACCCCAAGTAGACTTCATATAAAATCCATTATTTGAAAAATGAAATCTTGTGGGATAGTGATTTGCTAATGATGTATAATTTTGTGCTTTTGTTTGTGATGCTAATGTGGTAGAAGTTGGTCTAGTTCCTGTTCTGCTTGCACCTACTATTTTAATTTGGCCACCTTGTGGTGGATTTAAAATAAGATATTGATTAATATCAGTAGTTCCTCTGAAATAATAATCTCCAGCAGGAACGGTTAGTTGTATAATTACATTTGGATCATATACTCTATTAACTGCATCACTATATGCTCTTTTGAACAAATTTCCATTTGCTTCATAATCAGTAGTTGATATTGTACCGTAACTTGATAGATTAATTGTTACAGTTGTTATAAAAGTATCATCCGCAATTCTTTCTCTACGAATATTATTTCTAAAAGAAGAAGTATATTGTGGCATTTTGGGTCTCCTGGATTAGTTTACAATACGCCAATCATGTGCAGAACCACACCACATCAAAGTGATTGCTTGTGCATCAACATCCATAATAAGAGTATCTCCGACAGATCCGCCTTGAATTCTATCCGCATTATTTGGATCTATTGTTATATTATTTTTAAATGCATTACCACTATTTGATTCGCTACTTCCAACATCAACGATACGAATCCAGTCTCCAAGTTGAACTGAAGAACCAATAGGAAGAACCACTGTTATTGCGCTAGAAGTATTTAATAATAAAACTTTATTCATATCACTTGCAGTCAAAGTAACATCATCTGATATTACAGTATCATTATATACAGAAAATCTAGTTCTTCCAGTAATTACACCTTCACATTCAATAGAAGGAACATTAATAATAGGACTATTGTTTAAATTGAGATTATCACCAGAAGGTAGTTCTTTGAACCTATTGTCTGTAGAATCAAATATTAATGGATATCTATCAGCCATTTTTAGAGTTTTCTTTTATTTATGTTTAGAAGTCCGGAACACCTGGAGGTAATATCCACCAGTTTGCAGTTTGATAGTAGTATGCATATTCTGGATTTGTGAAAAATGGATTTGATGATTGTCCATAATAACCAAATCCTGAGGTTGTCCATCTTAATAATGAATAATCTAATCCAATAATCGATGACCCAGAAGTCTCATCGTGAGCAAGATTACCATTTTGCCAGTCAGTTAAGCTATTCCTTAATGGTAATACATTTGCATTTAACATTCTTTGAATGTTATTTGAAGTCGCATTAATAATTTTTGTTGTAGATTGATCTTGAGTTACTGCAAGTCTATATCCATCCGTTGATTGGGCAAGAGATAAAAATTCCTGCCATCTTGTATCATCAATACAGGTATCAGTGCCTGAAAGAACTTGATCTGTGACTTTAGATAATGTTCTTGGATCTTTTAGTGGAGTTGCGCAAGAAAGAATTAAAATTCTTCCAGCGGGATCAACATAAAAATCTCCTCCCAATTGATTATATGGTTCCATAATAGAACTTACAGAAACTGGATTAAAGTTTGAAGTATATTTTGCTACTCCTTTATAGAGTCTTAAATCTTGAATATAAACATCATCTGGAATCAATCTTTGAAAGTTTGGCAGAGCAAAATTATAAGATTTTGATGTTAAATCTCTAGAGATGCTTCCACTTACTCTATTAATTCCATCGACCCAAATAGTAAAAGTTGAACCCGATCTAGTCAAAGCAATGTGATGCCAAGTATTAGTTGTTAAAACTTGTGACGATGTTTCTCTGAAAAATTCTGCAGTTCCAGTTGTATAATTTGGAAATCCCAACCACAATCCTCTTCTAAAATGCGAAGAATTTGGCCAATTATCACCCTTTACATAAAATTGTAAGAAATAATCAGATGGATTTAGAGAATCAGTGTATGATGGATAGAATACAGACATTCCATTTTCGCCACCAAAATTAAATCCACTAAACCTCATCCATAACTCTACAGTAAAATCATCATATCCAAGAACCTGAGTTTGATCTGTACCTATTCTTATACCACTGACTTCAAACTGCTTGGTAGTTGTTCCTTTTGCTAGCTTTAATGATCCAATACTATCATAATATTTACTTTGTTCGGTTGATATTGAAGGATCTTGCGCTCCTCCATAAGATGCATATATGGAAGTTGCACGAAGTCCTTGACTTAAAGAATTCTTAATTCTCACCTCAGGACTCATATCCTGTATCTGATTTATATCATTAAATGGAATTGAGTATATTAATTTGTCTGCATTTAAGTCACTATTTGCTTCTATGGTTCTATTTGTAACTTTCCAATTTGTTGAAGTATCTTCTAATTTTACCGTTACAGTTTTTTCTTCTAACCAATTTCCTGTTGTATTTAATTTTAATTGAAGAGTATCTCCATTTCTTATGGTAGTAGATTTTACAAATGCGCCGCCATTAACTGATAATAATCCATCAGTAGAAGTAATAGAAACATTAAAATCAATATCACTAGAAACGCCAGCAATTGTTACAACTTCACTTAAGATTTGCGCATTTATTTCTGCACTTGGTATATCTGTAAATAATAAGTTAGATGGAATATTATCCAAAGTTCTAACGTTCCAAGAAGCAGTGCTTTGAACATCGGGTGATATATCAAGGGATATTCTAACTACTATAGTTTTTTCTGTAAAGTTTAAATTTGATGAAGTTACTTTTAATGTTAAAATATCACCATTTTTTACTGTTGCAGACTTTACGTATTCTCCATAGTTTACGCTCAAAAAACCTTCACTTGAAGTTATATCAGCAGTATAATCAAAAGCATCAGTAAGTCCTTGAACTGTATATGTATTACTTATTACCTCAGTTGAAAATTCTACATTAGTTACATCAGTAAAGAGCAAATTCTCCGCTTTTCCACCTTTTTTAGTTTTTATTGTCCAAGTAAACTCTTTTTTACCTATTGTAATTGTTGTTGCATAAGTCTTATCATAATATTCTATTCCAACTTTAGATCCTTGAAAAGTTCTATTATCAAATTGGGAAGATCCTTGTGGACTAAAAGTTATATCACCATCGCGCAATCCAACTGTAATATTGCTACTTAAAGAAATATTATAGGAAGTAGAAGATCTATCAACTACAGTTAAATTAGTTTCTAAAATATTAGGAGGAACACTGAATATACGAAGACCTACAGTATTTCCATTTCTTACATAAGAAGGTAATGTGCTGTAATCGAGTTCTGGAAATGTTGTATCAAATGTAGTGGCAGTTTGATCTAATGTAATTTTGTCATTATCGAATGTCTTATCAAAACTTACATTACCAACAAAGTACTCACCATCACCTGTAATTGAGATTGGGACTTTATAATTAATATCTTCAAGAAATTTTAATTGAGTAGTGTAAATTTGACCCGGTTCGGCATCAATTAAATCTCCAAAATCTATATCAAACGGATAGTTATCATAAGTACCTCTAAAAGAGTACTCAGATGCGTTACCAACTGCTCCTAGTAATGGCATTTTACTTTATTGCTGTGTATACTGTGATAATGATCTTAGAACTGTAAATCTATCGTCAATAGTTCCTGCATTAGATTTTTTCACAATAACATAAGTATACATATCAATACCACTTGTGTTTCCTTCAGTGATTGCAAGATCTCCATATTCAAATATATTTACAGGTGAACTGTCAATTTGAACGGTTGTATTATAGAATGCCGTTCCCCCCTGTGTTGTCATAACTGCAACCGTCAAAGTTTCTCCAACGTTCATAAATTCGTCCAAAGATTCTACATTACTTGATCTAAAATTAATAGTCCAGTTTCCTGTTGCAGAAGAAGTGTAATAATAAACATTATTATCACTCAGATCTATATTTACAGAAGGAACATTACCTAAAACAGTGGTAGCATCTACTGTAATTCTCTCAATAATCTCCCCAACATTAAGAATTCCTTTAATATTAGTGGATCCAGTAACTTCAAGTTCAAAGTTCGCACTTGCTTGAGTTGTTCCAATACCAACATTAACTGAAGTATGAATACCTGTTGGTGAAGTTATCCATACAGGATCCAAACCACTCAATCCAGATCCATCACCAAAGTATGTTCCATAATGAGTTCCAGTCCAAACTCCAACATAATGCCCATCATTATTTTGAATTGGACCAAACTTTCTCCATTGATTATTTGATGTATAAACCCAACCAAGATAACCACCATCATCTGGTCGTGAATAGTATTCAACATCACCAGTATTTCCAAACTCAGTTGGCGTGGAAATTCCTACAGTATACTTTCTAGAAATCGCCGCATTACCTTGAAGGTATAAAGAATTTGCTTCAACTCCACGAGATGAATTGGAAGTGATCTTATCATTAAAGATTACTGGACCATTGAATTCAGAAACATTATTGCTACCTTTACCACCTTCAACTTTAATTGATCTAGTAACACTTACATTTTCAGTGTTGACAATATTGATTGCAGACGCAGTTCCTGTTTCAACAAAAATCTCTTCGCCACGAACAGATGGAACAGGAGCATCAAATACATCCTCTTGACCTGTTGCAGAACTTACTCTCTTATTACCAATATAAAAATCACCATCATTATTCATTCCAGTATAAACATTAATACCACCACCAGACTTGAATGACTGTGATAGCAACTCTTCTTGTTCGGTGATTTGTCTGTCTTGACGATCTGGGAAAGCATTTGAGTAGTTTCCAGGACCAAATCCAACATATTCAAAAGTATGTCCAGATGCACGAAGAATAGAATGTCTACGGAATTCAACAGGATATGGATATACTTTTCTTATTACAGATCCGGATGTATGAGAAGAACTACGAGTTCCAAGTAATCCTCTAAAAACAGAAACTGGATTTCCATCAACAGTTTCACGAATTCTCATAATTTCATCATCAATTTGAATATAATCACCGATCTTAATACCAGTTGAATCGACCGATGAAATTGAGATTGTTGTGCCGGTGGTTGTAATACCAGCAGTTACTGTGGAACTAACTCCACCATACTGTTCTACTAATCTTTGCTCTTCTCTTCCTGTGTTATTGCCGTCCTTAGAAGTATATCCATAAGGGTGAACAATAATAGTTCCTGTTGTTGCAGGAGAGGAATCTGAAGTTCCAACGTTTAAATTGATCGAAGTAATTGAATTTACTTTCGATACCAAGAAGTCTCCATTATATAAAGAACTATTCGCTCCAGATACTTTCACTTTATCTTGAGTAGAAAGTCCGTGAGCAGATCCAAATGTTACAGTTGCAATTCCGGAAACATTATTATAAGTAAATGATGTTGCAGTAACAGATTTACCTGTCAAATATGCATTAGAATTTACTGTTGCAGTTACACCAACTCCGCTCGTTGATGGTGACGTAATTGAACCTGCAGAAGCAACTTGGACAGATCTAGTGCTAGAAATACCAGTGATTCTATACAAATCATTATATTGTTTGTAATTATCACCCAAAATACAAGTTAGTTCAATAACTTCATTAGTGTGATCATAAATTGAAGCAACAGTTACTGTTGCTGGAACATGGCTATTTGTAGTTGCGACACCAACAACAGATAACGCATCACCAACTTGATATCCACTGCCACCATTCATTATCTCAACATCAGTGATTTGTCCTAGATTATCAATCTTAATGACTGCAGATGCTCCTTCTCCAGATCCACCGATTAATTGTGCATTATATAAAGTTTCTACCGCACCAGTTGTTCCATATGCACTTCCATCATCCGTGATAGTCAGTCCAGTAATTGGATTTAGTCCATGATCTATATTTGTATAGAAAGTATGTGCAGTTCCAGTAGGATTACTTACAATATCAGTTAAACCAAATCCAACTTTATTCTCAAATAAGAAGTTTTCAAGAGTCTCTTTTGTAATACTCTTTTGGGGATCATTAATGACAACTTGACCGATTGGATCAGGAAGTGCATAACTTTGAGATGCTTCTGGATCAGAAACTACATTATCTCTATCAAGTTGTGGATAAAGGTATTGAACTGGTTGCGATAGACTTAAACTCTCAAATGGTGCTATTGTTGGACTATTTGAGGAATTAATTACCGAAACATGATAAACACCATCCTGTTGATTTTGAACATATTCTTGAACTTGTTCTGTTCTGTATACAACATAAGTTCCAGGAAGTTTCTTTCGATTGAAATAAGGAAGCGAAGTATTCCTAACTGAAGTATTATCAAGGAAAGTTCCCGGATTGTTTGTTAACGAATACGTAAACTCTCTTCTACTTGGAATTGAAGTTACTGTATAAGTTCCATTGTATCCAGAGGTAGAAAGACCAGAAATATTATTTGAACTTAAAACATTTACAATTTGAATTTGAGATCCAATGGAGAGATTATGTGGAAGTTCAGTTTGAACTGTAGCAACAGAACCAACCCAAGAAGCATTTGAGATAAATCTTGTCTTCTTAAGTTCTGTTGAATTTGAAAGTGTTTTTGTTGTATTATCTGGACTATATTGATAATCAATTTCTGTATCATCTAATGGCAAAGATGTAGAGTCTTGAATTATAAACCCATCAAGAGGTGGTCTTGCCTTGATTGTAGTATCTCTTGGAATAACGTATCTAAACTTATATAAAGTGTCTTCGTAATTTCTGTTATCTGGAGTTCGAGTGATATAAGTTCTAGAACTTGCACTAATTCCAGATGCTAGAATAGCATTATAGATTTCATTACCTTGATTGACACTCAAATACCATTGCTCGCCAATAGAATCATACTGAATTGGATGTCCAATGTCGCCAGAAGTCTTATCTGAAACTCTACTTACAACCTTAAGATTTGAAGTTTTTGCAGTAAGAATATCAATTACATAAGAAGAAAGACTTCCATTCTCCGCATCATTCAATGAAGATGCAAGACGAACTTGAGTGCTTCCAATTCCTGTTGCAGTAGCATTAGTAATTGCATAGTAAATTGAATTGTGATCTAAACCATCAGGAATTTCTCCAGTATCACTAACAATTCTTACAGTCTCGCCATTGATAAAATCGTGAGGTGCCGTTAAAGTAATTGTATTTGCTGATATATTATTAGTTACTCCATTTGCAAGTTTAGCAACATCATATTCTTTTTGATACGTAATTTCATTAGATCCATCCATTACGATGGTTGCAGAATATGTTGTAGATATTCCAGAATTTGAAAGGATTAGATTTAATTGATCATTTTGTTTTGCACCAATTCTATAACCATCAATGACATTAATTGGTCTAGAGTTTTCGTTTGTCTGATTATAAAGATAAAGTCTGGAACTATTACCAACACTTACAGTTTTAGCAATATCAATTGAATCGAATTCAATTGTGATTTCTGATGTTGTGATCTCTTTTGGTGGTACAATATGACTAATATAACCTAAATCGTCACGAACGAATTTATCATCTCTAAATCCTTTTGAGAGAAGTGATCTTGCACCAAAGTTTGAGTTAGAGTTGGTGATTGACATATCACCACCACTATCTGCTTCAAAGTGTTGTGCATATCCAATCGCAAAGATAGATACACACTGAATAAATGCATTATTACTTGCTTTAATATGATAAGATTCATAAGATGGTTTATATCTTGCAAGAGAATCTGAGTAAATATTTGATACGTTTGTCGAATCAATATATTTACCAGTAGTTGGGTCATACTTCACAAAAGCATTATTGTCTTTTTGCAGAGAAATTCCTGTAAATTGAGCAACGACCATGCTCTTAAATCCTGTTACAGAATTTCCATCTGCGTGCAATCCACAAAGTCCATACACGGATCTCAATGAGCAGTTAAAAATGTATGGTGATGCTGATGTGACAGTATCAACTACAATGTTGAGTGTTCCTTGGCCAACAATAAAGTCAATTCCTGTCGGTGGTGGATTTGATGTTGCATATTTAATTTCTGTATTACTTACAACTTGTTTGACAACATATTGTCCATTAAATGTACTAATACCAACATTATTAATACGAATTGGGGTATCAACATCAAGTCCAGTAACTTCTTGTGCTAAAGTTACAGTAATTTCTGTTCTTTCTCCACCACCAGATCCATCACCAGCACGAATACTTGAGATCCCAACTTCTTCACCACGAGATCCAACAATACGGTATTCATCAATTTTAGATTCAATATCAACTACTGATGGATAATCTGGAGAGATTGGTCTTCCACTTGAATTTCCATAAGCAAGACCAATCTTTTCATAGTAAATGTCTAGATCAGTTCTGTCTGTAGAGTAGGTGTTGAAGGCATCATTGATTTCTACTGCATTTGCGCCATCTGCATATTCAAATGCAGTGAGTTTATTATGTGAGAAGTTTGGAACAAATGTGTTATTTGTATAATCTTTATAACAGACTCCATTTGGATTTGCATCAAAGATTGACATCTGCCAAAGATAGCAAGCACCAGTCAATCTTAAAATTGCAGATCTTCCGATATTGTCGTTTTCTGGATCAGGGACATACTTTGGACGAATCTTTGTTTTACGAAGATCATATCCTACAACAGAGGTTCCTCTTGGAACCATTACACCACCATGAACGGAGTTAAACTTATAAAGAGCATTATTATCTGCATTTATGTCAAAGTTTGTTTGTAAGTCAAACTCATAAAAATCAGTTGATGTGGTTCCATCTCTTTTAAGAAATGTAGAACCTGTAATTGGAATCCATCCAGGTCTATTATCAATTAAGTGCTCGCCTGGATATAGGAGAATTGTTGTATTACCAAACTTATCATTATTTGGGCCTGGAAGATATGAGAATCTTGCTGCTTCAATTAATGCACGTTGTAAGGTTTTAAATGGTCTTGCTGCACTAGTTCCATCATTCTCAATGGAATCTGTGGAGTCTAATGCATTTGGATCGACATATATGATATTGCCACGAACTGAACGTAAGAAGTTCTCTAATCTTGAAAGACCCATCTTATTGATACTTATAGTTTCCGTTATAAGTTATTTATCACAAAAAAAGAGACCAGGATTAACTCCTAGTCTCTTATGGCAATTCCTTCACACGGACTCTATTATTTTACCACTTTTGTTCTTTCCATGTCAAGTTTTTTTTAAGTTCTTTGTCAAATATCATCAAGTATCTATGTTTTCTACTTCTTTCTCTCCACTCACCTTTCAGTCCTTTGATAGGTCCTCTTGAATGCTTTACAAAAGAACCATCAGACTGCTTAATCCAGAAATCAGATTTCTTATCGGTTAAACCATAGTATTGAAAATTGCAAGCTCTGTATATAATTCCAGAGTGGTGATTATTGTCAGCATAGCTAAGAATAGCACGAACGCGGGCATCTTTTTTAAACCTCCGTATACAACGACTGACGAACCAAGATGTAATATTATATTCTTCTTTTTGAAGATCGGGATGTATACAAAGTCGTGAAAGTTCGTATATCCCTTCTTGTTGATTTCTTTCTAGTCCAAATGCACCTACGGCAATTTCTGGAACTGGGAGACCAGTAAAAATGCAAGCACCAAGACACCCGCCAATATTAAGGATATCTGTGAATGAGTTGCGGTATAGTCCATAGTTGAAACCAGATTTGAAATCTTTGGATTCGTCTTTAAGATAATGGTAGGTATAAAGAAGTTCTTTGATTTCTTCTTTACCTACCTTATCTATGTAAAAATCTGATTTCATTAAGTATTTTTACTCACTTTGTTTGCATTCTAACATATACTCTACAGTATTTGCAACATCATTCATTGCATCACGAAGAAATGGTTGCTGACCAGATTCTTGTTTACGAATAGGACGTGATGAATCTGTTAGCGTCCAACGCCACTGCTTCATTCCTTCACAATACCAAAGATTAATTTTCATGCTTGAAATGTTCCAGTTCGACCCAGTTGAGGAGGGTTTGAAATGCCGTGACGGAAGCATCCGTGCAGTTATCATCCTTAAGTTTTTGAACATAATATTCAAGTGCTTCAATGACCATCTGACGGTCTTGTTGTGAAATAAGTGACATTTGGAGTTTTATAGAACTCAAGCCTCTAGACAGAATTGAACTGTCGTCTCCGCTTTACAAGAGCGGTGCATCACCACAATGCTTTAGAGGCATTTAATCAACAGGCAACATTTCTGGGTTTTCTAAATCCAAATCATAAAGCAAAGGATGACATTCTTCTAACATAAGGTAGTAAGAAGATTGATATAAGTCTTCTGGTTCAAATCGTCTTTCGTTGTCTGCTAGGTTGATAAGTTCCAAATCGAATATAGATTCGTCTGGCAATTCATCAAAAGTAAAAGGAATAGAATTT
>Ga0099846_1000488_pt1 | contig 16476 bp, 17 predicted proteins | sample CB_VirMetaG_FD_78180 | JGI IMG/M metagenome (GOLD analysis project Ga0099846, IMG submission 78180) | Freshwater to marine saline gradient viral communities from Chesapeake Bay - CB_1504_1 Viral MetaG | ecosystem: Environmental > Aquatic > Marine > Coastal | place: USA: Chesapeake Bay... | reverse complement strand
TCCTCAACTTCAGTCAAATTGAATTTCTCTTTGACGAATGCTTTTAGTTCTTCTTGTGTCATAATTAACAAATAATTGATTTTTATAATAAGATTTCACCCTTATATAGGGCGTTTCTACACATCAATATGTAATATTCTCAATCCTACCAGAAGTTTTTTCTTTCTTTGTTGTTTTGCTTTTTTTTTATATATTTATAACTGAACAATAACAAAATATTTAATTATGAAAACAGAAAAGTATTGTAAAAGATGTAATGAAACAAAACCTATGGAGGAATTCTCTAATAGTAAAGCTTATAAAGATGGTAAGCAAACGTATTGTAAAGCTTGTAATAAAGCCCATAACGATAAGTATAATGCTAAAAATAGAGAATATTTCAAAGAATATACTAAAGAATATATGTCTAAAAATAAGGAACATTATAAAGAACTAATGAAAGAATTGTGGACTGCTATACCACCAGGAATATATGCTATATACCACGACGATGAACTTATATATGTTGGTTCAAGTGAAATGCCTAATCGACGTAGATATTCTCATTTTGTTAATTCTATAAATGCCAATAATAGTTCTATAGCAAGGGCAATGGCAAAGGGTATATTAAAAGGCGATAAACTGCGATTTGAAATGCTTGAATTTGTAGATGATAAGGATATGCGATATAAAAAAGAAATGGCTTATATTCGCAAATTACAACCTACTTTAAACAAGAATAGCAAATAGATTTGGATACCCGATATTTAGTTCGTATATTTATCGGGTTCGAATGGTTCGAGCGTTTAATTAAATAATAAAGGTTATGAATAAAAATGTAAAAAATGGTTTAACGAATCTTAGAGTTTGGGTATCAGTTAATTATAATTGTAATTTCCCAACATTGAAACAAATGCTTGGTATGTATGATAATGATTGGATAGTAAAGAATCTTGGATATATGGTTACAGGAGAAACTTATAATCATTATGGATATGAAGACATGAATGAAGATGGTTTAAGAAAAGAATTAGATAGATTACGTTCTTTAAAAAGTAATGCATAAAAAATTTGGATATTGCGATATTTATTCGTATATTTACGGGTTCGAATGGTTCGAGCGATTAAAATTTAAAATTAAAGGTTATGTTAAAATTGATTAGAAAAAACAAAATTAGAAAAGAATTGATTCAACAATTTGAATTAGGTAAATTAGAGATACCAACATATCAAGTGATGGGTGAAGACATTGATCCAAAAATTACATTTAAAGAGCAATTAGGACATTTAGTTAATGAAATGTATAAAGTAAAATATTTAAAAAGTAATCAATAAAAAATTTGGATATCGCGATATTTGTTCGTATATTTACATATAAGAAATTTAAATAATAATAAAAATTAAAATTAAAGGTTATGAGTTACAATTCAGGAAAAAATTTCAAAAAACAAAACAAATCACAATTTCAAGTATTTATGAATCCTAATAAGGATAAAGGTATTAAAGCTACTAAGGTATTAAATGAATTAGCTGCTTTTTGTGAAAAAACCGTTTATATCAAAGACGATGAAAAACATATTAAAGCAGGATTCGAATTAAACCCAGCATTATTTAAATGGGAATATCACGTAAATTATAAAAACAACCGTTTAGTAATGACTGAAGATGAGGATGGGCTTTATATGTGGATGTATTTTGGTAATGCTGATAAAATGAATGCTGATTTTGAAGGTGGGATTGAATTTAGTAATAAAAATAATTATGCTATGCAGGTAATTAACTTTTTACATGCAGCAGATTTAAAAGAAAAAGGAGTAGAATTTAGTTTTTCAGCAGCGTAATAAAAATTAAAATAGGTTTGGCTCCGTAAGGAGCCATTCATACATTTATATAAGAAAGGCGGTTAATGACCTAACGTCTGATAATAAAAATAGGTCTCTAAATTAAATTATATATTATGTTATTACAATTATCAAGTAAACAAAGATCTGCTATTGAAGCAGGTAAAGTAAAAAGAAATCGTCTAATTAGAGCTACAAAACAAGCTGCTAAACAAATGAATAATGACGAAAAACCCCTCCACTATTACATTTACGGTCCGTCTGGTATAGGTAAAACTTACCAAACTGAAAAAGCAATTAAAGAAACAGGGGTTGTAACTCATACTGTATCTGGTAATGTTAGTATGATGGCTTTAGGTGTTAACCTTGCCGTAATTAAATACATGAATCCTAATAGTAAAGTTGTTGTTGTAATCGATGATTGTGATGAACTTCTTAAAGATACTTCTAATATTAACCAAATGAAAGGTATATTAGATAAGAATTAGTATTCATATAACAAAAGATTCCATATCAATACCGTAGGAGAAGAAGGTACACTTGAACACGATGCTGTAGCTCAATGTATGACTGAAGGTAGACAAGGATTTACCGTTGATACTTCTAATTTTACTTTTGTTATTACCTCAAACATTAAATTAGCATTTGATGATTCAGCAGAAGAAGGTGATGATAGTAAAAAAGCTGCTCGTCAACGTCACTTAGCTGCTATTAGAGGTAGATGTGAAACTAAGGATTTAGATATGAACAAGGAAGAAAAGTGGGGTAATTTAGCTTTTGTTACTTTAGAAGATGGTGCTTGTAATTCTTGTGATGAACAACAAAAAGTGTTTATTTTAGATTATATTTGGAATAATTGGGATAATATGACTGAAACTTCAATTCGTACCGTAGAAAAAATGGCTCGTGCTTTACATTTAGAAGGAGAAGAAAATATTAAAGATGCTTTTGATGCTGATTTCTTAAAATAGTATTATGAAATTTACACAAGAACAACAAGATGAAATCCTTCATAAATTAAATAAAGGTAAATTAGGAGAATTAACTGAAGGAATGTGGAGAAGAATAAATACAAATTATTCTAAAACTAATTTCTTAAAATTAAATCCTGAAAGAATATATGAATTAGCTAAACCCTATACTAATCCTTGGGAGATGATTAGATATAAAGGAGAAAATCAAGCAGAAATCAATGCAGCCGGTAGATATTTTACAAATGATCCTGACCTATTTCCTTTACCTGAATGGTTTAAGAGAGTAATTGAAGATGATTGGACTGAAGAAAGAGTAAGGGAATTTATTAAAGTAAAAAAAGTAGTTAGTAGAAACGATTTTGGTTTAAAAAGCCAACCTGCATACCATGCTGCACGTAGATTAGGTTTATTAGATGAATATTTTCCTAAGTATAAAAGAGTAAAACCACCTAAATACTCTGATGAAGATTTAGCTAAATTTGCTCTACAATTTAATACTAAAAAAGAATTTCGTGATGCTAATGGTAGTATGTATAATATGGCTGAAACGAGAGGAATTTTAAATAAAATATGTTCTCATATGGTATCAAAAAGAGGAAGACCTAAAAGATAATTTGGTTCCCCAAAATAGGGGTTGTATGTTTATAGTGTTGAGTTTTTAGTCATAACCAATTCAACACTCATTTTTAAATTGTTTTGTTTTTATTATTATTAGAAGAAGGGATACGTTGCAAGTCGTATCCCTCTTCTTATTGGTTAGTCTATCTCACTATTCTTCCCAAATTTCAACACTATTTGTTTTGCCTATATAATTTTATTAGATTAAATATTAGGGCTGATAATAATACCGCTATTGATAACACTGATTCTATATTAGTTAAGAACATACTTGTTATAAAAGCTATCATGTTAACGATGTTGAATTTTAATTGTTCCATCATTTTATTATATTGTTGGCTTGTTGAGAGCATACTGCTACTCGTTGTTTAAAATCGGGGAATTCTTTTCCCACTTTAATGTCTCTAACACAACGGGAAATAAATGAATCCCTTGTTTCACCTAATTTTCTACTTGGTAATGGCATTTTGCATAATGATTTTATCAGCAAAATAACCTTCAACGCTTACGCCTTTTACTTTACCGGTTTTAATATATTCGTTCCAAATTTTCGTATTGTCTATCTTATAAACACCCATCCAACTTCCTCGAGATACATTAAATCCAAATAATTTAGATTTGTCTATTTCAGGATCGTCTACTAACCATGTTTCTACTAATGAAACACCTTCTACCATTTGGTTTGAATCGTGTTCTATGTTAATAGAATCTATTAGTTTACTTTTCATAAGTTTATATGATAGTTTCTTTATTTCTTCCGGCGGGAAAAATACATAATACTTATCTCCATTTTCATCAATACGTGGAATAAGTTTATCTGCTATCATTATGGGAGTAACCAGCAGTTGTTGCTCGGCTAGCTGTTTACCAAATTCAAACTGTCCTGCTGGTATCCCTTCTAGTATTTCACCTAATGTTCTAGATTTAGGATTACGTTGTGATGCTTCTTGTACACGTGGTCCTCCTATTACTTCTTTAGGTCCTTTATTTGTTGTTGTAGCACGTTTTTGTTCATCTAATGGTTTTGATTTTCTAAAGAATTTCTGTACCCATCTATGTCTACAATTGTAGCTACCTTTATAAGCAAATATGTCGTATGTACTGAATTCGCTATTTGCTCCTTCTAATGACATATTGTTAATATCTTCTAGTCTAAATAATTTATTTAAATCAAGCATTTTTCTACAGAAATCTCTGTTTTTGCTATCTTTAGGTCCTTGATACTGATATAATACCTTATATGTAGCAGAATCTTGTAATGAACCTTTATCTGCCTCACTTATTATTTCAGCAAATAAATAATTATTAAATTGTTCGTCATCCACTTCTACCCATCCGTCTTCGGTTAATGTATCATGCGTTAATCCGCGCTTTTCAAGCGATTTAATCAATAATTCTTGAGTATCGGCATCCATATCGTCAAAGAATTTTCCATCGCTAAATTTCGCAGATAATTCATCTTTGATAATTTCATTATTTGATGCTTCTAATTCACCTGCTTGGCGTAATTTCTTTTCTGCCCAAGGTAATGCTGCTGGTCCTCCCCATAATAGGTAAGATATATAACCGCATGCATCGTAATCCTTACGTTTAACAGCTAAATCATAATTATCTTTTTGTCTAAGTAAAAATGAACGCATACGTTTGATTGTACTTAAACTAACATTTTCTCCGTTAGCTAATTGTTGTGCTCGTTGTTTACCAACTAATGTTCCACATTTATTACCTAATTCTTTATTACGTTTAATTCCTTGATTAGCTGCTGATACTGCTTGTTTAGGATAATCGTTATATGTTTCAAATTCTTCTAGTTGTTTACCGAACATTTGAAAATCTACTTCAATAGCTGGTTCTTCAACCAATGCTACTGCGTTAATTCCCATTAAATCTTCTAGTTCGTCTATAATTAGTTTTACAATTTTCATTATCCTAATGTTCTTTTTGCGTTTAATTTAGCATTAGCTTCTTGGGACGATGAAACATCTCCTGCCACTACATATGCTCTTACAGTCTGTTGTGAAGCTACTTCGGTAGGATTTATACCTGTATCCCTAGGTGCTTGTATTGCTTGTGGAGCTGATGGTGCGACTGCTGTTACTTCACCTCCACCTCCTGCTGATGCTCCTCCTAATGCTGCTATTTGAGCATTTGCTTTACGTTTTGCTGATATAATAGATGCTATAATACCACCGATTGAAACGGCAAATGCTGCTATACCAAATGGTCCTAATGCCGCTACGAATGCTCCTAATGACATACTTGCTTTAGCCGTTGCTGCTGTACCTGCTAATGCTATTTCTTGTGCAGTTGCTGTTGCTTTAGCTACATTTAATTTTGCTATTTGTATTTGTTCCATAGCGTAGAATTGAGCATTCATAACTGTTTCAGCTAACAATAATGTTTGTTTTAAAGTAAACTGATCGTTTTCTGCTTTTATTCTACGTTTTTCTGCTTCAATTTCTTTAACCTGAATTGCTTCTAATGAGGCTAAACGTTGTTGTTCAGATAAATTTATATTATTTTCTACTTCAGAACGTTCTCTTTGTAGATTTATAATTTCTCTATCGTAACGTTGTTGTGATAAACTTGTTATGTTATCGAATGCTGAATTAGCTACACTTAAAAAACTATCAAAATTAGCTTTATTACCTACGGTATCGTCTATAGCTGCTTGTAAACCATCTCTAATTTTAGTAATGGCACCATTCTCACCAAACATTTCTTCATCGAATAAAGCATCTTCTTCATCAATCCATTTAATGTCGTTGATGTTAAATTCGTCTGCTGTTTTCTGGAATGCATCAAAGAATGCTCTTGCTGCTAAATCACCTTCTTCCTTCCACCATTCTTCATTTAGCTTATTTGCTTCACCTTCTATAGCCCATTTATCTTGAAGACGTTTAAGTGTATCTTCATATCCTTTACGTTCGGCTTCTGCTTGTTTAATACCTAAATCATTAGCACGTTTTGCTCTTAGTACTGATAATTCACGTAATGCATCCCTATATCCTTCTTCACCTTCTTTTAATGCTGCTACTTTTCGTTCGGCTAATTGTATTTCTACATTGATTGTTTCTTGTCCAAATGCTTGCATTACTGCAATTTGGTCTTTTAAATCATCTTCTATATTTGCTTCTTTTATAGCTGTCATAGCATTTGCCATAGACTGCATTTGTAATGAAGCATACTTAGCTGGATCACCTAACGATAAAAACAAGTTCTTTAATGTCTCCATACGTGACACGATAGGAGTAAGTTGATGTTGTATTTCCACTAATCCCGCTGTTAATGCGGCTAGTCCTGCTACAAATAAACCAACTGGGTTTGCTGCTACAATAGTATTAAATGCTTTAGTAGCACCACCTGCTGCTTTAACTGTTTCTCTTAAATCAACTAAACCTTGTGCTGCAGTTCTAATACCTTCACTGAATGCAATTGCGTTAGCAGCGTATGCAGTATATTTTTCAAATTCTTCATTTTCAATACCTAGTAATCCTATTGCACCTGTTAAACCAGCAACTGAACCACCAACTACATCTATGGCACCTTGAAATCCTCTAATTTTATCTTCGTCAGTAAGTCCTCTAAGTGCTAAATTAGCATCTTCTAGTTCTTTAGTTACCGCTTGTATATTCTTAGAAGCCTTTTTAAATACCTCCGAATTGACGTCTACGTCTTTAATTTCGTCATTTAGATCCTTGAGTTCATTTTCCATCTGTTTGATGGTGCGAGTTGCTCCTTGATCATTAACTTTTATATTGTATTCAATTGTTTGTGCCATACTCTATATAAATATATGATTAACAAAAATCAAGAATGTTGAATTTTTCTTTCAGTAAATTTATTAACCATGTGTTCTTCTTCTATATTAGGTAAAACTGAAGCATAATAATCGTGCTGTGCTTTCTTAGTTATTACTTTTAATCCATCAATTTCAGTATAGGCGGGTAGTTTATCTACAATAAAAATATCAATTAGTAATCTAGTAGGACGAGGTTGTCTAATATAATATCGTTTTTTAGCATATACATCGGGATATTCATTGAATTTAAGTGTACCTAACGGGCTTAAATCGCTTAAAATATCTTCATCGACGACTACTATGTCTATATCTCTTTCCGACGGTATTTCCGTTGTTTCATTACGAAGGTAAGTCGCCCAGCTTCCCACTAGGACGACATTACCTTGTAATAAATTGTTAATTTGTTCTAACATGAAGTACTACATGGAATTCCTGTGTTAGTAAATTGTCCAGGTCCTGATGTTATAGACACTGTAAATTCTCTAGCACATACTGTTGTACCTATTTCTCCTACTGGCACGTTAGTAAATTCAGTTCCATCACAACAAGTATAGTTGAAATATGTTGTTGTACCTGTACCTCCACTTTCTAAATCATATTCGTAACAAGTTACTCCTGCCGGTGTTGGGCTTGGTGTTGGAGTAGGTGTTGGTGAAAATGGTGTAGGTGTTGGAGTTGGAGTAGGATTAACTGCAAAACAAGCCGCACAATTGTTATATCTTGTCCAAGTTGTAATGTTAGTATCTAATCCACTAGTAGTTGTTTCAGTTCCTACTTGATAACATGTTCCATTATTTTCTAATGATGAACCGTTAGCTAAGTTTTCACTTGAATTATTTACACCTACGAATTGTACATTCGGATCACTACATAATGACATGTTATAATATCTTACTGTAGCAGGACATCCTACTAAGAAAGTATTTGTTACAGTTCCTACTGATGGAATAGATGCGTTGGTAGTTGTACCTACTACTATGTAAGTTACTCCGCCTGCTGTTACTCTATCATTATTTGCTAATGTAATATCTTCTATTGTTTGTCCTGATCTATGGTTAGTAGATAATGTTGTACAATTTTGTAGTTGATAATATCCTACTAAGTTTGTATCTATAGTTCTATTATCTCCGTACGTTGTACCTACAGTGTTTATAGCATATGCTCTATAAGTGTATTGTGTACCTGGTGTTAATCCTGTTAAATTAGCACTGAAGTTTCCTAATCCTGTTCCTGCTACTGGTACGTTAGTATCAACTCCTATTATAGGTGTTCCTGTACCTTGTAAGTATACGAATCCTTTAGTAGTATAAGCTGGTTCACCTACATCGGTAATTGTACCATTCATTGTAGCTGTATCAGTTCCTACTGGATCTGCTGCTAATGTAGTAACACTTGCTTGATATTCTTCAGGTGGTGTTTCTGGACATCCTGTTAATCCTGTATCAGTTACTGTACCAACATTTCCTGAAATTGAATTTGTTGTACCAGTTACTACATAGAATAAACCTGCACTATCTTCAACTCTATCTCCTACTGATAATGTAATTGAAGAAGTTAAGTTAGCTGTTCTAAATCCGAAACTACTATCAATACATCTTTGTAATGAGTAGAATTCTTCTGCTGGTTGAGGTGTTGGAGTTGGAGTAGGTGTTGCAGTAGGAATAGGTGTTGTTACTAACACCGTTACTGCATTTGTACATGCGCCTGTAGAACGAACAATATACGTCGGATAAATTTGTGACGTATACCATCCTGAATCTAAGCTAGCCCTAGAAACCCCACTTTCAATGAGGTTTCCGGCTATCTCGGACGTATGATAAATGTTAAACGGTCCTACATCTGCACCTAATGATGTTCCCGTTAATATTACGCTTGTTGCCATTGATTATTTTTTAACATGTTGCTTTATTGGTTATTTCTCCTGTTGCGGATATTTCGAATGAAATTGATGGGAATGCACTAGCACTAGTATCTAAACCATACCATTTAGCATTACCATTATATCCAGTAGTTAAATTAGTATCACTATATACGAAATCTCCTATGTTTAATTGAGATACATTTGTAATTGTAGAACTCACATAAACTAATGGGTAGAAATCTCTTGTTATTCCACCACAAGCATCTCCTGCATTTGCTGCTCCGGAATCAGGTTCAGCAGTTGAATACAATGTTGTAAACGCTGAAGTTGGAGTTGGAGTAGGTGTAGCGGTTGGTGTTGCACTAGGTGTAGGAGTTGGTTGTGCACAAGTTCCTATATCCTGAACTACTCCATTATTATCAATTTGTAATGAATTACTTGGATTTGGATCACCTTGTGTTACATCAAATGCCCACCATAAGTTACCTCCTGCAAATGGATCTAGTAAAGTTATGTCGTTATAAACTACATCTCCTATACCTAATCCTTCATAAGCAAATTTCGCTGTTTGTGGCGAACCTAAACTACATGCTAACGCTGCACTTCCATATCCACTATTTGATAAGAAGAAATCTCCAATTTGTGGTGTTGGTGTTGGAGTAGCAGTTGGTGTAGCAGTTGGTGTTGGTGTTGGAGTTCCTGTTGCTGTAGGTGTTGGTGTTGCAGGTGTAGCTGTTGGATAACTACCACATACATCAGTTGAAGTAATACCTACTCCAGTTTCATATCTAAACCATACTGTTGGTTGTACTGGAGATGTTGTTCTATTGTTTACACCGTAGTATCCTGTAGCTAATTCTGTTGTATAACCAGCATCTGTATAAACACTATCAAGTAATGATAAGTTGTTTACATCGATGAAATCTGGAGAATAGTAAGCATTAGGTGTATTACTAAGATTACATACTGATTGTGCTGATGCTCCTATACTAGTTCCCCACAATTGTGCAATTGGTGTTTGAGTAGGTGTTTGTGTTGGAGTTGGAGTTGGTGTTGCAGGTGTTGCTGTAGGATAAGAACCACAAGCATCTGTAGATGTAATACCTACTCCTAATTCGTATCTAATCCAAATAACAGGCGCTACTGGTGAAGTAGTTCTGTTGTTTAATCCGTAATATCCTGTAGGTAATTCAGTTGAATATCCTGCATCACTGTATATTCTATCGTTTAGAGATAAATTATTAACATCTATAAAGTCTGGTGAATAATAAGCAGTTGGTGTATTGCTAAATCCACATACTGATTGTGCTGATGCTCCCATACTAGTTCCCCATAATTGTGCTATTGGTGTTGGAGTTGGAACTGGTGTTGCTGTCGGTGTAGCAGTTGGTGTTCCTGTTGGAGCAGCACATGGTGCTTCTGATACAATACCTGTTCCATCTATATATCTAATATAATTTGTTACTGGTGATCCTGCAGGAGTGTTATTAGACATACCATAGAATAAACCACCACCACTAAATGGTACTGTTAATAATGTATCTGTCCATAAATCGTTTCCGAAGAATGCATCGTTAATATCAGTAAATGCATTAGTATAAACTTTACTTCCAATTATACCAGCACATGCTTCTGTAAATGTTTCAAATCCGTCAGTAGTTATACCAAATGAGAAAACACTAGATGGTGCTGTTGGTGTTACAGTCGGTGTTGCAGTTGGAGTTGGTGTAAATCCTATTGGTGTATTAGTAGGAGTTGGAGTAGGTGTGGCTGTTTGTCCTGCAGGTGTAGGCGTTGGTGTTGCCGTTGCTGTAGGAGTAGGTGTTGCTCCAGTAAATACTTCACCATCAATAATCATGAAACAATCAGGTGTAGGACTAGGTGTTGGAGTTGCTGTAGCTGTTGCCGACGGAGTAGGACTCGCAGTTGGCGTAGGTGTAGCAGTTCCAGTTGGTGTTGGAGTTGGTGTATTAGATGGTACTGGTGTAATTACATTTGATGCAACTCCACTTACTACTAATGTACAATCAATTGCTAATGCGAATTGAGTTTGTTGTTTTAATAACTCAACTGCTACAACATCATTTTGTTGTAAGTTAAATCCACTAATTTTGTTTATACGATATTGTTCACCACCAATGAATATCCTATCGTTAAGATGGATATTTTTATATTCTGTCGGTGAAAATTCTAAATCGAGTGTTACTTTCCTCGCTTCATCCCAATATAAATTATTTACATATTGTTCCCAATAATTTTGATATGCTGTTGTTCCGGCATTAGCACCGAATCCAATAGGCAATAAGTCAAAATACTGATTATCAAAATGTAAATCATAAGTACCTGCCGTAGCAGGTAGTTGAGATAGGTTAGAAAGTGTGCGGTATTGAAATACTTGTTGTCCGTCTATATAAATTCCATTTACGGCACCATATGGAGCTAGTAAATTAGATTTATAACCTAAACGAGGTTTAAATAAGTATGTAGTTTGTTTATTATTATCAAACTTATATAAGTGCGGAAGCACAAAACCTGTATTAGACAGGTTGAAAGTAGGGTTGTTATCGGAATCAAAAGAACCGGATTGTATGATGGGAGCTATTACAACCGGTGCATGATATGTCTCTATCGTTTGCTCGCCTAATGCTACCGTTGAATCGCTGATTACACGTATGGTTCCGTATTGGTAATTAGGATCATTGTCTTTAGATAACACAGAAAATCTATCACTATCATCTGCATTTTGAAGTATGATTTGTTTTGATTGTTCTGATATAGGATGTTTAATTGATTTACGAACAGAAGAAGCATATCGTTCTGTCCAATCTACATCTACACCTTGAGCCATATACGTATCGAAATTTTCAATACGAATTACTTTAGATGAATTTGGTTCTGGAACTGCTACGGCATTAAATTGTGTTAAAATACCTTTAAGTATGTCTATCGATTTAGCTTGGGAATCAAATTGTTGTCCCATACTAACCGTAGTTCCCGTCCATATTTGATTTTGAGCGGATTGTCCTAATGTAGCAAATGCGTTATCAGCAGCAGATGCTGTTGTAAAAATAGGATAAGTATTGTTAAATGAACCTGTTGGTGGAAATAATGTTAATCTAATATCGATTTCATCTCCAGCATTTAATGGTCCTTCGAAAGTGGTTGTTAATGAAGTTGGTAATTGCCCTATTGGACTATATCCCGAACTAGGAGCATAATAAAATTCGTTATAATCAATGTAGTCACCTCCTACACCTGTAACGTTTTTAAATACACCAAATGCTAATTGTGCTCCGTTAAATACATTTGATGGGTTATCTACAGTAAGGTTAGCTGTAAAATTATAGAAACCATCTACTCCAATAGTATAAACTCCACTTGCACTATCATAATTAACACCACTTTGTGTTATTACGTTTTCATATACTACAGTTGTAGAATCTAATTGTCCTGATATTATAGGTCCCCAAGTTTGTTCTGTTGCACCGAATGATGCTTCTAATGTACCATTGTTTCCTGTTACTACAGGTCCTAATTCATTTTGTCCTTTAGGTAAGTAATATAAATCATCGAATGCTGGACTATTCAATAATGATGATGTAATTTTAAACCCAACTTGGTCTGCTATTTTATCAATTAACGTTCTAACTTCTACCGCCGGTAAAAATTGTTGTAACGCCATTGATGAAGTAATGTTGTCAATACAACCTACTGAACCACCAACTTGTATTCTTGGTATTGTAGGAAATTGGTCTGGATTGTTATTTCCGTAATCCGCTAATGGATAGAATATAGCACCTCCTGCTAATGTACCATTCCAAGAACCCGTTATACTAGCGGCACTTAGTTCATGGTTTAAATCACTCCAATTAGCATTTCTAATTAGTTTATCTTGTAATTGAGTAATAAATTGGACTGATTGGTCTGTTACTGTTACTGTGTATTCAATAAATTCATTGTCATCAGTAATAACTTGGTCTAATTGTAAAGAACCTTGTATTAGTAATTCTCCACCATATAATACTTCACAATCGATAATACTATAAAAAGCAGGAACGTTAGTTGCTCCTACTTTATATGCTCCTTTAAAAAAAGCGTTATTACGTCTTGTACCGGGTAATTGGAATTGTTGTGAACCAACACCATATATAGCACCTATATCTGTATTTTCTACTGCTGATATGTCTAAACGCAAGGGGATGTTGCTATCAACATCCAAATCTTGCCATTGTCCATCGTAATAGACTCTAAGTATTAAATCGGTCATTTAGTATCTTGATTTCTTAGAATTAGATTTTCTATATTGTATTGTTAGTTTATACACCTTTTGTCCCTTAGGATTTGTTTTATATGCCTCGTTAGCATTTGTAATTATTACTCCTACAAAATTACTACCTTGTTGAACATAAACACTTGGTGATTCAAATAACTCAAATAACCAATCGGCTTGTTCTTGTGTTAACCAATCAGTTTCTACAGTATAAGTATTGTTAATTCCGTTATGATATTGTGTTTCACCTCTTCTTGCGTAATCATAAGCTATAGTAGATGTTGTTGTACTATAATCTATGTAAGGTGCTTGAAATGTTTTTCGGTTAAATGATTCTACTTCAGTGTTTACTAATGTAGCACGGTAGTAATCAAATACACCTAATTTGTTTATAAATGCAAAATTTGCCCCTTCATAAGTTTCACATTCAAATTGATAAAAATGCTTATCAGTTAATCCGTTAGTATAAAATAATTGTGCACTATAATAAGGATATAATGTTGGGTTAGAAAAGTAAATACTTAAATTACCTGCTGATGCTAGGTTTTGTGGTCCTACACCTACATGAAGTAATTTAGTTGCTGTTGTTGTCGGTACTATAGAATTGTTTACCGTAACATTATATACAGATGTTTTATTTGCATTGTATACGTTATAAACTATACTTACTAGGTTCCCATTTCTTGCTATACCATTCAGTGTAGATAACGTTAAATAATCGCTTTCTCTTACTACTTGAGCATTTAGTGATGAATTATAGTTTAATGTTGAATTGACGTTTGAGGCGTTAGTTAACGCATCATATGAACCACTTTGCCAATTGAAAGAACCTGCATCACGTTCTTGTACTGCTGGAATAAATGTTGTTAATGAAGGTATAGAAGCCGATACTGCCGAACCTGTAGCTACAGATGATGAAGGGGATGTTCCGTATTCTTCGTTAAATGATATTTCGTATGAACGAATATTGCTGTTAGTTGAAGATACAATTGGTGTTGAACCTGTTATTAACCATGGTGTATCATATCCTATATGGTCATCTAATAATCTACTTACCTCAAATACACCGAAACCACTTTCATTAGCGGATTGTTTTATTTGTGATAGTAATGTTCCACCTTCGGATTTAATGTTACATACATACTTGAATTGAGGTTCAGTAGCATTGGTTGACGATAAAGTATATATTATATCGGCTTGTGTACCATTAGGTAATGTCGGCGATTGGTTTATTGTTACTGCCATTATTTAGTTGAATTTTTAAATGCTATATCTAATTGATCTGTTATTTGATCATAACCAGCCTTTTCAATTAAAGCATCTCCGAATTGTCTTTTTACTTGATCTATACTATTGTTAATAAATGGATAAGCACGTTTTGTTGCTCTAGTACCTTCACGTTTAATTTTTGCTGCTATAGCAAGTGCGAATTGATTTGGAGATTTAAATCCGGCAGGTGGAGTTATATTTTTTCTCCTAATCCACGATTCAATAGATTTAACAATATTTGTGCTTTCACTAGGTTGAATAGTTGGTCCTCTACCTGTACCATCGTCTACTACCTCTCCATACCAAAGCATAGTTAATACTGCTTGATATCCCTCAAATGTTTTATCTACCCTATTATTATTTTTAATAGAACGAGCTAAATCACCTGATGCGACGGAACGATTATTAAACAATTCGTTTACCATCGCATCCGAGATAAGTACTAAGTATTCGTCTAATGCTTCTTCTATGTTCATTAGTTAGGGAAATTACAATAATTCCAAGCACCGTCGGTTTGGACTACTATGTTGCCAACCCAACCATATGCTCTATCATTAAAGGCTTCTAATGTTGGGATTATGTTGTTTAGGCTAATACCTATTTCTTGCTGATATGGTCCTGTATTAAAATAAGATATCATATCATATAATACTTGTTCCATATTGTTCATTATGTCAATCGGTTCTTGATTTGCTAATGTAGGAACGTCGATACAATATAATTCGAAATTTAAATTACGTATACTTAGATTTAATCCAGGTGATGTTAATGGACGTAAGAATACATATGGGTATAATACGTTTTGTGATTTGGCATCTAAGTAATCTATAGATCCGAACCCAAATGTATTTACCCCTTGATGTGCGTTAGCAGCATCTTCGAATATTGATACTATTTTTTTATAGCTATATTGAGCCATTGTCTTTTGATTTAGATATTTTGCTAACCTTTGGTTTTACGTCTACCGCAACCGGCGCATTTTTTTTTTCTAAGCTAATATCTGCTCCGTCAATAATTGCTTTTACATCCTGAGAATGTACCATTAGTTGTGCCGCTATTCTATCTGCTGCCCATCCTTCGGAATGTAATTTTAATATTTGTTCGTTCATGTTATATTATTTTACGTTGTTGTCTTTGTCGTTTGGCTTCGTTTTCTTGTTCTCTACTAAAATCGCTGTCTATAGCTAAATAATTTAATACGAATGTGAAATTTAAGTCAACGATACTACTTTCTCCTGTGATAGAGAGAATATTCGTTTTCGAGAGTGAATAAATTGTCGCAAACCACCCCCAATGCTTGTTAAAACTCTCAGGTTCATCATATCCAACTTCTTCATCTTCTCCGCTTCCTGTTGATTGGAAGAGGGATTTATAGTGTTCAAGTATCCGTTTGCGGTTCCTAAAAAAAAACCCAACGCACCCAATGCGAATGCTAATGGAATCTCCTTTCCTAATTGTTCAGCGTCAGTAACTCTATCCGTTGAATCGTATTTTTTTAACCTATAATGTTTGAATATGTTATCCATTTTACGAACATTAACTCTAAATGTGTGAGCTACAGTCCAAGTAAAATCTTTAAATCTATGTGATTCAATTGGTCTATATAATATAGCTAATATCTCGTGTAGGTTCTCATTTGGCTTAGCACATAAACGTTCTAAATCAGTAAATTCGGCTAACGTCATTTCATTGATGTTAGAATAACCATATAATGTTCCGTCGGCTGATTCGAATATAGGATAGAATGTTTCTTTCTGATCCATACATTTAATAACGTCTGAATATACCATTGCTAAATCCTTAGGTGTCCAAGTCATTAGTTCGTCTTTATCCATATCCGTTATAATGGCTATAGTTTCAAT
>Ga0099846_1000479_pt1 | contig 16566 bp, 25 predicted proteins | sample CB_VirMetaG_FD_78180 | JGI IMG/M metagenome (GOLD analysis project Ga0099846, IMG submission 78180) | Freshwater to marine saline gradient viral communities from Chesapeake Bay - CB_1504_1 Viral MetaG | ecosystem: Environmental > Aquatic > Marine > Coastal | place: USA: Chesapeake Bay... | reverse complement strand
TGGCACAACAAAAGGAAAAGCTGCCTTTAATGCTAATGACTTTAATGACGCAGCTGGTGTAATTTCTCTTGATTATACAAATGGACAAAAGGCAACAACTTCTCAAGCTGGTTATGTTTCAGAACTTGCAACTTCTGCTGAAACAACAACTGGGACAGACACAAGCCGTGTTATAACGCCTGACGGTCTCGCTGGAAGTGATTACGGTAAAAGAGTAGTGACACTATTAATCGCTGGTGCAGGCAGTTCTCTATCTGTTGGCGATGGCGCTTCTGGTCTTTTTTATCGTATTCCTTCAATTATGAATGGGTATAATCTAGTAGACGTTGCTGCACATGTACAGACGGCTGGTACTACAGGTACGCTTGATATTCAAATTCATAATGTTACTGATGCTGTAGACATGTTGAGTACAAAATTAACAATAGATAGTGGAGAAAAAGACAGTTTAACAGCAGCAACCCCAGCAGTTATAAATACAGCAAATGATGATGTGTCTACTGGTGATGAATTGCGTGTTGATATTGATGCCGTACACACTACACCAGCTACTGGATTAGTAGTTGAGTTAACATTCCAATTACCATAATATGGCAATAGTACCTTGGTACAATTTTTCTTGGCAATATCGGGTAAAGATTACAAGTGATAATACAAAAGTATCTAGTGCAAACGATAATTTGTATGTAGATTTGTCTGATCTCCCTAGTAGTTTTTTTTCTAATGTTCGTTCAGATGGTGGTGACATACGAGTTACAAAATCAGACGGGGTTACAGAAGTTGCTAGAGAAGTTGTTACAATTGACACGGGTGGGTCTACTGGTGAATTGCATTTTGATAGTACAGGGCTTTCAACAAGTTCTGATACAGAATGGTATATCTATTATGGGAATGCTTCTGCTACTGATTACGCCCCTTCTGATACTTATGGTGCAGAAAATGTATGGAATAGCAATTTTCTGCTTGTATACCATATGCAACAAGACCCATCTGGAACGGCACCTCAAATGATTGACAGTACTTCTAATGGAAACGACGGGACTACTTCTGGGACAATGACTTCTGGTGATCTTGTAACTTCAAAAATAGAAAAAGGGATTGACTTTGATGGTACTGATGATTCAATTGATACTGGTGCAGCTCTTTTTTCAACATCAAACAATGCAGCCCCTTATACTATTTCATGTTGGGTAAATACTACAGCAACTAATGATGGTGGGATTGTTACTCAATATTCTGATTCTGCCCCAGTAGATCGGTTTGGTTTTCGTTTAAATTCTGGAAAAATTGCATGGTGGAAAGGTGGTACATTCTTAGCTTCTTCGACAACCTCAGTAAACACAGGGGCTAATGTGTTTGTTGCAGGGACAAAGTCTTCTGGCCAAACAGTACAAATGTATGTAAATGGAGCAGCAAACGGCTCAAGTGGAACTGATAGTGATGATTTTGATACTGCTAATGTAGCGATTGCTAATTTTGATCCTGGTGTCGCACAATATGATGGTATTATTGATGAAATAAGAATTTCTGATGTTCAAAGATCAGCAAATTGGCTATTAACAGAATATAATAATCAAAATTCTCCTAGTACTTTTTGGACAATTGGTAGTCAAGAAGATGTATTTATTCCACAAATAATTATTTCATAATATGAAATCATACTCAGAACTTATAAACTTATACGAAGAGCTGACAAACAATACTGAAACAGCAAACACAACACTTGGGAAAGAGCTGATCAACGATGGTATTAGACTTTGCCATTCAAAAATGCCAAGTGACTGGTGGTTTTTAGAGGATTCAATTACTGAAACAACAGTTGCCTCTCAGCAAGCGTATAACTTGAGACATAATTTTGAGAAAGTTATAACCGTTACTGTTTTAGTTGGAACGACAAGTTACACACTGAAAGAGGTAACAAGTCAAAATCAATGGGAACAACTTAATCAAACAAGTTATTCTTCTGATACAGCTTCGCATTTTAGAATTTTCAACAAACAAATAGAGTTATACCCTATTCCCTCTTCTTCTGGAAATACTATTACTGTTTTTATGAAAAAGAAAGTAAAAAATATAGGGCAAGCAGATTATACAACTGGTACAATAACAGCAACGAATGGAAGTGCTACTATCACAGGAAGCGGTACTACTTTTACCTCTGGCATGGTTGGCAGATTTTTGAAAGTTGACGATGACGGAGAGTGGTATGAAATAGATTCTTTCTCAAGCACAACGAGTATCACTTTAAAAACAAAGTACCAAGGCACAACTGTATCTGGGGCGAGTTATACTATAGGAGAAATGCCTGCTTTACCTGAAAATTTTCATATGCTTCCTGTTTATTACGCTGTTTCAATTTACTATTCAACAAAAAATACTCAAACAGATAAGTTTAGTATTTATGATTCTTTATGGGTAGAAGGTAAAGAAGATATGAAGCTAGATAATAGGAGTCGGTCGAATAGTTTAATAGTAAGTGATACCTCAACACCACTAGAAAACCCTAATTTATTTGTCCAATTATAATATGGCTTCAAGAGGAAGTATTGAAATAAAAGACTTTCAAAAAGGAATAAGCGATTCTTATTTAGGTGATTTTGCAGAAATAAGAAATATTGACGTTTATTCTACTGCTGGTGTTGCTTTGATAAATAAAAAAATGGCAAAGACAACTCCTGAACCGTCTACATATTCAGCACAAACATTTACAGCAGACGCTGGGACAGACCAGCTGACTATTTCATCGCATGGGTTTATTTCTTCTGGGCATGCTGTTACTGTTTCTTCTACTGGGACACTCCCAACAGGATTATCAGCTTCAACAACTTATTATGTTATTTTTATTGATCAAAACACGATTAAACTAGCTTCTTCATTATCTAATTTGAATAGTCTTACACCTATAAATATTACTAGTGCTGGTACTGGGACGCATTCAATTACAGGTATAGAAATGAAAAAAGTACTGAAAATAGTGCGAAACCCAAAAAGATCATCAGCAAATTTTGAATTTTTTGCTGTTGATGCTTTACAAAATATTTGGACAAATTTTTCGCAGACTTGGACACTTGTAGATGGTAACACCGCAGGGCAAGGACAAGGGATTGAAATATGGAAAGATTATCTTTTTTCTTTTATAAATTCAACAATCGAAGTTTTCGGGCCATTGTCGAGCATAACAGCTGGGACAGCAGCGTGGACAACTTCTTGGAAAAGTTTCAATACAGGTGATGCTCTGTATCATCCTTCTTTAATTGGGCAAGATGATATTCTCTACGTTGGAGATGGTTTTAATATCATGTCATTATCTGAAGTCACAACCTTTGACCCAGCAAGTGCTGGTACGTATTCATTTAATAATAATGCGTTAGACTTGCCTTCACAGTACAGAATAAAATGTTTAGCAGAACTTGGGAAAAACTTAGTAATGGGTACTTTTGTCGGATCAAATGAGGGGACTACAAATATTGCAGATCTATTTTTCTGGGATCGAATTTCTGATTCTTTTGAATTCCCTATCCAAGTAAAAGAAGAAGGAATCAATGCAATAATTTCAGTAGAAAATTTAATTTATTTTTTTGCTGGTTTTGATGGGAATGTATATGTAACAAATGGAGTTTCTGTTGATTTATTCAAAAAAATTCCTGATTCTTTATTGGATAGACAACAAACAACTGAACAAATTGAAGTACTTCCTAATGCAATTATAAAAGTAAACGGGCGTATATATTTTGGACTAAGTAATGAGCAGGCTGGGAGTTCAGAAACTCTATCCCCTCTTGGTATATATAGCTTAACACCTGACGGACGGCTTACTTTAGAACACACAATTTCTGGGGGTAATGACGGAAGTTCTGGTAGTGTTTCTTTTGGAGCTTTATACTCTAAATCAAGTAAAACTATATATGCTGCTTATTTAGATGCATCACAAACACCTAGTGAATCCGCAATTGATCTTATTGAAACATCAAAAAGATATGATGAATCAGAAGCACAGATATTAACTGGCTTAATTCATGTGTCTGATAATGCAGAAGAAGTAACACTGGAACAAACAGAAATATACCTTTCAAAAAATATATCTTCTGGACAATCTGTTACTGTAAGTTACCGAAAAAATTTGTCTGATTCTTTTACAGAAATAGGAAGTATTAGTTTTAGTAATGATGGGGCAACCAGCAAAAAAACAATTAGAAAATCAATTAAAGTATCAGAGATACAATTTAAAATTGTGCTTGATACTGGTTTAGATGCAACGGATACTCCTGAACTAACGAGAGTAGTATTAAGAAAATAATATGGAAAAAATACCAAGACATGAACATAACGGTATAGATTCACCAAGGCTACAAGCAAAAAACCTTTCTGGATTTCCCATCTTTTCTTCTGTGCCATCACACGTAGCGGAAGAAGGAACAATAGTATTATATGATGACGGTGGGGGTACTTATGGGTTATATGTATACATAAATTCTGACTGGAGAACAGTCACATTAACTTAATAAATATGGAATTTAAAAGTAAAACATCAACACCACAATTTGGGTTTACCCCAAAAAGAAATGTGAGTAGTTTAATGGACGTACAAAATCAAGCCAGATCTGCTTTTTCTGGATTATTAAAAAAAGATACTCCGACAGCCAACCCACCAAGAGTCCAAGCAATTGTTTCACGTGAAACACCAAAACCAATTCAGCAACCAATACGTCCACCTCAGCAAAATATACAACAGACCCCACAATCAAAACCAGCGTTGGGGCTTTCAATGACAGAACAGACCCAACAAAGACGTATTAGCCCTATGGCAAGAACTGTCTCAGGAACTACACAACAAAGACCTATGAGACCTGCTATTAGCCAATTGCCAGAACAACAAACATCTCCTGCATCTATTCCACCATCTATCACTCCGACACAACCGATGGGATTACGAGAAACTCAAGAGCCAATGCAACAAGTTCCACAAACTCAACAAGATATTCAATCAACTTTTTCCACCAGTCCACAAGAACAAGCGATTTTGGATCAATTAACACAATTACAAGCTCAGCGAGCTAACTTAGAAGGATCTGCTCAGGCTGGGTTAAATAGAATTTTAGATCAACCCATCCCAATGCAATTTATTACAGGCCAAGCAGCGTCTCTTGAAAGAAGAGCTAATGCTTTAGCCGATGTGCAAACAAGACAAGAGCAAACACTTGCCCAACAGCTTGCTCAATTACAAGCACAAAGAGAATCACAAAGACAAGCCTTACAACAACAACAAGAGTTTCAAGAACGACAAGATATTAGGCAAACTGAACAAGATATAAGACAATCAGAAGAGCAAAAACCTGAGAGATTTGAAATTAACGGAAGAATTATTGAGATTTCTCCTGAAAGTGTTGCTACCGAGATTTATCAACCACCTACTCAAGAGGTCGCTCCTGAAGGGTTTACTCTTAGTGAAGGGCAAGCGAGATATGATGCTGATGGTAATCTTATTGCTAGTCGAGAAAAAACAACAGTGCCTACAACTAGTTCCCCACCTAAGGTTGAAAAATTCGGTGATGAATATTTTACTTGGGATGCCAACACAGGCACATTCAATAAGTTAAATATCCCAACAAAGGACATTGAAAAACAAAAACAACAATTATTTGATATTCAAACACTTGTTGAAGAGATTGCTTCTGATCCTTCCATCTACAAAGCAGTAGGGACTATCCAAGGTCTTCTTCCTTCTTTAAATAAAAAAGTTGTTGATTTGCGTAATAAAATTGTACGGTTACAAAATCTTTTGACTTTGGATAATCTTGATTTGATGAGTGGTGTTTTGTCAGAAACAGATGTTTTAATACTATATAAAGCCGCTACAAGTCTTAATACAGTTGGTTCAGAAGAAGCATTCTTTGACGAATTGAATAAAATTATGGCAAGAGTTTCTGGATCTGATGATTCAATTCCTGAAAACGATATCCAAGAATTTATGCAAGAAAGAGGGGTTGACCGAGATACAGCAAAAGCATCTCTCAGAAATGCACTTAGGCAAGGAGATTATTCTGTAGATTTTAGTCTTGACCTGAGCAGGTCACAAAACGGCTTGGATACTATTGCAAATGCTATTGGACAAAATGAAAGTGGAGGGAATTATAATGCTCGTGGTGCTGATGGTGAAATAGGTAAATATCAAATTATGCCTTCTAATTATAGAGCTTGGGCAAATGAAATAGGTGCTGACCCTAATGATACAAGCCCACAGACACAAGAAGCAATTGCTAGGCATAAATTAAGCCAATACTCACAAAGGTACCAAGGAGATCCAACGGCAATTGCAATAGCATGGAATGCTGGGCAAGGAAGAGCTGACCAATATTTTCAAACAGGGCAAATCCCTCAATTGAGAGGGATAAGCCAAGGTGGGGCTGGCTTTGATGTTCCAAAATACGTTAATAACATATTAGCTTTAATTTAATATGGGAAGATTCGACAATATAGAAATTGTTTCACCTGAAACAAATAAACAAAAAAAAGGTAGGTTTTCTGATATTGAAATAGTTAGCGGTAAATTAGAATTACCTGAAAAGCCAGAGGGGACAATAAAAAAGTTAACAAAAGCAGCGGCTAGTCCATTTACAAAAACTGCAGCAACAGGTATTCGAGCTGCACAAGCTATCGGAAAAACAGCGATTGCTGGTGGTCAAAGATTATTAGGAGACAAACAAGGAGCAATTGAAACCATTACAGAAGCAGGACAACTTGCTGAAAAACCTGTCAATTTTCCTTTCTTTGGTGAGACAAAACCTGTAACAACACCAAAAGAATCTATTGGGGTTGGTTTGCAATTAGGCACTTCTTTGGTTGGTGGAAGTGGTGCTTTAGGGAGAGGAGCACTCGGTGCTACTAGTAAGGTTTTAGCAAGAACACCAAAAATTGCATCTCCTTTAGCAAGATTAGCAGGATCTAAAACCGCAGGTGTAGCAACAGAATTTGCTGGTTTAAGCGGTGGTTTTGAATTAGGTAGACAAATTGAAGAGGGGGAACCTCTATCAGCAAAAAAAATAGCCACTTCAGCAGCAGCTGGGGCTGCTTTACCAATTGCTGGTAAATTAGCAAAAGGCACAATAAAAACCACAGGGAAACTTGGAGCTGAAATTTTAGGAACAAGTACTGGGGCAGGCTCAACCAGCTTTAGAAGATTATTTAATAATCCAGAAGCTATTCAATTTAATCGTTTAGCAAGAAAAGAGGGATCAGAAGAAATGATTGATACAGCATTAAATGCAACAAAAACAGGGTTAAGCAAATTGGCAGAAAAAAGATTAACAGAGTACAGAAAAATTTTAGAAAAAATTAAACTAGACCGTAGACAACAAGATGAAATATTAAACGGTGTACGTTCAAAAGTAAAAAATGTTTTATTAGATAGAGGGATAAGCGTCAAAAAGCAAGGTGGTGCTTTAGGCAAAACATTAAATGAGTTTGATTTTTCAAAAAGTACCATTGTATCTAATGAGGAATCTATTCAGCGTGCTTTTAATGAGGTATTAAATTGGAATAATACAACAGCTGAGGGTCTTGATGTTCTTAAAAAGAGATTACAAGAATATATCGACGGCATTCCTGAAAAAAAAGCCCCAGCAAAATCCATGCTCATTGATATAAAAAATAATCTTGTTGAATCATTAAACAAAAATGTTGATGGCTACGCGGAAATGACAAGATCTTATGCAAAAGCAAAACAGCTAGAAGACGAAATTACAAGAGCATTAAGTATTAGTAATAAAAATCAAAAAGAAACAGCGGTAAGAAAATTATTACAAACGATGAGAAGAGACGATGATTCAAGACGTACACTTTTGATGACACTTGAAGATATTACAGGTGAGCCAATTCAAGACCGTATTGTAGGTGCATTAACAGCACAAGGAACACCACGAGGACTTGTCGGTGCTTTGACTCCTGGTCTAAGTGCTGGTGCTATTATTTCACCTGCGTCAATTCCTGCTTTAATGCCCGTATTTGCCATGACTTCTCCTAAACTAATGGCAGAATTTGTTGCAATTCTTGGTAGAATCAATCAACAAATGACAAAAACTGGGCAATTAAGCCCACAAATTCAAACAGCATTACGCTTACTTTTGCAACAAGCGATTGAAGAACTTAATCAAAAACCGACAGAAAGTAAATAAAACAAAGACAAACACCAGAAAAAAACAGAAATGTCATTTCTGACAAATAATAAAGTAATTGTACTACTTATTATTAGGAATAGTCCCATATCGAATAAATTAAAAACATCAACAATAGACCATATTATTTGACTTTTGTCAATACCTTGGTATACTTTACTTGGATAATGGAAACGTAGTAATGTTTTTCTATTCATATTTTGCAAAAAGACCGATGACGATCGGTTTTTTTGTTTCCAAAAATATTGACAAAAATAGAATAAAAATGTAGTATGAAAAGTGGAAACCTTACAAACAAATAACTATGCTCAAAAAGAAAAGATTAAAGGGTTTAAGAAAAAGAAAAAAAATAGCTAAATATAGGCAAAAAGGCCTGTCATATAGAGAGATTGGAAGACTTATGAAACTGTCACACACTGCTATCATGAAGCTACACAAAAGTGGAAACCTTTATCCACAGAAATAGTTTGACAATAGTTTACAGAATTGATACTATAAGAATGTTGAACATTACAACTCAACACGAGGCCGTTGCAAGCCCATCATAAAGATAATATTATCTAGCAACGCCTCACAAGGGCGTTGTTTGCTTCTGTGAGGTGATAAGAGGCTCCCGATGAGGGTTATGGCCAATTGCAACCTTATCGCCTCACACAAGCCAAAATTAAGCTGAATAATGACGTGCTAGATACACAGTAAACCTTACAGGAATGTAAGAGACCTAGTATCGCTAAAGTAGCGCATTGTATGGCTTAAATGGTTACAGCATAGCCCGTAGATAAGCTCTTTGTTCGCCTATATGGGAACTGACTCTTGGTATGTAGTCAAGATACTATTTACGGGCTTTTGCTGGAAATTAATTTATTAACTAACACCCTGCAATATGTTAGAAAACACACTACAGTGGCTCAATAATCAACAACTAACACTTGATGAAGCACTAGAGCCAGATATAACCGTTTTACCTATCAAAGGTAAATTACACGAACAAATAATGGCCGAAAAAGTAGACCGAATGATTGATGAAGCAAAAGAAAGAGGAAAAGATGGCCGACTCATTATTAGATCAAATTATTAATTCACAATACATACAGTATGAAAAAAACACTTGGGATGTGCTTCCATGAAAGCATACAAAAAAACCCTCCACGGTCAATGAAGGGTAAATTCGCTAGATTCGCAAGAAAGATCAATGCGATAACTAGAATGTCTTTATTCGATAATCAAAAAGATTCTATCAGATTAAAAATGGTTCGTCAACGGTATAAGGCAGCTCTTAGAGAGAACCAAATCTTAAAAGAATATATTGATGAGATTTATAGACAAGCTGGTCAGCAAGAAACAATAATTCACTAGAATATGGAAGAAATTAAGAAAAAATTACCTATATCATTAGAGGAAATGCTTAAAAAACCACTTCCTAGCGCAGCAATTAAACAACATAGCCAAAAAAAATATCTGTCTACTATTGATCCAGCATATATAATTGAAAGACTTAACGATGTATTTGGGATAGGCGGATGGCATGTTGAGCATGAAATTATTCTAAGTAATGATTCACAAATTGTTGTACGAGGAAGACTCGAAATTCCACACTATGAGATTAAAACTTCTTATCAATATGGAGGTTGGCAAGATAAAAATGAAAAAATGGAAATTGGAGATCGTTATAAAGCTGCTGTTACTGATTGTTTTGGAAAATGCGCTAGTTATTTAGGAATTGGGCTTGACGTTTACAAAGGCATTCAAAAACCAAAACAAGAATCACAACAAAAGACAAACCAAACAACTAGAGAGCCCGACGTATCAAACGAAGAACTAACTAATTCATATATTCCTTTCTAATATGATTTTTAAAAAAGTAAAACTAGAAGCTGTAAACACAAAAGACGAAAAACAAGTAGGTATTTGTGTAAAAGACAATAACGGGAATGATTTTTGGATGAATGCTTGGAAAGACTCAAGAACATCAGCATTAAATAAAGGCGAAACTATCCATATCTGGTATTTCCAAACTACAGGAAATACAGGAAAAGTATTTCATAACTTCAAACTCCCTAGCGTAGACCACCTGCTCGCTATGGGTGGGAAAGAAGTAACATTAGAAGACGCAGCAGAAGCTATCGGTGGAACAGTAGAAAAGAAAAAAATTACAGTAGATGACATTCCTTTTTAACCACTACGTGGATTACAATAACCATTACAGAACTATCTCGGTTCTGTACCGCCTTATCATTCTTAGAGTGCCCCCTCCTTCACTCTACATGTTTGATAAGGCGATACAGGGTTGAGAGGAGCTGCTAGCGCTAGCCAATGCAGCTCTATTCTCCCCTACACAACTAACCGATAATCATGTATAATAAAGGCACAACTCAACTTCCCCAAGCAAAGAACGATAAAAAGACTATAAGAGTGATTCACCGATACGGTAGCCAATCCGTAGCCCTTTCTTTGCAGGGTGGGAACGGTGAATTACTCCTATAGTTTTTTTTATTATGAATATTCAATTCTCGCAAATACCTATCTCATTCATGGAAGATCCTAGTCTCTCTCTTGAGCTTAAAGGTTTACTTTCAATGATTATAGCTTACGGTGATGACTGGGAAATAAACATTGATGAGCTACTAAAATATACAAAAGAAACATCTAGAGAACATATCACTAGTTTACTTTATGAATTGAAAGAAAGGGGGTTTTTGTATGAATAATGGATGGATCAAAATACATAGAAAGATTTTACAGTGGGAATGGTATACAGACGCTAATACCTTCAGACTGTTCGTCCACTGCTTACTCAAAGCAAATCATGAGCCTAAAAAATGGCGTGGACATCTTGTTGATAAGGGTGAATTTATTACAAGTTTATCCACATTATCGAAAGAATTAGGTATGAATATTCAACAAATTCGTACCTCATTAAACAAACTATCACTAACACACCAACTAACACACCAAACTAACACAAAATTTAGCTTAATAAAGGTAAAAAATTACGATTTTTATCAAGACACTAACACACCAACTAACACACGGGTAACACACAAATCAACACACCAACTAACACACAAATCAACACACCAACTAACACACCAAAATAGCCAAAATAAACAGTCAACACAGCCAAAAAATACAAAAAAAGAAGAGACGACTAACACACCAACTAACACACCACCTAACACACAAATCAACACACAACCTAACAACAAACAAGAATATAAGAATATAAGAAATAATATATATACATCAAATTCATCAAAAGAATCTTTTAAGTCATCAAAGATGACTGTGAGTAACTTTGAAGATTTTTGGAAAGAGTACCCAAGGAAAATAGCAAAGGCTACAGTGAGGAGTAAGTACTTGAAGCTTCCTAGTGAATTACAAGAAACGATACTTGAATCCGTTAGGAGGTATAAGCAGACCAAACAGTGGCAAGAGAATAACGGCCAATATATACCCCATCCTACTACTTGGGTAAATCAAAGACGCTGGGAAGATGAACTCAATGCTTGTCAGTTCAAATCCCCAGAAGAAGAAACACTTGATGAATTAATAGCAAGACTTAATAGTCAATAATATGAAAACTTTTGAAGAACTTGTGCAAGAGATTAAAGTAAATCTTACATACCACAAAACAGACAAAGAAATAGCAAAATACTTACTAGACAACAATGCTATTACAAAAACAGGAGCTATAAACGCAGAGTATCCCATGCTTACCATTAGAAAGAACAATGAAGAAAGGACTGAAGATTATTCTGGTAATTTATTAGTTCTTGAGGAAAAAAGAAAAGAAGCAGCAAAAAGTACGCATGCTTCAATCGAATACTTTCCTAGATTTTACTCTGCTTTCCTAGAAGCAAGAAGACAATTAGATTTCAAAATATAAAAACATATGAAAACAAAAGCCCTGTCTTACCTCCTCATATCAATAATCCTATTTCTTGCTACAGTCATTTTTCTCCTAGTCAAAGAAATAGAAAAACCACCAACTAAAGAAACAGTCATTGAATACGTCCCTGTTGCCGTAGAAGCTGATATGGCTGGATCAACGCTCAAGACCGTTACCGCTTACAATGTCGGTGATCCTAACCAGACTGATGATACACCATGTATTGGAGCCTCAAATATTGACCTGTGTGAGCTTTTAGACCTCGGAGTGGCAATATGTGCCACAAATGACTATGAACTAGGCTCAGAGCTCAAAATTGAGCGTCTAGGAACGTGCTATGTCCTTGATCGGATGAACAAAAGATACACTGGCAAAGGATATGTCGATATTGCACTACCAAAAGACATGAAAAAAGAAGCCTTAGAATTTGGAAAACAACAACTATTTGTTAAAGAACTATGAAACTAAAATTTAAAACAATGGCCTCAATTCAAGAAGGGAAACTCGTCTTTGAATATCGTGAACAAGTGGAAAAGTTTTTATATCAACTAGCAGGATCAATCAAAGAAAATAAAATAGTTGTCACCTTTGAGGAATGGCGTAAAAAAAGAACAAATGATCAAAATGCTCTTTACTGGTTTTACCTTGGTATCATTTCAGATGAAACAGGCAATGATGTTGATTGTTTACATGATCAATTCCGCCTACAATTTCTAGGTATGAGAACGTTTGAAGTAGACGGAAAAATCTATGAAACGCTAAAAAGCACAACAGAACTATCAACAAAAGAATTTACAAATTATTTAGAACAAATAAATGCCACCACTGGCATCCCTGTTCCTAATTTATGGATAGAATAAATAATATTATGAAATTACTAAAAATGATTATTGAAACTGCTATTAAAGATCAATCTACCGTTATTGAAGACATGCAAAAAATGATGGAAATGTTGAAGCAAATAGAAAAAATAAAAAATGGTTCCTAAAGAATTAAAAGAAAAACTTAGCGAAGACCCATGGATGAAAAGATGTTGTTACAAGTATTGTGGGCAACCTACTGAATGGCATCATGTTTTTACATATGCAGGCAAACAAATTCAAGAAGAATTTAATATTGTGCCAGCGTGTAAAACACACCATGATCAAGCGACACCACATAAATTCAATTATAAACGAGAAGTACAGGAATATTTCGAATGGGTAGCCCTGCAACGAATGACATCAGAGGATATGCGTAAATATTCAAAGTTCAATGACCTAACCACTTGGGTTACCAGAGCAAATTACTTAAGCTTAAAAGCTAATAAATATGGATGGTAAAAATATGCAAATTATTCACAATACTGGCAAAAGAGATGCTCTCGCAGAAATTATGATGCTAATTAGGATGGAAGAAGGAGATTGTATAAAAGTTATTCTTAGATTGGCAGAAGAAATGCTTGAGTTAGAAAAAGACCACCCGCACGCGAAATGGATTATTGAAAATTATAAAAAATAAAGTAAATAAACAATATGAAAATTACAAAAAAACAAGCACCAGAATTTCTTAAAGCACTAGGATTTATTATTGAGGATTAATATGCAAGAACAAGAAGAAAAACTAAAATCACCAAGTGATATTTATAAATATCTTGAGGAATTTCACGCTGGATGGTCGGGTTTTCCAGAGATAAACGGAGAAATTATAGTCCCGATTTATATGGTAATGGACTTGTACCACAAACAAATAGAAAAAAAACTAGAACAGATGGAGGAGGAAATTACTCAAGCTATCAACGACGCTAATACACATGGAATGTAAATATGAATAAAGTTAAAGTTACGAAGAAGCAAATTTTTGCAAAAATTGTGGCTGTAAAATTTAATTATTAAGATCATGATTATGAGGAATAATCGTAGAGCAGGTAATTCTTTTGAAAGGTATCTGTCCAGTTTGTATAAGTCTATAGGATTTGATTCTACAACTAGTAGGTTTAGTAGTAGAGAAAAAGATAGCCAAAAAGTAGATTTATGTGGGACAGATCCGATTAATGTTCAAGCGAAATACACAAAAAACTACCCTAACTTTTATGAGCTTCTATCAGAAATGCCTAATGATGGTAATTACAACATTATCCACCATAAACGCAACAGGGGAGTGGGGAAAGCAAAAGAACAAATTGTAGTGATGAAACAAAGTGATTGGATTCAAATAGTAGAAATGCTTAAAAATGAAAAATTACTTTAGTAATATAAGATAAAAAAACCAGGTTATGAAGAAGAAATGTTTAGGAATACTTTTCCATGATTATGGAAAATGGCAGGATACACACTTAGATACTAAGAGGGTGTGTAATCAGTGCGGTTGGGTGCAAACAAGCGTTCAAGTGCTGATCACTAGAGTTGTTTTGTTTATTTTTTTACTTTGTTTACTACTTTAATCATTGATTAACTCATATATATGAAAATACTTTTACCGTTCATATGTACGCTTTTGATAAGTGTACTATTCATCTTAATCATTAAAATATTATTGAAATATGGAAAATAAATTGTTTGTCGCTGTTGGAGTGGTGGCACTCGCACTAGCTATTACCGCAGGTGTCACTTTTATCTTGTCATCAGAAGTTGTAGATCCTGGAGAACGTGCAGTAGTTGTTAGACTCGGTGAGGTTGTGGGTGTAAAGTCTGAAGGATTTTACTGGAGAACTCCTTTTGTGGAGGATTATAAAAAACTTAATGTAAAAACTCAGAAAATTGAGGTGAAAGCTGATGCAGCATCTCGTGATCTGCAAAGTGTATCTGCTTCAATAGCACTCAATTATAATCTTACAGCAGACAAGGTGGGGTTATTATGGAAAGAGATTGGGAAAGACTATCAGATTCATATAATTGATCCCGCGATCCAAGAGTCAGTAAAAGCAGTGACAGCAAAATTTAATGCAGAAGAGCTTATTACGAAGAGACAAGAGGTCAGAGATGGTATTAAAGATTTACTGAAGTCTAAGCTAGAAGCTCAATACATTACAGTAACAGATTTTGCAGTGACAGACTTTTCATTCTCTAACTCTTTTGATCAAGCGATTGAGGCAAAAGTAACAGCAGAACAAAAAGCATTAGAAGCGAAGAATAAATTAGAGCAGGTTAAATTTGAGGCTGAACAAAAAGTTGAACAGGCACGTGCAGAAGCAGAAGCAATTCGAATCCAAGCACAAGCTGTAACACAACAAGGTGGAAAGGATTACGTACAATTGAAGGCAATAGAAAAATGGAATGGTGAATTGCCACAGCAATTTGTTCCAGGGTCTGCGGTTCCTTTCCTTAGTTTGTAGGAATAAATACACCAAAAATGGCGTAGTGAAAACTTGGGGCATTAGGAGTACCCACTCCAACACTACGGTAGGTCGAGATAATTTGCTTTATTGTGTGCTATACAACGAAACTTACAAAATCCTACGCTCATGAGTACATGAGCCCTGCGCTCTTTCTTTACTGATCTATGAATTTATCCACAGCATACCGTAGGCATATACGGCAAAGCGTGGTATAGTGTATATAGATGATATAACTGTTTAATAAAACAAGAAAGATATGAATCACAAAAATGAATGCAAACAGCACTGTAAATGCTATGAAGAGATGATCAAAAAAAGAAGAGAATCAGGGAGAAAAGGGGCAGAGGTTACTAACAAAAAATATACAACGGAAATGCGGAAAAAGGCTGGGAAAAAGGCATGGGAAAATAGAAGATTAAAAAAATCACTTATATAACCAAAAAAGTATGAAAAAAATAAAATTCCGACGTTGGAACCAAGAAACAAGAGAGTTTACTTATCAAGAATATGATGGAAGTCTTTTTTCTGGGCTTAAAGACAAAAACGGTGTTGATATTTATGAAGGCGATATTGTTGAAAGTGAGGGCGTTGATAATGACATGAAAAGAAAAAAGTATCTAATCACCAGAAATGATGAAAATACCTGTTTCTACATGTATTACCCAAAAGCTACGGAGCTTAATAGATTAACTTTAATTGATAATTCAATTATCGAAGTTGTTGGTAATATATATGTCGGTGATTCTCTCTAAAGACGCTGAAAAACCATTTAATCAGCTAGCAAGAGAACAGATGAAATTAAGATTGTTAGCTGATATAAAAATGGATCTGATAATCTTTGAGCTTGAAGGATGGGACAAGATGGAATATTTGAATGATCTTAAAGAATTGATTGATACTTTCATGGATTAAGAAATAAATAATAATTTTTTTAGTCTTTCCACTAGCTCTATATTTGTAGGGCGAATTGGGGGGATTATAACTATTGCCCTAATTGTGGGTGTAAGTTGAAGTAACTATATGAACTGCAAAAAATGTAGACAAGAACTAAAGGAACACACTCTTAAACCAACATCATGCCATGGAGACGGAAGTTGCACATTTACAGTACTGGTCTGCGATAATCAGGAATGCGAGTTACAGGGAGTTTTGTTAAGTAACGAGTGGACACTTAACAAAATACTATATAT
>Ga0099846_1000466_pt1 | contig 16810 bp, 19 predicted proteins | sample CB_VirMetaG_FD_78180 | JGI IMG/M metagenome (GOLD analysis project Ga0099846, IMG submission 78180) | Freshwater to marine saline gradient viral communities from Chesapeake Bay - CB_1504_1 Viral MetaG | ecosystem: Environmental > Aquatic > Marine > Coastal | place: USA: Chesapeake Bay... | reverse complement strand
TTATGTTTATCAAATTTGGGTGCTTGCTTGAAAAAATGTCGTTTAGAGTTTTCCCATAGCAATAACCAAGAAGCATATTTTCATAATACCAATTAGCAAAATCTTCATTTTTTCTATTCTGGTCGAAGATGTCTTTATATCCCTTTGATTTTTCAGTGATAGTGTTTACTCTGCTGGGCTTTATCTCTAGCTTTCCTTTTTCATTCTTAATTTCTTGTAATTTTTTAAGCGTTCTAACAACGCGATAATCGCATTCTTCGCCAAATTTCATCATCAAAGATTTTTCTCTATCAGTCAAAATGTTCCAAAGCTGCGCCTCATAACACAGATAACTTCTTGAAATTGGGTAGCCATCCATCGCTCCAGCTTGAATAAGACTGGACAACACGCCAATATTTATTCCGCACTCTTTAGCTGCTTCAAAAACTTCGAACTTATTGTTTTTTTCTGATTTAAAGTCATTGATTTTTTGCATCGACTTGTCAGAAACGCCTTTGATAGACAAAAGGCCGAATCTAATATCATTTCCTTCGATTTTAAAATCCAAATCAGATTTTACAATGTGAGGCTTTAATAGCTTAATTCCAAAATAACCCAACTCTCTATTGATTTTATTTATTTCTTGAACTGGGTCTGGCTCATGCCGGGTCATTTTTAACAAAGCCAAGAAAAATTGCTTAGGATGCTTGAACTTCAAGTATATAGTTGACGCAGCGAGGGCTGCGTATCCCAAGCTATGAGATTTATTAAACGAATAGTTTGCAGAATCTTCAAGGACTTTCCAGAGAACGTCTCCAATAGTTGGGTCAAGATTATTCTCTTTTACCTTATTTGCGATCTTCTGTTTCCATTCTGCGACTTGGTCAACTTTCTTTTTGCCGACAATACGACGAAGGATTTCAGCTTCATCAAGAGTGAATCCAACTTTGTGAGCCATTTTCATCATTTGTTCTTGGAAAAGGCAAACTCCTCCTGTGTGACCAAGAATATCGTCAAAAAACGGATGAATAGATTCGTACGTCCCGGTGTTCACGTATGAAGCATATTTATCTAAATAGTCTAATGCTCCGGGTCTTGCTAGAGCGAGAACTGCGCTTAACTGTTCTATGTTTTGTGGTTTTACCGCTTTGCAGACCTTATAGTTTGTATCAGCTTCAATCTGGAATAACCCATGAGGAGTTTTTAGGTCTTGTAGATTTTGGTAAATCTCTGGATCGTTAAAGTCAATATCAGACGGAGTAATGCCAATTTGCTTACAAGCTTCATTAACAACGGATACGCTTCGAAGCCCCAATAGATCAAGCTTGACATTGATTAAAGAAACCCAGTTCATATCGTAAGATGAAACAGTGGCTTTACATGAATCTAGCTCTGTTGGGCACTGATTGACTAACTTGTCATATGACACAAGCATTCCAGATGCGTGAACGCCTCTATTTTTGTTTAGACCCTTCAGTTTTTTTGCAATATTAAAAGTGCGAGGATTTTTATCGCACCATTCAGCAAAGTCTTCTACTTCTTTGTAAGCTTCATCAATGTCTTTTACTTGTCCAAAAATTTTAGGAATCAAAGATGTAACATGATTCATCTCTGTTTCGTCTTTTTCGTCAACTATTTTCCCGCACTCTTTCATTAAGAGCTTTCCAGATAGCGTATTCAAAGTAAGAATCTTGCTGGTGTTCCCCTTGAATTTTGTGTTGATATACTCAAGAACTTTGGGCCTGTTGTAATAGCAAATATCAAGATCAACATCAACCATCAAAGACCCATCAAGATAAGTAACTCCGTCAATCACCTGTTTTTTGGCTCTTGTCTTAGATACAAACCTTTCAAAGAATAGATCATATTTAACTGGGTCGATACCTGTAACGCCAATACAGTAGAGCGTTAGACTTCCTGCTGCACTTCCGCGTCCAAGCCCCACAGGGATGCCGTTGTCTTTACAGAAATTGATAACATCCCATACAAGAAGAATATAATCTGTAAAACTCAACTCATTTAAAGTTTTGAGTTCATACCTGAGTCTATCGAGATACTTCTCATTATTTTCTAAGCCTTTATCTTTGAGACCTTGTAAGCACAATCTTTGTAGAAAAACAAAGTTAGAAATTTTTTCCTCGCATCCTATTTTTTTAAGATACCTTTTTTCTACTTCAAAAGCAGGCAAACGAACCCCATTAATAGGAAGTTTTACTCCTTCAAATTTTTGCTGTAACTTGTCAATCATACTTCAATCATGTATTTTAGTTTGTTCCAAAACTTCAAGTTTAATTCCAAGTCAACTAATGCGTCGTGCAAAGAATTGTAGTCATGGTCAATATCAAATTCTTTTCCGAGTACTCCGAGAGAGCACTTAATCTTGCTTTTGATAGTGTGTATTTGTTTGTATTGGTAGGCAAGCAAATCAGATCCAGATTTATATTTGGACTCAAGGCGAACGCCTTTCATTAAGGCGAACGTATCCAAAATTTTTGGCATCATAAATTTCCAGTCGAGGTTAAATTTTTGAAAAGCAATTCTAAGCAAATAAACGTCAAATCCGAGCAAGTTGTGGCCAACAATGTAATCAGAACTTTTTAAAACTTCGTGTGTCTTTATCACGCACTGTTCTGAAGGAGACTTTCTTGAATTAAACTTGTAATCACTAAATTTTGTAATTTTTTTCGCTTCTTCTGAAATTTTTAAATGGGTATCCCAATCCAAATAGAGATCGTGCTTTTCTGTGATAGTTTCTCCACCAAGAGTCTCGATCATAGCGATTTGCCAAGGAAGGTTATTGAATTCGTTAAGGCATAAATTGAATGTCTCACAATCAATGAAAGTAAACTTTTTGTTTTTTGCAAATCTTAATAGATGATCATCCATTTGCTTCCTCCCAACTTTCAAAGCAAAATTCTGCGCTACTCATATGTTCTAAGTTTGGTTTACTCAATGTGGTTCTTTTATTTATGCAACGAAATGTAAGATAAGCTGGAAAATCTTGTCTGGTCGAATAATAAATAGACTTACTTTTTACGATGTTCCCATTCATTTTTTTGAGTTGCGCCGAAACAATATTATCAAAAGGAAGATCATTATCTTCTTCAAAAAAGAAAGGTTCTGAGAATAAATCTGGGCAACAAATCTTATTTGTTAAGAGGTTGTTGAAAACATAAGAGTCATAAAACGGAAAAGTCATCAGTAAGTCTTTGTCATTCCAGACTTTTTTTAGTTTTCCCCAATCGGTTCTAGGTTCGTAATAAAAACCTTCTGTGCTGGCGTCAGTATACAATTTTACTAGTCTCTTGTATCCATTTAAATTTCTAGCAAAAACAATAATTTTGCTATTTGAGTTTAAACTATCGTCACTTTTTTCTTGATTGTCGTCGCAGATAGTAAGCCTCAATCCGTAATTCAGCTTTACACCAAGATCCGAGCAATTTTGATTAGCTTGCAAAAAGCCCGAGAAATGATCATCTACGAGGTATAGCTCTTTTAGATCTGCTTTTTTCAGCAGTGGGAAAATAGAATCCGCTGAATTTGCATCATTTTCTGCTTTATTCTCTAGCGTCAAGATGCTTTTCCCAAAAGAGAAATGACTCTTGAACAAGGGGAGGCAATTCATATGCAGCTATAATATCTTTAATCCAAGAATTCGTCAAGATCTTTCTCTTCATCATCGCCCTCTTCGTCATCGCCCTCTTCGTCAATAAATTCGTCTTTTTTGAATCTTGGGCATCCGAGATATTTCATTACAGACACGGAGTATTCTTCGCTCAGTTGTTTTAGAGGATCAGTGTCTAAGTAAGATTTTACGAAATTGCCTTGCTTGTCTTTCACCACAAAATACTCGAAAGGGAATTTATATGGACAATGCCACATTTTTGATCCATCTTTTTTAAGTTGACCGGGGCGTTCTGCTCTACCACATTGAAGATTTTTACAAAATCCTTCTTCTTTGGACGGGTAGCCTTGGTCAATGGCAAAGTTGGAAATGGCTTCTGTGTAATCAAAATTATTTATTTGATTAAAAAACTTTGGCAATTTACTTTCAAATTCTTGAAGCTCTTGTTCTGAGAATTCCATGACAATCTCTGGGTCGTCTGGGAATTTTAGAAACAAAAATTTAACCTTGACTTTTTTTAACTTGGGCCAAATCTTTTTAGCTGCTAATACATAAGACTTTGCTTGAACATTGTTGTGTAAGTCTTCTCCTTCAAATTTTCTTTTACTGGTTTTATAGTCTGTTATAATTGCTTCAGTGCCTTTTTTATAAAAAACAGTTTTGTCTATAAACCCAATCATACGGTATTCTGGGTCTTGGCTTTCCAACTTAAAATCCGTTTCAGCTATTGGATGAGTACCTCCTTTGCCTAAGAAGTCTTCATTGATCCCAACAAGAATCATTTGGTCGCACAATTCAAAATGATCCTCATCTGGATCGTTAAGCAGTCCAAACTTGTTCAAATACTTGCAGACCATTCTTTCTACAGCTTTAGAAGCGGTTATGGTTTGCTTTTTAGCTATAATTTTCAGATGTTTCAAGTGCCTTTTATTTGTAAGGCACTCAAGAACTGCGTGGCATGTTGTCCCTCTATCTGCCCCAGAATTTCCTTCGTCTGGAAGCTTTAGAACGTATGAGCAGTAGTATTTCCAACTACAGCCTTTTAGAGTCTTTATTCTTGATGCTGATAGATATTTTTTGTCTTGAGCCATTCTTTTATTTCCTCTTCATTCATTTCTCCAAAGTCGTTCTTTGTAGGAAGAGCTATTAAAATTTGCTCTTTATCGAAAAACTTTATTAACTTAAAATACAATTTTTTAGCAGCTTGATTGCCAGCTTGGTTTTCGTCATTATTGAACGATATGTATATCTTATCTAAATCCATTCTAATGAACAAATTTAATAAAGCGTTGTTGATGTCTAGGCCGAATGTAACTGCTGTGTTTTTTACTCCTGCTTGCCAAAGCGAGAGCATGTCTCCGACACTTTCAACTAAGATTATTGACTTAGCCTTTAAAACATGATCTTTATTGAAAAACAAAGGGTAAACCCATTTGGACTTGTCCCCCAAATGTTTCCATTTTGCTTTTTTATTGCCTATCAAATCTCTTCCGGTGAATCCAACTATTTGCTTTTTCGAATTAAAAATAGGAAGAACGTATCTATCTTTCATTCTTCCATTAGAAGCAACGCCTCCCTCAAATATAGAGACGGTTTCTTCTTTTATATTTCGAGTAGCCCAATAAGAATGGTCTTTTTCTAGTTTACAAAGAAGTTCCTTTGGGAATATTTTAAGCTCTTCTAGTTTTTCTTTTTCGATTCCAGAGGCTTCTGTCTGCCAATCTTTATTTTTAAGATACTCTTCTGTTTTAAGATCGTCTAAGCCAAGGGTTATTTTTACTAGCTTATCGAATGATCCGTGTTGACTCGTCTTAAAATCGTACCAATAACCAGTATCTTTTTTGATACTTAGCACGTTGTCGCTGTCCGAATCTCTGTATAAAGGTTTTGTTCGGAACTCTTTTCCAACATCCCTCAACTTGTATCCAAGCGAGGATAAAATTTCTTTTACATCAGCCAAGGGTTTCCTCCAATTCGTCTATAGGCTCGCTTATGTCTACGTGTCCATTTTCAAACTGAACAATATCTCTCAAAGACCCGCGTTCAATTACTGTAAAGTTCTCGATGTTAAAGTTCAAAAAATTCAAGCACCACCTTTCTACTTGAGTAGGTTCTCCCCGAACCATTTCTTCAACTCTTCTCCTTACAAGGTCTTGGTGGCCAGCAGCATCCTTTCCTTGAAAACGAGTTTTGGTTGGAACAAGCTTGTGGGTGCCAAACTGTTCTCCGTCTATGGCTATTTCATCCAGCGTCTTTCTGCGAAAGATAGCTACGAAACTAGCGAACCACTGTAAGCGATCAGACAAAGCGATAGCGGAGCTATCATCAACCAATTCAGATCCTCTCCTGTTTTGATTTTCTCCAGAACGATTCATTTGAATCGCAGTGAAAAGTGGAGCTTGGATTTCTTCAGATATTTTTTTAAGCTTATCGACCTTATCTCCAATAGCTTGATGCTCCCCCCAGTTTTGACCGACTTTCTCGCCGGTCATTTTAACATAATCATAGATGATCATGCACTTATCTCCCTTTTTGATATGTTTAATGTGCCATCTTCTGATAACAGAAATAATTTCATCAATGTCTTTATTGCCGGATTGAAAGTGGAAAAATTTAGAAGATTTGAATTTACTAAAGCTATCTTCTACTTTTTTCTTGTATTCGTCATGGTTTTTCCAATTTCCAGTTTCGAGATACCATAGTGGAACGCCGGACAAAGAAGCTGCAAGTCTGAATTTTTGTTCAGTGGTGCTCATCTCTGTATCCAAATATAAAACATAGCAATCGTTTATTTCTGAGACTTTCATTCCCAAAGTCATTAGGAATGTAGATTTTCCTTGTCCCGGCCTTGATGCAATCGCATACAAATTTCCAGCCCTGAGTCCTCCATACATTCTATTGAATTCTGGGAATGGGGTTTCTAGCCCAGTATCTGTAGATGGATTTTCTGAAATCTCTAAAATTTGTTTTTGTAAGCCGGAAAATATGTCTTCTGGAGCTTCGTTTAAGTCAAATTTAAGAGCGGTTGAGTTATAAATCGAGTCTGATTCGGAAATGATTTTATCAATTTCTTCGTTGCCAGACTTTGAAACAGATGCTTTAGCTTTGTCTAGCGTAGAACAAAGTTGACGCTTGATTGAAAGCTTTTTGATTTCTTGAGCAGCTTCTACTGTAGCCTTTTTAGAAGGCTTGATAAAACATATGCTCTCAATATATGAAGGAATGTCGCTTATATCTGAAAACGATAATCCCAAATTTTCAACTTTTTGACCAAGGATGATTTGATCAACCCGCTCTCCTTTGATAAGTTTCTCACGAACAAGCTTGAAAATTGTTTCGTGAATTTTAAAGTAAAAATCTTTTTCAGAAATGCAAGCATCTACTTCTGCGAAAACTTCTGGATTTTTAATGGCTCCAGATAAAACATGTCTTTCAAGTTTTTGGGAATACAGACTCGTCATCTATCATCAATATGTTGCTTTTTTTTGTAAAGTCAAGCAACTTCGTCGTCTTCTCCAGAGTTTTGAGAAGTAGCCTCAGAAAGTGCTACTTGGTAGTTTATGTTCTGGAAAGTTTTACTACAAATATCTATATAGTTTTGCAGAGCAAGCGCGGACATTGAATCGTCAAAATTAGAAAAAATTTGAGGATTTCTGTCTATATCAAAGTTAAATAAAATAAAACCGCCGTTTGAGCATTCATTTATTTGCTCAAGGACAGATTTTGGAAACACAAATTTCTCCACAAAAATATTTTACACGTTTTAAAGAAAAATCTCAAACTTATCTTCGAACCATTCTTTGGATAAATTTTTCATATCCTTTTGGTATATCTCTATTACCTTAAAATTGTTGGCTTCAAGCCACTCGTATTTTTCTGCATCTCTTGAAATTGAATTTAAATAAATTTCTCTTGAGTTTGCATGGAAAAACTTGTTGAATTTTATATGTTGATCTCCGTGAACTTCGACGGCTTGCATTCTTGAAGCGTTTAGAATATCGACTTTAAGTTTTGTTCCATATACTGGAAATTCTTCATACACAACGCAGCCTTTCCAAAAGTCGAATAAAAAATCTTTTACTCGTTTTTGCATTTTGGACCTAGAGGGAGCGTCCCAATTTATAATGTATGGACTGACATTTTTTTTAACAAGTCTTCCTTTGATGTTATAAAGTCTCATGCAAAGGTTGCTTTAAAATGCTCGTAATAATATTGAACTAGGTCTTTTCTTTCTGAGAGATAAGCAAGAGCCTTTGCTTCGCCTTGGAACTGCTTCTCAACATCTTTTATTCCAGCTTTTTCGAGTTGAACAAGAGCCTCTTCATCAAACTTAAACCACGCGCCGCTTTTATTTAAAAAGCCGAACTGCTGTAGTACTTGTAAAACCTCATATTCTACCCAAACAGTGTTGCCTCCTTTTGTGCCGTATCTCACGGGATAGCTGATGGTTTTATTTGTTTTTTCATTTGGACTTTTCTTGAAGCTTATCCTGCAAAAATGGCCGATAATTTCTCCTTTGGGATCAGCATCACTAGCCTCAGATTTTGCGCCCCTAATTCTACAGCTTTCAATGTTTTTGTCCATGAACTCGAAAATCCAATCAGAATAGTGCAGGCCAGCATTTCCGCCAGAACTCTGCGTGATGTTATTTGGATCTTTCTTTTCGTATTGGTTCAATTGAATCTTGCTTCTGTTTTGATGGATCAGAATACAAATATGACCCAGTTTGCCAAGTTTTAGGGTCATTCGCTTTAAAAATTCAGACGTAAGCAATGCTCCACCAGCAACCTTGACAGCTTCTTGAGTTCCTTTTTCGAGATCCTCTTTTCTAATACAGCCGTCTACACTGTCAATTATGAAAAAGTATCTAGTATTTTCTGGGTTGTTGTTCACAAGTTCGCGCATCGTGTCGATGACAACCTCATAAACATTCGTTTCTACAACGTAAAGCTTGTCTTGATCGAGGCCATGCCTTTCAAGCATTTTTTTACTCAAACGACCTTCGGCTTTGAAGTATACAACAAATCCATTTTCAACAGTTTCTTGGTGGTTTTTGGCAAAAGTTAAAGCACAAGAAGTTTTTCCAGACTCGGTTCCTCCAGAAAATCTAGCAAGACCGGGGCCGAGTCCGCCTTCCATTTCAATATCGAGTTTTAAACTGCCACTAGAAACTTTATAATCAATTTCTTCAACAAAATTATAAACGTGATCCTTTTTGTCTTTCTGCTTTAGGATACTATCAAGCTTATCTTTTACATTTTTCATAATTCGTACTTTTTAATCTGTGTTTCTAAGAATTTTTTTCCAGATCCTTGAAAAAAGAAACTGAGAGTTTTTATTTTTAATTCTGGATTGTCCGCTACTATCTGGCTCCATAGTTTCGGCCTTTTATATTCTGCTAAAAGCTTTTTAGCGTTCATCAACTCCGCTTCCGTTTCCTGTAGATCGAAAATTTTGATTAATTGCCTACAGGAATCAGGATAGGTTTTAGTCAGAATTTTTGGTCTTTGTTTAACTACGGGCAAACTATTCAAGCCTAGCTTGAGAATTTGACACATAGCTATGTTTTTTTCTATTTCAAAGTATGATTTAGCGACGGCTTCATCCATCAAGCCTGTATCTTTATCGTAGTAAAGTTCAGTTTGAAGAAGCTTGTCTTTCTGAACAGAAAGAGAACTTTCAACAGAAAATAAAAGGTGATTTACTTGAACGGTTGACTCGCCTTTTACGTATGAAAGAAACTTAGCAGCTTGTTGTCGTGTGACTATCTCGTAATCAGGCATGGTTCTCGATGTCATATAATACCATCGACTCTACCAATTTGTCAAATGAAATTTTTGGTTTCCACCCAAGTTCTTCGCGGATTGGGGTTGAATCACCCAAAAGAAGATCGACTTCTGCTGGTCTGTAAAATTCTGGATTTATTCTAACAAGAGTTTGATGGTTCATCATGAACGTTTCCTTTACTCCTTCTCCTCGCCAAGAACCGTTGATCCCAGCTACAGCAAAAGCTTTCTCTACAAATTCCCTTATGCTGTGCGTTTCTCCGCTTGCTAGAATATAATCTTTTGGAGAATCTTGATTAAGCATCAACCAAGCTCCTTCTACAAAGTCTCTTGAATCTGACCAGTCTCTTCTCGCATCGAGATTTCCAAGCTCGATAGGAGCAATGTAAAACTCGCTTCCAAGAGCCAAACTTTTATCAATATCATTCTTTATTCTTGCTACGCCTTTAGAAATTTTACGAGTAACGAAGTAGTCTTGACGCCTACTTGATTCGTGATTAAAAAAGATGCCATGAACAGCATAAAGGCTAAAAGACTCTCTATAGACCTTTACAAGCTGCCTGCAAGCCACCTTGGAGGCTCCGTAGGGACTTCGGGCTTTAGCGGGGTGGCTTATGTCTTGGGGGGAGTAGAAAACGTCTCCAAACTCTTCTGACGAGCCAGCAGAATAGAGTCTACATGATGGTGTATGAGTCTTAATAGCCTCCAAGATGTGCAAGGTACCCATTGCATTGGTTGTAAAATGCAATACGGGCATCTCCCATGAGTCTTTTACGAATGTTTGCGCTCCAAAATTGATGAAGTAATCTGGCTGCTCATTTTTAATGGTACTCGCGATGGAGTGTGGGTCCACTAAATCAAAGTGGATAATTTTAAATCTAGGGTTGCCTAAGCAGTTTTTGAGGTTCCCATTTATAAATTGACTCGTTCTTCGAACGGCGGCAATGACCTCTAGCTCTGTATTCTCTAAAAGATATTCGCACATATACGAACCATCTTGACCTGTTGCTCCAGTAACAATTACTTTTTTATTCATAAATTTGCCACTCTTTACTTGTTTTAGTTCTTCCTCTGACCAATGCATCAAAGGTATTCCTGTTCAAATTATTTTTTTCACGTTTTTCTTTTAGCTATTACATTGTATTGTACAACTTGAAATGAAAACCCAAATTGTTCAAGATACCCTAGCAATGAATTTAGCCTTTTGCCGTGTCTTACGATTCCATCAGAGTGTATGTATTCAAAAGTTAATTCCTCGATCTTATTTTTATCGAAGTCCACGCTAAATACGTTGAGTACGTCAAGACCTTCTGTATCTAAGAACAAATGGGTTGTATCTTTGTATTGGTCGATTAAATTTTGCAGACTCATGGTTCTTACTTTTGTCGAAAGTATATTATTATGGTGAACGTGCGCTCTAACAAAATCCCTATTTACAGAAACAAAATTTGATGAGTCATCTGTGATTGGAGTAAATATTTCGATTTCGCAACCGTTTATATCAATTGGGGTAATCGCTAAATTTAAAAACGTTGTGTTCTTAATTTCCTTGTATGTTTCTCTAGCTTTTGAAATTACATTAAAGTTAGCGTCGATCAAAATTATTTCGCCAATGTCTTTTTTATTTTCGCAAACAAATTTAAAAACATGGTCATTTCCATCATTGCATCCAATGTGAATAATATTTTTCATTTACCTTTTAATATATTTGAAGTAGAATAACCTTTTTCAAATGGAAAAATTACAACTTTAGCGATGTCAGATCCAACTACATCTTCAGCTTTGTAATCGCCACCTTTGATAATTATATCTGGTCTAAGCTTTTTTATCAACTCGTATGGAGTTTCTTCGTCAAAAATAATAACCTGATCAACAAAACGAATAGATTCTAAAAACTCTTTCCTGTCTTGTTCATGAAAAAACGGTCGCCCGTTTCCTTTTAGGGACTTTACGCTTCGGTCACTATTGAGTCCGACTATTAAATGATCTCCCTGTTTCTTTGCAAATTCAAGAAGTCTGATGTGAGCAACGTGTATTACATCAAAACACCCATTTGTAAATACATTTCTCATTTTAATGTGTCCTTATTCAATAGGATAATCCTTTCAACCGCTTCATGATATATTAACCCACTAGCCTTTAGAGATAGCACTTTATTATTAAAAAATTTTGGGTCTATCCACCAATCTTCCCATTCTCTGCCGTCTGGGAATTTTACTCCTTCAAAAAGCATTATATATCCATTTTTGTGGAGTTCGTCTCTCATGTAATCCCTGTGTTGATTTCCGTACCTAAAGCTTTCATGTTCTATTGTCGCGCATTTGAATGAGACTCCAGCATTTAAAATTCTAGGAAGGACTAGATGGCTCATGTTCATTGTTCCATCAACATCTAAAGAAAGATAGTCTATATTTTTATTTTTTAAATTTTCATTTAGACATTTTGTCAGGCTTTCACTAGTTGCGTCTAATTGAAAAAATTTAGACTTTCTAATTTTAGACCACCCGTATCGATCCTCAATTGGATCTAAATCTATGTTTATGCCATCCCATTTTAGCTCTTTTTCCAATAAAAAACAGTTGTTCCCGGTAATTGGATGCCAGCAAGCTACATCTAAAAAAGTACCATATTCATACGGCATTAGATTTAAAGCGAAAAGGTCTTGTTTTTCACATGAGTTAGTTATAGTATTCATATTTTTGAATTTAGTATTTATTGATAGTTGAGATAATATGATCAATTTGTTTTTCTTCAAGAAAAGGGTGAATTGGGATACTTACCATTGTATCATTATAAAATTTAGATTTTGAATTTGGCAATTTAATATGTTGATACATCGGCGTGTCGCCTATTCCTATAGGGTAATGGACCATATTTTGAATTCCATTAAGACTCAAAAATTGTTGAAAATTATTTCTATTATCTACAGTTACAGGATAAACATGATGAACTGGAATGCAATATTCTGGAGTAATAGGTAGTTTTACTTTTGGGTTTGATATTCCATTTTCATATCTCTGTACGACATCTCTTCTTGATTGGTTCCATTTATCTAAAAATTTTAGTTTTTCCAACAAAACTATAGCCTGTATTGTATCTAATCTATGATTTCCAGCTTTTATTTCGTGATGATATTTTTTATCTGCACCTAAATTTCTTAATAGTTTTAATTTATTGCTTGTATCTTCGCTATTTGTTGTTATTATACCAGCGTCTCCAGCGGCTCCCAAATTTTTACCGGGATAAAGAGAAAAAGCGGAAGCATTTCCAAAAGTGCCGACTGTTTTGCCTTTATATTTTGCTCCATGAGCTTGCGATGAATCTTCTATAATAGCACAATCATAAATATTTGCAATTTTTTTAATATGATCCATGTCGCACGTATATCCATACAGGTGAACAGGAACAATTACGCAATTATGAAAAAATTTTCTGTGTTCAGATAGAATTTTTTCTAATAGAAATGTATCTATTTGATGATATTCATTGCAGTCAATCAGCATGAATTTGCTTGATGGAAGAGCTTGTTCTACTCCTAGTATTGTAGCTATGAAAGTGTTTGCGGGGATAATCACCAAGGTGGATTCAGAATGCAAACCTAATGATTGAGTAGCTAGTTTTAAAGCGTCTGTACCGTTAGACGTTCCAACAGAATATTCGCAACCTACATAATTAGAAAAACTATTCTCAAATTCAAACACTGAATTACCTAGTATAAAGTCAGAATTATCGAATAAAGACTTAATTTTTGATAGACATGGATTTTTAACTAAATCCCATTGAGCTTTCAAGTTATTAAATTCAACCTTCATATTCTAAAATTTTTGTTACATCTAAAGTAAGTTTTTTTTGATCTATTTTATCAAACAGAAATGACTTTATCGACAAATGTAATGGAGATTCGTTACTGATTTTTATCAATGAGTCATCTTTAGATTGAATTAAGCTTTTGGTACTATCGTCCCATGTTATAATTCTATCCTCAAATTCAAGCTTGTAAATCCTGTCTTTTATTCCATGTTCCCAGCTAGTATTTATTTGAACGCACGTTTCTTTAAAAAGTAGAACTCCTATACAACTGTCTTCTTTAAATGAAGACTTATTTCTTTTGAAATTTACCCATTTTATTTCATTGGGAAATTCGTCAAGTAAAAAACACGCTATTGAAACATCGTGTGACGCTAAATCCCATTTAGCATTTGTATCATATCGAATTGGCCCAAAATTCAATCTATTAGCAAATATATTTTTAGGCTTACCCAATATTGCAATTATTTTTTTTAACTCTAAAACCGCAGGGTTAAAAGTAAACAACCAATCTGTAAATAGCTTGGCTTGAGTCGATTCTGCTAAATCATATAACTCTTTACATTGCTCGCTTTTCATGCATAGGGGTTTTTCGCAAAAAACATCTATGCCTTTTTTTAAAAAATATTTACATAAATCAAAATGAGTTGATGCTGGAGTTAAAATAAATACTTTGTCGCAAGTTATAGTTTTGTAATCTTTAGTAACTATGTATTTAGAACCTATATCTGACCAATCCACATCTTGCGATTCACATACAATCAAATCTTTATCTAAACCAAGATCACGAAGATTTTTTAAGATTATTTTACCCCAGTAACCTAAGCCTATTATTGCTATTTTCATCTTCTAAAATCAGATCTTTCAAGTAAGAACTTATTATCTTTCATGGAAAAATATGTTGGTTTTTCTTTAAAATCTTTTTGAGGAGTTGCGTGAGTTAAGCAAAAATCTATTTTTGACATAACATCCTTGAAAAGTATATATCCATAATCTAAAGCTTTTTTGTAAACATCTTCGACTTCTTCTATTTCTGGATAAATTGGATACGTTACCCTACCCAAAATATCGCCATCGTCTATACCTTCTGATACTTTATGTATCGTCACTCCATGAAAGTTTTCATTATTTTTTAATGCCCAATTTATAGGTCTAACACCCCTATATTTAGGTAGGGGGGCATTATGAAGATTTATAACACTGCATTTATCAAGTATATCTTTTTTAAAGATCTTTCCATAAAAAATAGATATAGCAAGATCAATTTCATGTAAGTTTAATTCTTTGTAATCTCCAGAGTCGATTACTTCTATATTTTGAGATTTAGCCCAACCAGAAAGCGAATTAGACCATTCGGGTTCTGGCATATCAGGTACAACGACTTTAAGATTATGATGCTTTTTGATAAACTCGCAACATTTTATCGCTAAATCTCCTTTTCCCAAAACTGCTATTTTCTTTTTCATTAATAAATAAATTCCGCCAATTTTTCTATGTTATTTACGATATACTCTGGATGAGAGGCTCTGGATATATCTACTTTTTTAACATCATACATTTGCAAAACTTTTGCCTCTATTTCTTCATCTTTAATTGTTTCATGTTCGTAAGCATGGGAAAAATTTCTGTATTTATAAATCAAGTTTTCTGGAGATTTTGACAATCCAGTAAACTGCCATCCTGCATTTTTGAGGATGTTATTAAAGCACATGCAATTAGTTCTAAGTTTGGAAGGTAAATTGTCAAGATATTTTTTAAAAAAACACATTAATGGTGCTAATATTGGCTTATGAAAAAGGTTTAGTTTGTAAGCGTAAGTGTCTACTTCGAAAGTACAACATTGGTTAGGAAAACTTTCTGTTTTTTGAAAAATAAATTTTTGAGCTACCTCTATAGCTTCTTTTTTTAAGATTTCGTCTAAGCCTCCCCATATAACTAAATCCGTTTCTTTTGCCCCAAGTTCTTTTAGTATTTCTACTGACAAATTTATTTGGATATTTTCTCTTAACCAATGCTGCTTTTCATGCTGCGTAGAGTATTGTGAAAATAAATCGTAGTTTATTAAATGGGGCTTACCTTTGTGCTCCTCGTCAAGCGACTCAAAAAATCTATATTCTATTTTATCTGCATATTTTTCAAACCTTTTCGTGTCAAAATTTTTTGTTTTTTTATTTCCTGAATGCGTTTGTCCAGCTTCTATTATTATGAATTTATCAACAAAATCTAAATGTTGATTTATTCTAATTTCAAGCAAATCATTCTCATTTAAAAACATGAAGCAATCGTATATCATATATTTAACTTTCTGTAAACTTTCGCTATGGCATTTTCTAATCCAAATAAGTTTGTTATTATAGGTCTCTTGTAGTTTGCTATATAATCTATTTTAGAGTTTTTGCATATTTTAATTTTATTTGGATTAGATGATAATTTATTTATTATGCTTGCAATTTCAGAAAGTTTGTATTTTTTTTCGTAAACGCAATTCACTTCTTTTTGTTGATTTTTAGAATTTAAAACATCTTTGATTACTTCTATGAAATCTTCCATGTAAAAGAAGTCCATATACTTATCTTCGTATACTTCTAATGGTTCGCTGTTTATTGCTCGTTTAATATTAGCCTTTATGAACCTTGTGTCAAGCTCATTTTCATCAAAAATAGCAAATACTCTAAGATTTATATATTTATCGCTTTTCGATTCTATGGATTTAGCTATCGCTTTTTTACTGAGTCCATAAGGAGTATCTGGAGAGTAAATTTCTGCGCCTGATCCTATGTTGATAAACTTATTAAAATACCTTTCTTTAGAGCATAGATTATAATACATCGAAAGATTAGCGTCTAAAACAGACCAATCATCCACATTTAGTCTGCTTCCTCCTTTTATTGCAGCATGAATAACAGTGTCGAAATATCCATTTTTATCAAAAAAACTTTTGATTGAGTGTTTGCAGGTTAAATCAAGTTCTTGCCTGTTTGGATTAACTATAGAATAATCGTCCTTTAGTGCTCCGTAAATAGATTTAGCTATGTAACCGCCACCGCCTGTTATTAGTATTCTCATTTTTTAAGATTTATATAGGCTGGAGATTTTTCATTTAAAAACTCTAGAACTGTTTCTTCAAATTCTTCATCAGTTTTGGGGTTTGTTTTGTATTTTTTTATATTTTTGAAGCACGACAAAGCCTCTGTGTCTTCTGTTGCCCAGTGGGTTGATCCTAAATACCCATAATCTTTATCTCTTCCACCTCCAGCGAGTTTTACATTTATGTTTTCTTCGTTTAGATAATTTCGTATCCACTCAAAGGGTCGATACAGTAAAAATGGAGTTATTGAGTAACAGATTGGTAATTTGCCCTCCATTGCCATTCCACAGGCTGCGCCTATCATTAGTTGTTCAGATGAACCAAAGTCAAAAAATCTATCTGGATAATCAATTTTTATTCGATCCCACAAGCCATAACCCAAATCAGAGGTGAGTAAAACAATGTGTTCCGACTTAGACATTTCTCTATGCAGTATTTCTGAAAATTTTTTTCTCATATGCTAGCGTAGTCTTTCTCGCTCATAATGTGATAATGAGCATTAAGTCCGTTGAGAAATGGTAGCTC
>Ga0099846_1000462_pt1 | contig 16891 bp, 26 predicted proteins | sample CB_VirMetaG_FD_78180 | JGI IMG/M metagenome (GOLD analysis project Ga0099846, IMG submission 78180) | Freshwater to marine saline gradient viral communities from Chesapeake Bay - CB_1504_1 Viral MetaG | ecosystem: Environmental > Aquatic > Marine > Coastal | place: USA: Chesapeake Bay... | reverse complement strand
ATATTTGGAAATAATGTCTTGGTATTTGGAAAGTATGTTAGGTTTGAAAGTAAATTCTTGTTTTATTTCTGTTTCAAACTTTTCAAAGTACTTATACGATTGAAAATAACCTTCTATAGCAGTATTATCACTAATTAATTTAATATTAGAATCAAATTCAAATCCTTTTTCTTGGAAACTATTAGCTAATTTTTTATCTAAAACAGGTGTGGTAATTTCAAAACATTCCAATAAATCTAATTTATATTCTAACCATTTATTATTAGTAAAATCAAAAGCCCCATCTGGTTTAATATTTAAATGGTTTGGTAAAAAACAATCGAATCCTGTTTTTAACGATAATGCTTTTAAAGCAGCATATTGAAACATTTGGTTGCCTAATCTTCCACTATAACCTATGCTTTTATGAGTAATCATAACGTATCGTAGTAGTTATTTTGTCTTTCTTGTCTCTCAATTGTTTTAGGATGGTATAAAGCATATTCCTCATCTATAGGTAAATAAGCAAATTGCTTATGGCCATCAAGTCGCTCGTGAACTTTATTTATCCATTTTATTTCAGGAGTATTTTTATAAATACGAGTCTGAAAATCAGGCCAATTAACCCATCCTTTTTCATTTACATTCCATCCCCATTTTTGAATATGGTCTTGAGTTAATCCTTCTACGGTGTTTACTCGAGACACAGCATAAAGTTCAACTAATGGATTTTGTTTTAATACAAAAGGTAAATTTTCAATTAATTGTTCATGTGGGAGTTCATCTGAATCAATTTGAAATATGTGAGTGCCTGTGCATAAGCTGTTTAGATAATTTTTATGTTCGGCAAAGTGATTATCAAATTCCCTACTATACCAACGATAGTTGTTTTCTGCTACAGAATTTGCTCGTAGCCATTCTTCAACTCCTTTACTGCCATTTTTTGAATCATATAGAATAACAATTTCATCTTCAGTTCTTTTTCTATCTATGAGAAAATTAACTAAACGTTGTAGCTCGTTTAATTCATCTTTTACTGTTATGGCATATGATATTTTCATAGTTATTCAGGTAATACACCAATATACGAAAGAGCATCTATAAATCCAAACTTATCAAAGTTTTTTAATGTAGTCATATCCATCCTATAAGAATAATATTCTCCTTTTTTATTAGGAATAGGATATTTTTCCTTTTCTTCATCCTTTACAGGGACAGCTTTTACAGCTCCCCACATCCATTCTGATGATGAAGCCCCATTGGCAAATACCATACCTTTAGTAGGTTCATTAACTACAGAAGGCATCCATATTTTACCATCTTCATCCGTCCAAAATAAATCTTTGTATAATTCGGGAAGCACTTCTATTTGCTCTTCATAAAATCGTTCTCCTTCCTTCATTAATGAGTTTGAAATAAATCCACACCCATAACACATATAATTTTTAATTTCAGGAGATACTTCTTGTATATAACAAGCATCACTTTGTCGTTGACAAGGACATATAGTTAAATTATCCATTTTCTTCTACTTTTTTAAGTTTTGGGAGCTCGATTTTTTTGAGTTGAGGGAGCTTTAATTGAACAGGTTTTGGAAATTCAGGCACATTGCCCTCTAAAATTTGGCCTATTTTTTCTTTCATTTTATCCCAACTAAATTCTGTTTTAGATTTATAGGCTTGACGTTTAGCTCCATCAGTATAATTTTTATAGTTTTCAAATACATCTTTTAAATAATGACCTACTTGACCGTGATCAACTGAAAACCATTGGCTTTCTTTAATAACCCAATCATTAGCCGCACTTGGATGAACTTGGGTTAATTGGCCTCCTAGTAAAACAGACATTTGAGGGTCAAGAAAGTCTACATGGCCGCTCCATCCTGTTGTTATGACAGGTTTTTTACATTGAGTGAATTCAAGTAATGGACGACCAAACCCTTCACCTTTAGTTAAGCTAATCATAGCTTTAATTTTAGGATGGTTGTAAATTTCGTTTATTTCAATGTCACTAAATTCACTGTGAAGCAAATATATATTAGGTAAATCTTTTGAATTAACAGTTTTTTTAATCTGCTTAATTTTTTTAATGACTTCTTCTCTATCTACATAAGAGGCCCCAGCTAATATTGAAGTTTTTAGAAATAAAGCAGGCTTTTGTTTTTTATTTTTAAATGTTTCATAAAATGCTTTAATTAATAAACCTACATTTTTTCTATCTTCCCCAATATCTCCCTGCAACCAGTGTCCTAAATACAAATAAGCAAACGATTCAGGGATAGAATTTATAGAATTAAATAATTCATTTTGAGGAAGTTTATCTAATAATTTATAGATATTTAAATCTACACCTTCAAATAATACTTCTACTGGTTTTTCAAGTTTAATATGTCTAACAATTTGGTTGGTTTGTTGGTTTTTTTCTTCAAACTTAGCATTTAAAAACACATCTTTAGAATGTTTTGAAGATACAATATTTAAATTCATTCTATTCATTCCATCAATCCAAGTAGGATTACAAACTGTGGTCTCAATACCGGCTGTAAATCCAATATTATATTTTCCTACAGGTTGAAATTCATTAGGAATTGTAACTTGAGCCCAAATTTCAGGTTGACGAGGAATCTGTCCGTTTGGCAAAATATGTTTTTCTAAAAATTTCCATTCAGGATTATCTTGGATAAAGCCCCAAGGTGTTCCTCCCCACCTTTGGGGTAATATTTTTACATCATGCTTGTCTAATTCAATTATAGCTTTTACTAAATCACGAGAACGTGAGCCGTAGCCACTGTATGTATCAATAGGACAACTAATTATAAATAAAGGTTTCATTAATATATTATTTTATGGTTTATAACTCTATCGGGATAACTATTTACATCAATTAATTCAAATTTTTCTCTAGGTTGCCAAGTATTAAATAATGTGGTAAAAGCTTCAATTATTCTATTAGCTTGGATTTCACTAGTAAATCCTGCTTCTTGCCCTAAAGCCCATTCCATACCTTTTAATCCTCTAGCTTTGCGTTCTTCTTTGCTTAAACTATATACTGCCATAATCTGTTCAGCAGCATCTTCTGCTCTACACAAATCATCCCAAATATAAGGGGTTAAAGGAGAACCAACTAAATTTCTGCTAGTAGGATATACAGGAAAAGCCCAATCACCATGTTTTTTAATTGTGCCTCTATGATTAGAAGGAAAATCAGCATCAAAATCAACCCATTTGCCGTCTTCAAATTCAAATCTCATTTGATCTTGCATACCGCCTGTTACATTGGCTATAATAGGATTGCCTACTAATAAAGCTTCTGTTAATGCTAAACCCCATCCTTCATTTGAAGTCAATAAAATTTGGGCATCTGAACTATTGTAAAGTAAGTTCATTTGCTCTGGTGCTAAGGGCATACTGGAGAATATAATATTATATTTTGGGTCGTTTAAAATTAATTCTCTAACTGCTTCTAAATCAGTCCCATTATCATCTACTACAGCTGTGTGTAAAACATAAGCACATTTTTTAGCTTGTTCCTCAGATAATTGGTCTATAAATAATTTATAAGCTAATAGGGAATCTGGTATTTGTTTGCGGCGAATATTTCTAGAGTTAAAAAATAAAACAAAGTCATATTCCTTATTTCCAAATAATTGCTTTTTAAATTCTATAAGTTGAGGGTCTTCTTGTTTTAATGGTTTAAAAATTTTATTATTTAACCCATGAGGAACATAACGAATAATTTTGTTTTTGGTTTTGTCCCCTAAAACAAGTTTATTGATATTTACTGTTTGTTTTGAAATACCCATTAACAAATCACAAGATTCATAAAATGCTTTATTATAATGAGGGGCAGGGTAATCATCCCAAATATTTAGATAAGCTATTGGAATATTTTTTCTAATTTCATTTTCAATCTGAAATAACCAAATAAAATAACGTGGGTCGGTAATCAACATTATAGCATCTGGATTTTCAAGTTGTATAAGTTGGCGGATTAACTCAGGAGTACCATATCCATTAACTGGATATAGAGTAATTGAACTATCTTCTATTCCTGCTAAATTATTAGTATCAGGAGATAAATCAAATCGTTTACCTTGATCAGGATGATTAATAGCCCCACCAACATTAACCCAGTTAAAATGATGTGCAGTATGAAGAACAATTTCTTTTGCCACAGTTGCTATGCCGCTATGAACTCTAATATCGTCACATATTAAAAGTATTTTTTTTCGTTGTTCTTTAGGAATATGATTTTTTGACATAAATTTTATTTTTTATATAATATAACTAATTTTTTTAAAAATCCAAATTAATCTGTGGTTTCTATTTCTAAATTATTATGATTGTGAATTGTTTTACGAAATTCAGGGTCGGTAATATATAAATGAACGGCCCTATCTGCTAGTTTTTGAAAACTATATTTGTATCTAACGCACATAATTTTAAATTCTTCAAATAAATCACTTTGGATTTTTACACTTGTTAATACTTTTTCTGCTTTTGTATTCATAATTTTAATTTTTAAATAACGTATATTTGAATATACATATCGCCAAAATTTTAAAGAATTAATTGTTTGTTACAAAGATCGGGTTTGTCATTAAAAGCACACCATTTACAATATTCCGATGGTTGGGGGTTATGTTCTGTGTTTTTATATGAGTTATCATCATTAAAGCAATCTTCTATAAATTTTTCTACTAATTTAGCAGAGTAATTCATGCTGTTTTTCCCGTTTGCTGGTTTGAATTGCTGTATTCTGGATTGGGCGTATTGACTGTTTTCCCATAATTTCCTTTTTACTATAAAAAATTCAATATCAATTTTATCTTCAGGAACATCAAATTGTTGGGAAAAATACTTTTTATATAATCGTAATTGAGATGTTTTTATTTTATCCTTTTTTTGCTTATCACCCCAAGAATTGGTTGATGTTTTTATATCGTATATACAATAAGTATTTGTAAATTCATTATACAATATGAGGTCAATATAACCGCGGTATATAATGTTTGGTAAACGTGGTAAAGGCGATATAAACAATGGCACCTCACACCCTACTAAATACCAATTTCTTTTACTAAAATATTTACTTTTATTTTTTTTTAAATAATTTAAAATAGCAACCCCATCTTCATAAAATTCTCCCATTTCTGCAGGGTTGCTAAAATGGGTTTTATTATTATCTTTATAGGCTTTTTTATAGCCCTCAGAAAACTTATCTTGAAAATATGATTCTATATCCATTCTATCTGCTTCAGCAAAACTATTTTCATACCCTATAGTTAAATAATGTTGGATAGTTTCATGGATTGCTGTTCCAAAAGTCATATGGATAGAATAGTCTGTTGTCCCATACCCATCTCTATATTGTAGTGCCCATTTTTTAGGACATTGGTAATAGGTTTGGATTTGACTAAAAGATATAGTTTTTTGAAAAGCATAATTTACTTCCGGAACTTTATATTTTTTAATCTCTTTTATTTTTTGTGGGATTTTACTTGCCACTTAAGGTTTGCTTTAATTTTTCTAAATATAAAATCCCATCGTGAAGCTCATCTTGAGCATGAGTAATCCAGTCTATTACTGATAAGTCAGTTCTATCTAAATCGGTTCCATATTTATTTTTACCAAATTTAGCTCTGGTGATAAATTTATCTACAATTGTATCTACAATAGAATCTGTTACTTCTACTTCTCGGGTTTTATTTTGTTGCATCTTCTTTATCGTATAGCTCTTGAAATTCTTCTCTAAGTTCCTTTGGCAATAATTCAACTAATACTTTACCTGTTTTAATGTCTACAAACACAGGTATTGGGATTACTCCATCTTCTGCGGTGCCCGCAATAAATTTGGATACTTTACGCAAAATTACTCCTTCTTGGAATACCATATTTCCATCAGGTGATTTAATAGGAGTTGTAGTTTTAATGTCGATGTTAATTTGTGGTTGTTGTTTCATAGTTTTGGTTTATTTCTTCAAATGGTATTGTTTCTATTTCTCGGCAAAAGTAAATCAAGCCATCTTTTCTAAAAGCATGACTACATTTCCAAAATTTTTTTATTCCATCTATGTTTAGGTTAGGTTCTTCTCGTATAGTTCGATAGATTTGAAACATAGAATCGTTTGTATGTATAACTTGTCCTAAGTTCATTTTGAATTAAATATTCGTTTAACTTGTTCTGAAATCGGTATTGGGCCACCTTCATCATCTATTCTGACAAATGTCATGGATGTGGTTAATATAATAATTTCTTCTTCAGTAAACACGTTATATGAACGAACTTCAACTTCAAATGTTGCTGATGTATTTCCTAATTTGGATATTTTACTATATATTTTAAGTAATGATCCTTCTTTAGCTGGTTTTTTGAAAATGCATTTGTCAATAGCTATTGTAACCATATTTTTGGAATGGCAATATTCCATAGCATAAGCAGCTACAGCAGCATCTACCCAAGATAGCAATTTGCCCCCAAATAAATTTCCATGAAAGCCTAAATCCATTTTTTTAATGGGATGAGTAACTAAAAGTCTCATTTAGATGGTATAATCCCCGTATATTGAATATTTTTTAGGCTCAGGTTCTGGTTCTAATGTATCTTTGATAGCATAAAGTTTACCATTCATAGGCTCAAGTCTGTATGCTTGAGGTTTTACAGTTGCTTGCTCATAATAAGCATTTAATGCTTCTGTGATTGATAGGTAAATTTTCCCATTTTCTCCATCTATAACTAATCTCCACCTATCTGAAGGGGGCACCCTGTTTGCTATAAGTGTTAGCGTTTCTATTTTATTCGGCATGACCTGGTTTGAGTTTTGAGAAACTCCAGTAAGTCTGAATAGGGGAAGTTAATTGTATGTTGTTTCTTTTTAGGATTTACTACTTTAACATATAATTTTTCATTAACCGGTAAATAGCAAAAATCTTTTACTAAATACTCTGTTTCATCAATTGTAACTAACTTTCCTATTAGACTTACTGTATCTCTCATATATTTGTTTTTGGTATATATATTAGTAAAGTCCCTCTAAGTCACCAAATTCTTTACTGCTTTTTTCTTTTTCTTCAGGTTGTGGAACTACTACTACTTCTGTGAGCAAAATTGTTCCCGCAACTGAAGCAGCATTTTCAAGAGCTGTACGAGTTACTTTAGCGGGATCTATAATACCTGCTTCTTTCATATTAACAATAATTTCATTTTTAATGTCTAACCCATACCATTGTTCATTTTCTTGAGTTCCTAAGCCGGCAATTTTATTAAGAAAATAATAAATATCTTCTTTATTATACCCAGCATTGCCTAAAATAGTCTCAAATGGTTTACTACAGGCTTTAAACACAATTTCTGCTCCAATATTTTTAATATTATCTTCAGAAAAAACAGTAATTGCTTCTCTGGCATGGAGTAAAGCAGAACCTCCTCCGGGCACAATACCTTCTTCAATAGCAGCTTTAGTAGCATTTAAAGCATCATCTACCCTATCTTTTTTCTCTTTTAATTCTGCTTCTGTATTTCCACCAACGTGAATAATTGCTACTCCTCCGACCAATTTCGCGAGCCTTTCTTGAATTTTTTCGCGCTCATAGGGCGATTGGGCTTTATCAATTTGATATTGTAGCTCATTGATTCTTCCATCAATTTTTTCTTCTGAACCTTTGCCATCGACTATTGTTGTGTTTTCTTTATTTATTGTTACCACTCGGGCTTCACCAAACCAATCCCAACTGAATTTGTCTAGTTTCATTCCCTTGTCGGTACTAAATACTTGACCTCCTGTCAAAATTGCTATGTCTTCTAAAATAAGTTTTCTTCTTTCTCCAAAATCGGGAGCTTTAACAGCACAAACTTTGATTGTGCCTCTCATTTTATTTACAATAAGTGTTGCTAATGCTTCTCCTTCAATATCTTCTGCTACAATTAATAATGATTTATTTTGAGCAGATACAGCTTCTAAAATAGGAAGCAATTCTTTTACCTGTGTAAGCTTTTTATCAGCAATTAAAACTAAAGCATCATTTAATACACAAGACATATTGTTATTATCAGTAACAAAATATGGTGATTTATATCCTCTGTCAAATTGCATACCTTCTACTGTTTCAAGGTATGTTTCACCTGTTTTAGATTCTTCAATAAATACAACTCCCTCACGCCCTACTTTTTCCATAGCAGTAGCAATTAATTCTCCTACTTCAGAGTCATTGTTAGCTGAGATGGTAGCTACTTGTCTAAGTTGTTCTTCAGATGAGATATCTTCAGCAATGTGTTCACGTAAGTTAGTGATGATTTCTTTTACTGCGGCGTCTATTCCTCTTTTGATCTCAACAGCATTGGCTCCATTATTAAGATGTTTTAGTCCTGCGTTAACCATTTCTTGAGCCAGCAAAGTAGCTGTTGTAGTTCCGTCACCCGCTACATCTGCTGTTTTGATAGAAGCCTGTTTAATTAGTTCTACACCTAATGATTCTATTGGGTCTGCCACCGCAATGGATTTTGCCACAGTTACTCCGTCTTTCGTGGAAAATACAGCATGGCCGTCCGTGTATAATACGTTTCGGCCATTTGGGCCTAATGTCGCGGTAACTGCGTTAGATAACGTGTTAATACCCTTAACTACTTTTTTTCTAGCCTCAGGACCAAATTCGATTATTTTGTTTTTCATATTATTCTTGAATTAATTTACTAAGTACTTGATTCTCTGGCCCTATCCAATATTCTTCTCCTTGATATTCTAATTTACTAAAACCCATAGTAGGCAACACCACAATATCTCCTTCTTTAAGCTGAGTTTCAATCCATGTTCCTGTAGCAGAATAGTATCCGGGTCCTACTGAAATAACTTGGGCTAATTTGTTTTTTTCATTGCCCAAATCGGGAACAATGATGTTTCCATAAGTAGTTTCTTCATCCTCATATGGTTTTACAATGACTGCGTTGTAAATTGCTTGTAATTTTTTCATACTTCTAACATTTGTTTTAGTTCGTTTTTAATTTGTTTCCATTCATTGATATAACCTTTGATAGAGACATAATTTTCTTTCTTATCAACCTTACATTGAATGATTTTTTCTAAACACCCAGCTATATCTGAGTAGTGGCCTATTACCTTTTGATAGGGGTTGTTGGTCTCAGTAGAAATAACATTTTCTATAGCAGTAAAGCAATATTGATCTCTACTAATAAAGAATGGTTCAATTAAAGGGTCGGTAATTAAGGTAATTGAGTCTGATTTTGTTTTTTTATCCATAACTTTTTTTTATTTAGAACAACTTAAGGGCGCGGGTAATTATTTAATTTTTAGAACCTTTGGTTTTGCTTCTTCAGCAAATGGAATTCGAATTGCTAATAATCCATTTTCCATTATTGCTTCTGCTTTTGACAGATCAAATTTAGAAGCAATTTTGTAACCTAAATTAAAAGAACGTTTGGCTATACCTTTACAGATATAATTGCGTTCAGCATATTCTCCAGTTTCTTTACTATAAGAAATTTTAAGAATATCCCCCTCGATATTTAATTCAATATCTTCTTTAGAAAGACCGGTGCACGCTACTTCAAAATGAAGTCCGTGTTTAGTTTCAAAAATATCTACAGGGTGGGAAATTTTAGCGTTTAACGCTGGTTGAAAGTCTAATTCAGACTTGAAAAAATCTCTAAATAAAAGATCAAATGGTGAGGTATTCCTCTCAAAAAATAGTGTACTCATATCACATTAAATTTTATGCTGTCCGAAGATCAGCGGGTTAAACATTAATTTTATTGAAAGCGCCCTTAAGTTGCTCATATTATAAATATACGAAATTATTTTTCCTTTGCCACAATATAATAAATGCTCTTCAAATTTTCTTTAGAAAATTCTAATTTCATTAATCCTTCTAATGTAATAGAAATTCTTCCACTAACTGCGTCTTTGTTATTGTTCAATATATCCTTTAATAAATTTGAATTATAGTACATCCTAAATATTTTGCTTGAGCCCTCAAATCTTGCTTGAGGAACAAAATATGATGTTTTATTTCCATATTCAATATTTCCACCAAATTCAAATTGTATTTGGTCGTCATCAACTATTCCCATATGTGATTTAATAGCTACAGTATCACTTTCTGGTAGCGCTGTTTTTGCTTTTATTAAAGCTTGAATACTTTCTGAATCAAGTGGGACTCTAATCCCAAATTGTATTTCTTCATTTAATTGACCTGCTTTAGGTATAATCATTAAATCTGCTAAAGCATAATCAACATTAAATTGGTTATCTGAAATAATTAGCTTAGTGGGGATGTTTTTTTGTTTTTGATAATCTAATTTTATGCTATGCCCTAATATAGCAATTAATTTATTAAGTTTAGAAGTATCATTTATAGCTATAATAGAATCTTCAAGACCAATTCCTTGATATTCTACTTTTCCTATCATTTCTCTGGTAGGGGAAGCAAATTCAATAGTAAGATGATCATTGTTAATAATCCATTTGACAGCTTCGTTTAAGCCTCCTAAGTAATATTTTGAGATGACGGATACTAAGTTTGATTTAATTAACATAATGTAAATGTATTAAAAAGATATTAATTTGCCTAATTAAAATGTAAAAAATTTATTAATATTTCTATTAAAAATGGGTTTACCCCATTTAATATCTTCATATATTGTCTCTATTTTATTTCTTAAAACCGAATCAAAAATCATATCTCTATCCAAATATTCCTCTACAATATTTAATATTTCAGGAGCATCTTCATATCCATTTAATGCTAATACTTCTATATGATATGGATTAGGCTTTAAATAAGCAATATATATTTTATCTCCCATTTGAAATGTAGGATATTGTTTATCTAATTTTTTGTGTTTTAATAAATCATTTGTAAAAATAGCGGCTTTTGTATTAATAGGACATTTTAGTGCTAATTTAGAAAATATTTCTCCATTTGATGGGGCAGATGCTATATATTCTTTCATCTTTTTTAACCCTGTAGGTTTTAGTAATTTTTTCCAATCTGTTGAGGAAATTGAATTTCTAAATTCTAATAAGTAATTATCTATTTCTTCCTTTTGAGCACCAAATAATATTCTTTTAATTAAATCTTCACCAAAATTTCTAAAGAAAGGAGGAAAGTTAGATTTCATAATATCTAATCCTTTCATATCTAATTCATCTACTGTTACTCCCTCTTTATTTACAACCCACATAGCATATCTTCGCTTACCTGACCAATATGCTGTTTTTACAATTACCTCTTGTTTAAGTTCAAAAAAATGTTTTTTATTTATATTGAATACTCTTTTAGAAATATCATCTAAGTTTTGATTTGCTCTAATCTGTAATTGTTGAGATATTTCTATTAATTTATCAATTTTATCTTTTTCTTCAATTAGATTAGGATATTTTTTAGTTAATAAATCTTTAATTTCAATATACATTGAGTCAGTATCTGAGGCAATTACATAATCAGTACGATCTTCTTTGAGTGATTTAGAAAGCAAATCATTTACATAAACAATGCTTTCTTTTGTTAAACGTTGGCCACTGTTGGTGATAGCAGCAGAGCATATTTTATGGCCATCAGTATACCTCCAACCACTTATGGCATAAGTGCCATAAAGAGCATTTTGGAGAATTTTGAAAGCCATTTGGTACAAATCATATAATTTATACTTATCCCATTCTTCGCTTTTACCAGCTTGTTTTTTTAAAGCACGATAATGTTCTCTTTGTTTAAACCAATCTTCTAATACTTCACAAGATATACTTTTAATGTCATTTCTAAAAAAAGCACCACTTGCTGATATAGACCAGTTATTTTTTTCTATAAAATGAACTAAGTCACCTATTTTAATATTAGCTGCTTTAAGTTGATAAGTGTTCTTATCTAACTTTTCAATAGTTAATTGTTCGTCAGGATCTCGTTCTTTAAGTTTTTCTAATGAATTATACTGTTCATAATTATTTTTAGTAACAATTCGACCTACTAATGTTTCTACTCCTAAATTTAACGATTTAATAATAGATGGGTATAGTGAAGTATAATCTAAATCTGTTACATAAGAATACAAACCCGGTACAGGGTCAAGTAAATACCCCCCAGCATATGATTCATTTTTTCTAATTGTTTTAACACTTCTTTCTTTTAATACATCTGATTTAGTTTTAACTAAAACTGTATTAGTTTCATTATTTATATTAACAATAGTTCCTTCGATAGTTGGAGTTCCCCTTTGTTGTACTACTTCATCTCCAATAGATAATTCTTTAATAGAACTATTTACAGTAGTTGGTTTATTAGGAGATATTATTCCTTTACGTTTTAAATATGTTAATATAGCTCCTTCATTTAACACTGTATTATAATATACACTTTCATATGGGACGTGGCATAAATGACATATAAGAACAGTTAATTGTATAAACTGGAGTTTGTTTTCTAATGCTTCTATAATTTCAACATCTCGAAGGTTATAGTCAATGTATTTATGAATATCTTCTTTAAATAAAGTGTCTAAGTTACCTGAATATTCAATTTTTCCAAGTTTAGCATATTTGAGTCCAATATCTCCTAATTTATATGATGCTTCTTCTTTAGGAATATATTTTTTAAATAGCATCATGTAATCTAAGCTATTAATTCCTCCTATAGTAATAGGTGAATATGAATTATAGACATATTCTTTTACTTTTCTAATAGGAGATAGGAGTACTACCATATCAGCTCCTAAAATTTGTTTAATTCGATAGTATAAATAAGGTATATCAAAAAAATCACTATTATAACCTACAACAATAGTAGCATCTAATTCAATCCATTTTTCTAAAAATAAACCTAATAAGGTTAATTCATTTTCACAAGGAATTATTTGTCTATTATTTTCATTTACTAATGTGAGAGACTGTGATTCATCTAAAATATAGCAATATTGTTGTTTGTTTTTAGCATCAATTAAAGCTATAGAAGTTACTTTAGCAGGGGCACTCCTAATATATTGAGGGGTTAGCGCTCCTAACATTTCAATCTCAATATCTAAATAAACTATATTGTGGTGAGATGGGGGGGCATCTTCTTTATAATAATAATCTCGCAATACTGCTAATTCTCGTTGTATATCTTTTTCTAATAATGAATTATCTTTCCAATCATACCTTCCTATTACTGGAGAGCATGAGTCACCAAATAGTGTTTTAAATTGCCCGTTTATGTCTTTTTTATAGACAGTAGGGTAATATTTAAAGGATAACCATCCCTTCTTATCGTCCCTTAAATAACATGTTCCTTTATCTTCAGGGTCGAAAGAATAATAAATTGATTGATACACTTAAAAAAACTTTTTTAGATTAGGTTTAAAGTAGTTTATTGATTTCATTACTTTTCGATCATGGCTACGATATACCACATACTTGTCACCAACTCGTTCGTAATGGCAATCTGTACCTTGTTCTTGGGAGCGGATTTTAACAGTCTCTTGTGCCTCTTCTTCATTATTGCAAGCTTTCGACAAATTGGACGCCTGTACTTCCAAATAAGCGGGCCAAATTTTATCCTTAAGGCCATGAAGCATAGTAGCGTTCCCCAGCGATACGTAAGCAATGTCACACAGCGCATCCAAAACTTCAATGATATCTCCTTGTTCACATGCCTGTTTATATTCCTCAAGTTCTTCAAGAACAAAGTTGTATACAAACTCCCATTCTTTTCTGTTAGGTATGTTTGGTTCATAGTTGTTAGGTTTATTCATTAAAGCATTAAACTCTTCAACTTCACTTACGAAGGGTACGTAATTATTGTTTTCCATAAATATTAAATTATAAATTTTGTCCGTTTTTAGCTATGGCATGTAAAAATTCTTCTCGTATTAAATTTCCGGGTTCCATAAATACACCACTAAATTTATTTGTAGTCATAATACTGGTAGGGTGTTTAATCCCCCTATTAGAACAACACATATGCTTAGAAGCAATACTAACAGCAATTGAATCACATTCTAATTTTTTAGTAAGAAAGGAATGGATTTGTTGAGTTAATGATTCTTGCATTTGGGGTCTGCGAGAAAAAAAGTCAACTATACGATTTAATTTACTAAGACCTACTACACTTTTTCCGGGTACGTAGGCCACAGATGCATATCCTGTAAATGGTAAATTATGATGTGCGCATAATGATACTACAGGTATTCCAGTTTGGATAACTACACCATCATAGTTTTCTTCATTTGGAAAAATAGTCATTGATGGTTCTTCTGAAACGGAACCGATAATAAGGTCTTTTAACCAAGCTTTTGCTACTCTCTTAGGAGTATCAATGGTTTGTGGGTCTGATTCATAATCAAATCCCATAGCTTTTAAAAACTGACCATAATGAACTGAGGCCTGTTTAATCATGTATTCAATTTCTTCTGGGGATCTTGATTGGTTTTCGTTGGCTTTTTTAATATATAACATTTGTTTTTGATTTTTATAACTTGTTTTTTCGTATAAATGTAATAACCTTTATTCAAATAGCCAAATTTAATCAGCTTTAATGTGTGCCCCTCTTACTTCTTTTAAATTTCTATGTAATCCATTTTCTCCATCTAAACCATACCCATATAACCATGCTTCATCCTTAATTAGATTTCCAAATATTAAATTTTCAGGAGTATCAGATGAATAACGTTTAAATAAAACTACAGGAGTTATAGATTTAGGTTGATTTATTCGAAGTTTTTTAATGATAAAATCTATTGTGTTACCTGTATCATATATATCATCTATTATAAATACATCTCTATTGTATAACGGCAAATCAGGAAATTTTGTCATTTGAAAATCTCCTTGAGTTATACCATCATATGATTTTACTCTAATAAAATCTATTTCACAATCTCCTAATTCCTTAACTAAATCAGTAAAAAACATAAAAGCACCATTCAGCACACAAATCATTACAGGAGGTGTTTCTCTTTTTTGCTGGTTGATTTGTTCAGCTATGCTTTTAACTATAGAACTTATTTCATTCTCAGTGTATAAAATAGAAACCATAATTTAATTAAAAATAAATTTTATAATTTCAACCAATGGTGTTTTACTACCAATACTTTGTTCAGACCATATCCATTCACGTTCTTTACTATCAACTAATTTTTCTCTATCATCTATCCAATCAAATATTTTGTATTGGTCTGTTATTTTTAGGACAATACCCCATTCATCAACTATCTTAAATTGATTAGATGCGAACCTTTTTATCTTTAAGTTCGGTCCTTCATTATTTATTAAATCTAATTCTTTCATAACTTATCTTTAGTTTATATTAAATTGTAATGTTTCCGGCGGGAGGCCATGATCGCATCTCTGATTCTTTTTTCTTAGGCCTTTGAGGTAGGGATAAATTCGTAACTTCTGATTCTATAGAGATTTTAAGGTCCTCCCCATCATCTTTATATCGATTCCAGAAGTTAAAAGCAAATGTGTTTGCTTTTTGTATTGAATTGCTCCTAAATAGCTCTTTTTTTTCACCAGTTTCAGGGTTTATAAAATAAACCACATGTTCCTCGTTTTCACCTTCTAATATATTTTGAATCTCTTCCCTAATAAGTTGTCTTAATTGTGATGTTTTCATAATTTAAATATTTTGTTTATAATAAATATGTATAATCCTCACAAAAGTTCTAATTGTTCTTCATTAAATATGTGTAATAATCCATAATCATCCATTTCAGCAACAACTCTCACTTGAGCAGAAGTTGTTTCAAAAACAGATACAATAGTACAAGGAAATTTATATCCTTTTGGTTTGTAAGCCTTATCGCCTACTTTGAATTTATAATTGGTTTCTTTCATAAAAATCGTTTAATGATTCATCATCTAAAATATAACCTAATTCCCCACTAATATCTTTATCCATTATATATTTTACCCTATGGTGCCCGTCTTGAACTTGAGCATCATCATATTCTCTTGTATATTTTAATAATATAGGATAAAGAGTATCATAGTCTTTTTTATATTGGTGCCAGTCTTCAGAGGGGGTTACAGGTATAATTTCATCATTTATTCTAATAAATGGTTCTCCTTTGTCGTCTATTGAAACGTAGCCGTGAGTTTTATTAGAATATTTTTTTAAAAATTCGTCTTGTGATAATGTTTTAGCGTCTTCAACTAAATTATTTTCTATATTTTCTTTAATAAGAGAAGCGACAGTACTTCCATATTGGTTTATCTCAAATTTAGCATTAGGGTATACTTGTTGTATAAGTTTTTTATAAATTTGTTCCTTTTTACCATTAGCATCGTATAAAATAGTATGAGTATTTGTTTTATCTATTACTTCTTCTAAAATAGCTTTAATTGTTGAAAAAATTTTAAATACATCTTTTTGTCTTTTTGTTGTTTCCCAACTATAATCAGATGTAAAATCTATTTCTATAACACCTTTTTTTCTAACAAATATAGAAACCTCAAATTCAGTTCCATCTTCTAATTGAAATTTGTATATGATTTCTTCTTTAGAAGATATAGGGTCTTTTTTATATGGGTAAGATAAATCGCCGATTTCTTTTAATAAACTTATTAATTTTATCATATTAATAAATATAAATCAATTTAAAATCCGCACATCCGACTCAGTTTCAATAACCACTCTTGCTCCACAAGAAATTAAAGGTTTTACATCATCTCCAGCACCACAATAAGTTATTTTACTTGGTCCCAATATCTCCACTTCGTTACAGTAGGTATTTTTTCTACCCTGTTTAACGGTAATAACAGGTAAATCAGTTCCTTTGGTTTTGTTGGAACGAATGTGGTGTTGGTTGATGTGTATTTTAGTGATCATAATTTTTAATTGGATAAAGGTAATTTAATTGTTGGGTGTGATTGATTTTTTGATTTCATTGAGTAAAACATCAACTTGCATATCAATTAAACTAACATTGT
>Ga0099846_1000461_pt1 | contig 16891 bp, 33 predicted proteins | sample CB_VirMetaG_FD_78180 | JGI IMG/M metagenome (GOLD analysis project Ga0099846, IMG submission 78180) | Freshwater to marine saline gradient viral communities from Chesapeake Bay - CB_1504_1 Viral MetaG | ecosystem: Environmental > Aquatic > Marine > Coastal | place: USA: Chesapeake Bay... | reverse complement strand
TCACACTCCCGGCAGCGTCGCTTGCCATCCCTTCCGGTTATCAGGTTATCCCCCTGATAGGGGTGACCTCGGGGGCACGCCTCCTTACCCCGTAAGAAGTGGCGCTGCCGGGTAGTGTTCTCGCTCGCTGTCACAACCTCTAGGTGTTCGGGGTTGCAGCAGCGGCGGTGGGCACAGTCGCTACCTCCTGGGCAAGTTGTGTCGTTCGTGTGGCATGTGTGATCCACTTGCATCCCGTCTGGGATGGGGCCGATGTATGTTTCGTAGGCCCAGCGGTGGGTCATGTGGCGGGGTTGGCCTGGGCCGGGTCGGAACATTCCGTATCCGTCTTTGTTGCCTTCGCCTGTCCATAGCCAGCATCCGTTGGCTTGGGGTTTGGCTAGTCGCCGGAACTTTGCCTGCCATTCCCTGTTTGACATAATAACCTTACTATGATAGAGTTGTCTTATTGAGATTGGGGGTGACAATGACCGAGGGCGTGTTCGACCTTAGCAGCAAGACCCGCGTAGACGTAGAACCTGACTACGACGCAATCATCGCAGAAATGAACGCTATTCCAGACTACCTGTTTACTAAGTAAACGAGACCAAAGGGGAGACCAAATGTTCAGCACATCCGTTCCCGTGTCCAACGACACGATCATCTGCAACGTCAACAACTACCTTCGCCAGAACCCAGACACCAACTCGTGGGAGATCAACCTGCGCGTCGATCCGTCTGTAGAGCAGGACGACTGGGTGCCCATCGGCCCCCACCTTCACTCCATGCTCGCTAGTGATGTTCCTGGCACGCCGATGCCAACCATCGGCAAGGTTATTCACACGCTTGTCGCCGCCACCCGTCACGAGATCGCTTGGCGCGAGAAGCACGACACTATCCGGCAGCAGGCATACGACGCCATCCACATGATCGGAATTCGCCTCATTGACGAGGCAGAGCGGCGTAACTGGTGCAGCGAGTTCGATGAGATCATTGACGACGTAAACGCCAACCTGCCTGGTCCTTTCGAGTTGCCCACCCGTGAGCGCGAGTACAACGTTTCATGGACAGAGACCTACACGATCACGGTCCAGCGTTCCACCACAGTCACAGCCAGGGACGCAGAGCAGGCTTGCGACGCGGCCAGCGAACTGTACACAGGTGAGGCCGACGACTACGAGATTCGTGACGCTATCTCCTGCGGCAACTACGAGTTCCGCGACGATAACAACGACTATGAGGCCGAAGAAGCCTAGTCGCTATTTACTAAGTAAACATGGAGGGATAGTGGACATTACCGACCCGCCCCCGCCCAAACGTGGCAGGGGCAGCACATCCAAATGGAAGGAGATCACGAGGATACTCAAGACAAAGCATCCCGGTGAGTTCGCTCTCGTCGGGTCGTACTCCAACGGTGTCGCTACGCAGATACGGCAAGGCAAATACGCTGCGTTCGTACCGGAAAACTACGACCTGTTGGAGTTGCTTGCAGAGCGCAAGCATTACATCGACACGCATTGGGAGATCACGACCAGACGCAAAGGTCAAGCCAGCGATATCTACATCAAGTGGCTAGGCAAGGACTGTTCTTGCCGATACTGCGGCGCTGGCCTATGAAACGCATGGACAAGGTTCGCGCTATCAAACGCTACCTCATAGCCAACACCGGCATACCCGGCATCTATGAGCAGCCAAGAAGCAACGACCTAGACGCCCCATACCCGTACCGGATACGCATATTCACCGCTCACAGCCAAGACCTCATCCACCGTTACGTCAGGCATGAGGCGCGGCGCGACATGATCGACGTTGCTATCCGGTTCGACATGGACATGGCATCGCCAGCAGACGCTTTCGTTGTCATGCCCTTAGAAACATTCAGCACCCTAATGAAGACACACTACGAAACACACATCGAAGGCAGAGGAGAGTAATGCTCCCGATTATCACGGGCGAGTTCGGCGTTGTAGCCGAGCCTGACCTGCGTTTCAGCGAGAAGGGCAACGCATGGCTCAAGTTGCGTGCCATTGCCAAGGATCGCGTGCGTGACGCCAACGGCGTCTGGGGCGACGGTGACCCGTTGTTCATCGACATCGTGACCAATAACGGTGCCGAACACTTGTACGAATCTATCGTCAAGGGCGACACCATCATGGTCATCGGCAAACTCAAGCAGCGCGAGTACGAGAAAGACGGAGAGAAGCGCACCGTCATGGAGATTCGTGCCGACAGCATCGGTGTCAGCACACGCTGGGGTCCCGCCAAGACAGTCGCATCACTCGCCGCATCCGGCGGCAGCATCGCCGCAGCCAAGGAAACCCTCGGCGCAGTAGAGATCGAACCGACAGAAGCACCGTTCTAACTCATTTACTAAGTAAACGCGGGGGGCCAACGCGGACTCTCCATGACAGAAAGGTAGGCAATGTCAGATAACCGTGCAAAGTTGCTCGCTCGTGCATACGCTCGCGCGACTCAGGAGTTGCGTTCACATCACGCAGACGAGTTCCACATGCTTTTGCAGGAGCAGTACGACGAAATGGGTATCGCCGTGCGTAAGCGACTCACGGGCGAGCGGAAGCGTCAGGCCGATATTGAGAAGGCTCGCGCTACTCTCGCTGCCCTTGAGAACGCAGCCCAGGGGGAGTAACGTGCGTGCCCCCCGCAGCGATGGGCAGGTTCGCTCGGGGGGCGTGACACGGGCGGGAGGCACCTGTGTTCGACCGATCTTACATGGGTGCCTCCTGCCATCAACCGGAAAGGAGAGCATGTGTCTATCAAGTTGATGACCTGGGTTTGGGACCAGTCGCCATACAAGGACGACGCCTTACTCATTCATCTTGCACTCGCTGACTGGTCTAACGATGAGGGTATTTGCTGGCCTACACAGCAACGCATAGCCGCTAAGGCACGCTGCTCTGTTGAGCATGTTCGGCGTGTCACAAAGCGTATGCAGCAAGACGGCTATTTGGCTATTATTGACTCGTCGCGTGGCCCAGGGTCGTCGCACAAGTACCAACTCAAGAACCCCACAAATGGTGGGGTATCGCCAGAAAGGCCCACATCCAAGGGGTCTAATACCCCACATCCTTCCCCTAATAACCGTCAAGAACCACCATTAGAATCTAGTAGGAGCGTTCGCATTAGATGTCCCTACTGCCACAAGCAAATCACCTGGGGCAAAGCGCACGACTGTCCCGCAATGAACCAGAGGATCAAGTGAACGGCGAGATAGAGCATCAAGTCACGATGAGTTTTCTCAGCATGGAAGACGATTCGGTTTGCGTGGAGCAGGCAATCGACTTCCTTGTTGATCGCTGGCCTGACTTGCTCTTGACAAGGGGTGCGCCGAAGGTGCATCGTAGAGGACCGTTTGTAGAAGTGACCGTGCATTTCTCAAGCGACACAGAATGGAGACCGCAATGATTAGACAAGCAATGTCCTGCGATGTGTGCGGGAAAGTGAGGGTACTTACCGACCCCGAGTGGGACAACGTGCGCTACGAGTCGCCCATCCCTCATGGATGGATTCGCATTACCGTCAACAACCCTAAGCGTTTCCCGTTCAGCGACGAGCCGATGCTGGACGTTAGGGAAGACCTAGATGTGTGCTCCGTGTCGTGTGCTACGAGCCGCTTGTACTCGTACTACGTCACGGACTCAAATGAGTAGTCTGGAGTGGCAGGACGCGCTCCTGTATCACGCCGCCTGGGGCAACGCCTCCGATGTGCTGTCCCAGGTGGGTGTGGATGATTTCGACCCTGGCATGAGGCAAGCCCTGTTCGCTATCATCGAACGCGGCTACCTAGATGGTTGCCTTGAGCCAGCATGGGTCGGTGGTGAGGCACAACGGCTAGGCATCGACAGCGGCTACGTCACCACCGTTCTCTCGTCGGGGTTCACAGGCAGCGTCGCCTACTACGCCACACAACTCAGGGACGCATCGGCACGCCGCTACGCCATGAAGGTACTCAACCAAGGGTTACACAGGCTTGAGTCTCAAGAATCAGACGCGCATGAGGTCGTTATGGATGTGCAGTCGCAACTCCAAACCATGCCCACGCCGTCTGTATCGGACGATGACACATGGACCCTAGACGAGATCATGGGCCTGGAGATCAAGCCGGAGGATTACACGCTGCCAGGGATGCTCAAGCGCAACGAGCGCCTGGTCCTCACGGGCAGCGAGGGAGGAGGCAAGAGTGTATTCGTCTATCAGATGCTCACGGGGGCGGCTTTCGGCGTGGACACGTTCGCCCTGGAGCGCACCCAACCCGCTCGTGTGCTGTTCATTGACGTTGAGAACAACGAGTTCCAAGCCAAGGCGAATCTGGACAAGATCGTTCCCGCTCTCAAAGAGATTGCGCCTGACGCTAAACCTGAGTGGCGTTCGCTCAAGCGCCGTGTGGTCGATCTACTTGCAACTAAAGACCGGGCAGATATCATCCGGCGCGTAGTCCACTACAGTCCCGACATTCTGTACATGGGCACCGCGTACAAACTCACCGACCTGTCGGATGAGACACACCGTTCAGTCAGGGCTATCCAGTCTGTCGTGGACCGCATCCGGCAGGAGATCAACTGCACCGTGATCGTGGAGCATCACGCAGGCCACGGCCACATGAACGACCGCAACGGCATGAGACCGGAAGGCTCCTCATACTGGCTGCGGTGGCCCGACTTCGGGTACGGTATGCAGCCGCTCGTCACCCAGGATCAGCGCAGACTCATGCGCCTAGGTCCGTGGCGTGGCGACCGGGCAACCGACCGGACGTTCCCTGTAGCGGTCAAGCAGGGTTCGGTGATGCCGTGGGTGCCCGTGTATCGGGACGAGTGGGACGCGATCTACGCACCCACATACGACCAGTAGCGTTTACTAAGTAAACGGGGGAAAGGAGAACGATGGATTACGACGACTATCTCGCCATGCAGGAAGAGCGCCGCTGGCACGACTGCAACTGCGTAACTGACTGCGATCTTTGTGACGACGAGGAGTGTGAGTGCAATGCCCACGAAGAAGACTGCCAAACGTGCAACACGCAAAGGGGCTGCCGCTGCGACAGCATCTACGACTCGTGGCGGGACGAGCAAGTGCGGGTGGTGTCTTGACGGGCTGCACGCCAACCATCACCCAGGCGGAGAAACATGGAAGTGCAACTGCCCGACATGCGAAAAGGAGACAGCATGAGCAAGAAACGTAAGACTACGACACCAATTGTGCAGGGATGGACGCCGTTTATCCGCACCATGCCAGTCCATAGTACAGAAGCGATCGCTGCCTACGGGCCAGACTACGAGAAAGAGTACGGGGATTTTCAGTCGGGAGTGCAGTCGATGTGGATGAATAACCGTTACGTTGTTATTAAGAAAGAACTTGATGGTGGGATGACCTGGCTTTCGATCCGCCACAAGAACCGCAAGGCCATCAGAGATTGGCGTCACTTCCAGCGGATCAAGAATGAACTCACTAGCCCTGAGCGTGAGGCTATGGAGATTTACCCAGCAGAATCCCGGCTTGTCGATGAAGCCAATCAGTATCACCTGTGGGTCTTCCCCGAGGGCTACGAAATCCCCTGCGGGTTTACGGAACGCATGGTGTCTGACGATCAGATAGTTGGTCCTGGCAAGCAGCGTCCGCTTGAGGAGTTGGCATGAGTGACACGCTATTTGACCCTGACTACCGCTCAGGGCGACATCGCAATCCTGACTGGACTACCAGCATCGTCGGTGCAGAACGGGTCTCATATCGTTCCGGTTCGCAGAAAGAAAAACTGCTCAAGGCGTACAAGGATGCCTACCCCGCTGGTCTGACAGACGACGAGGCCGCTGCCGCTGCTGGACTGCCAATGACTTCCTGCTACTGGAAGCGGTGCGGAGAACTCCGGCAAGACGGAGCCATCACCGTAGGTGAAGCGCGTACCTCTCGGCAAAATGGTGAGTTGCGTATCGAATGTTTCTACAAAGGTGACTGATGACTAATCCACAGAAAGCAAAGGGGTCAGCGTATGAACGACTCATCGTTAACTATCTCCGTGCAAACGGCTTCCGAGTTGATCGCACTAGGGCTGGTTGGAGTGATGACAAAGGAGACATACACGGAATTGATGGTTTTACTTGGGAGTGCAAGAATCATAGATCGCTCAACCTCGCCGGATGGGTCAGCGAACTCCTCACAGAATGTGCTAATGCAGGGACGCGACTTGGAGCAGTTGTTCACAAGCGCCGTGGAGTCACAGACCCAGGAGACCAGTACGCAACCCTCCCCCTGAGGATGCTGGTACAACTACTAAAGGAGGCTGGATACAAATGATTATGGAATGGATTTGGTTCTGGATGAAGGTCAGCGCTGCCGCCGCTATCCTCTGCCTGGTTGGGGGAATGATCTACGCCATCGTAAAGAAGGATGACGAGTGAAGTTTACGGACGAGGTACGCGATCTGATTCGTAAGCGGTCAAAGGACCGTTGCGAAATGTGCGGAGCCATCGCCTTGTATCATCAAGTGCATCACCGTAGGCCACGCGGCATGGGTGGTAGCAAAGACCCGGCATCGGGAACCGCAGCGAATGGGCTGTGGGTGCATCCGTCGTGTCACACTAAGATTGAGTCTGATCGTGAGCAGGCGTATGCGAAAGGCTACCTAGTGCATCAAGGCAAAGACCCTGCCAAGGTTCCCGTCAAGATTGGCCGCTTCTGGTACTTGTTAGACGAGAATGGTGATCGTTTCCTTGTGACAGATCCACATACTCATCAATCTTAGAGCGATTGTGATGCGGGGGAGGTTCTTTGTGCGGGTTGTCGCGCAGGTAGCAGGAAACAAAATAGTCGATGTGCCGACGATCAATGTCCAGTAGTTCAGCGATGTCCTTGCCGGAAAGTTTCTGGCGAGCCTCATACGCTGCTTCTCGTTCGATGGTGCGGAACATCTTGATGAATCGTTTGTGCGCGGCAGCGACGGCCCTGAGCCGTTCGATGGGGTCCTTTTCGTAGAGGAGGATTTCCTCAACCGTGTTGGCTTGGTCGTGCATGGCGCGGACAGTTGACATGGCGGAACTATAGCAGGTATACTTAGGGAAACGATTAGGGGAAAGGAGAGACATGGGAATCAATCAAGCCCAGTACGACCAGTTGCTCAAGCCACTCAACGAGGCGCGTGTCGCCAAGCGAGGGCAGGCAGGCAGGCAACTGTCGTACCTTGAGGCGTGGGATGTGAAGGCCCACCTTATTCGGATATTCGGATTCGGGGGATGGTCAGCCGACGTACTAGAATCAGCCCTAGCGTTTGAGGATAAGAACGAGAAGGGTCAATGGAATGTTGGGTACAAGGTCATGCTCCGACTCGTCATTCCAGCACTTGACTGCACATACACGGAGGCCGCTGTCGGGTCTGCAACCCTTCCGCAAAGGGGCGAGGCGCACGACATGGCAATCAAGACTGCGGAGTCTGACGCGCTTAAGCGAGCAGCAATCAACCTCGGCACCCAATTCGGGCTGAGCCTGTACAACAATGGCAGCCTGCGCGACGTAGTGGTGCAGACGCTAGACGAATCGTTTACTAAGTAAATGGGGGAACCAATGGACCGCAACGATAAAATTCAGTCGCTCATCAGCGGCGCACTCAAGCAGTACATGGACGGGTCAGCCCGTTCGATCCAGTCAGACGAGGGCATCCTCGGACCCAGCGACATCGGGTTCTGCCGCAACAAGGCAGCCCTAATGACCAAGGGAGTTGCCGCTACCGACGACCCTCCCAAGTGGGCGGCAGCAGTCGGCACAGCCATCCACAATTACGTTGAGGCGGCGATCAAAGAGGCGCACCCTGACTGGCTTGTTGGCTCCATCGACAAGGTGCGGGTCACCGCTACTCTTCCATCCGGCGCAGAGATCAGCGGCCATCCTGACATTGTTGTGCCTTCCGCTAACGCTGTACTTGATATCAAGACTGTGGACGGCTTCCAATGGGTGAAGCGTGAGGGCACTTCGCTACAGCACAAATACCAGCGGCACCTGTATGCGCTGGGTCTGATCCAGGCTAAGTTACTGGACAGTAACAAGACCGTACTGGTCGGTAACATCTACTTCGACCGCTCCGGCAAAAACCCCGACCCCCTCGTCATCGTTGAGGAAATGGACCCCACCCTCACAGCAGAGGTTGATTCGTGGATTCAAGACGTAATCTACGCAGTCACCCACAACGAGGACGCCTCACGGGACGTACCCGCCGCTGTCTGCGAGCGCATCTGCTCCCACTTCACGGCCTGCCGAGGCGGGCTAGAGACCCAGGACGCTGAGTTCATCGACAACCCAGAGTTGCTGTCAGCGGTCGATATGTACGTCCAGGCCAGGGACATGAAGAAGGAAGCAGAGGCCATGCAGAAGGCCGCTCAAGCCCTCCTAGACGGCGTGAACGGCTCTACAGGGACATACCAAGTCAGATGGGTAGACGTTCAGCCTACGACTGTGGAATCATTTGAGAAGGCCGGATACCGCCGCATGGATGTGCGGAAGGTACGGCGCTAGAACTCCGTGTCACTCCGGTCTACCGGGTTCCCCCGCCTGGTAGGTGGCACGGACAAGGTGGCTGGGGGTGGGCTTTGGTCTCCTTTCCCCACCCCCGCCACCGCTTTACTCATCTTCCTCTTCTTCTTCCCCGTCGTCCTCAAGTTCTATCTCTATCTCAGCCTCATCATCCTCAAGAGTCGTGATGATGCCATGCTCCCGCAACTCCGTGATCGTGTCGCTGAAAGCCCGAATCGCCTGAGTCATCATGTCATTCACGGCATCGGGAGCATACGAAATATCCTGAGCCAGAATCTCAACCCACAGTTCGCTGTACGCGATAGATACCTTAATGTCTCTCGCCATTACGCTGCCCTCGTCTGCCCGTTACGGAGTAATTTGTTCCACGCCCCGCATCCCTCGCATTGAAACTTCGGGTACGCCATCACCTTCTCGTAGATGAAACCCATGAACGCCAGGTCGGTGCTGGCGCAAGAGAAACAAGCGCGCATGTTGCCCGACCACATCCCCTTGTGTGGCCCCTTGATCCACGGCGACAACACTTCGAACAACTGTTCGGTGATCAGCACATCTTGGATGTTGTACTTGCGGAACTTAGCCCACGCTTTCTCGTCGCCCTGGAGGACCGCGTTCCACAGGTCTTGCCCCCCGGTCTCCAACTTGCTATCCAGACGCAACTGCTCCGTTACGAACCCGAGTTTGTTCGACGGGAAGTTGAACGTTTGACGGTTGATCTTGAGCAGGTCGATGTCCTGCGCCGGGGACGGAGGCAACATCCCCAGCGACAGGAACTCTCTCCTCAAATGAGGAAGATCGAACTTCACATGGTTGTAGCCGACGATGATGTCGGCCTCATTCATAAGGTCCCACGCTGCCGTCAACATGGTAGAGCGGCCATCCCGCTCGTCGTGGAAATGGACCTTCTTCTCGCCTAGCCACTTAGCGGCAAAGCACAGGACCCGGGTGGTCTCAATGATCTGGCTGGTGCCGATGTTCTGATCCCACAAACCCCAAGCGTAGACGACGTTGGGGCTGGTCTCAATGTCGATGACCAGGGTGCGGGGCTCCTTAGGCTTGAGCCCCAGCAGGTCATCAGACAGGCTCACGTTTCTTCGCCCGGTTGGGGACAGATGCAGCCGCCGCTCTTGACCCTGCGACGATGATGCTGGATGTGGCTGCCGTTGATCTCATGCCCATTCTGCCTAAGCACGGCAGCGATCTGCGTCCCGAATACCTCAGTCTCGTCCAGCAAGTGCCGGAACGATTCCTTCTCAGCGTCGGTCATCTGATCCATGACCACAGCCACGCGGCAGCGAGCGCCGCCTGTGTTCTTCCGTGCTGTTTCTAGGTTGGCAAGATCATCTACAAGCGACACAAGTTTCCCCTCTAGCGGGAGTTTTTCTTCTCCCAGCGTTCCTTGGCGAGCCGACGAATAAACTTGGTGTCAGCCCATACGTCGTTCTTCCTGCCAAGTGTAGGCAATGGGGCACCAGAAACCCCATTAGTCCCATCCGTCCAATCCCCGTGGCGGATCACTCTTTGGAAATTAGGGAACGCTTCCTTACCCGCAACTTCCCGTATTGCACAAAGAACACGGGCGGTGTTGCGCCATTGCTGCTCAGTCATATCATCCACACCGTACCTACAACCCGGCAGCGGCCCCTCCATCTCAACACCCCACACCATCAAATGCGCGGCATCCTTCGGCACACCAGCACGATTCCACGGACCACCAGTACCGCTATGCCAAGCACTCAAAGCAGAGAGAACGATTACCCGCCCGTCCCTTCGGACGGTGTTGTTGCAGTACGGGTAAGAGCCGTTGCGAGCAGACATCCACTCTTGACCCCCATCGCCAATGCCAGCCCAATGATGAACTATCGCCCCACGGATGCCATACGACCACTTCCTGCCACGGGTATTCCAGCCACGATCAAAGGTCAGTTTCTTCTCCGGCACCCAATCCTTAAGCGCTGTAGCGATCTCACTTGGGGTGGGGGTACGCATGGTCGCCTCCCATTTCACAGTCAGGACCAGGACCCTCAGCCAAATCGCTGATAGAAATATCGGCCATCGGAGAACCGGGGTCGATCTCCTCGGGACTAATCATCTTCATCCACGAACACATCGAACCTGTCTCCCGCGTCGATCTTGCCGTAACGGAAATCCTCAGGATTCAGCCAGTTAATCACAATCGGAATGACAGCCGCAGAGATCGCCACTACAAGAGGATGAACCTCGGCAGTAACAACCCAAGAGCCCACGGCTCCCAGACCAGCCGCCACCATAATCTTCAAGAACGACGCTGTGGGACTGGTAGCCAGCCACTCCTCAAACCCCTTCACTTGTCCTCCAAATGAAACGCTATGTGATCGTCCAGGCGTTCAGTTACCCGGCGAACATCCGACGCTATCAACGACTGACGCTCTTCGATTCTATCAACAGCGTCCCTCAGACTGGTGCCGCTGTTGCGGTGAAGTTGGGACCGAACATCCTCAAGGTCAGCCCTTAACTCACCAATAAGCCAGCGCTTACCGATCATCATTACTCCAACGATAGCGGCGAGAGCGGCTGCTACGCCGCCCATCCACATGATGAAGTCGTCAATCTGAGGGGTATCCATGCTGTCACTCGTCGTCCCACTCACCGTAAAGGCGCGTCCAGATGTCGTCATCCATGTTTACTCGCTCAAAGAAGTATCGGGCAATTCCTCAAGATCAATGTCAGGAGATAGGTTAATCCAAGAAATAGTATTTTCGTCCCACGACCATGACCCAGGTGTAGCGGGATGGGAAACCGGAGGCTCCCATTTTGTTCCATCCCATAGCCAAGACGAAAAGGGTTGCGCTGGACGCCAACCGTCAGATTCAAGGGTCCAGTTCATGCCAGGAACGTTGTCAGTAATCGGTACAACGCTAAGGTTGGTGACTGACTCCGCGATCTCCTCCGACTCTGCTACAACCACATTAACAACGACATTATCTTTTACGACGGCGAAATCGGCCATTACTTCTACTCCTACCTATATTGCTTACGCTTCCAAAATTGACGCCTATACGAATTAAACCATATTGATCTTAAGCGAGTTGTAACCTCACCCTGCTGCTTTCTGTCCTTTTTGTTGCCTAATTTCATTACCCAATCATTACGTTTGAAGGGGATAACCTGTGCCATCGGCGTACCAGCAGGAATTACGCCTTGCCATGAGATATCGTCTAAAGTAAATGGAAAGTTAATCGGAGCAGTATATGTATCGGTATCAACGACGCCAGAAAGAATTGTAAAAATGCCATTTGGATTATGCAGCGGTGGGATAATCAAGCACGAATAACCGGGTGGTGTTTTAATTGCCCACGGATTGGTCCACTTCGGGAATGGCGCACCGTTGCTTGCCGGGTGTAACGATGCTTGCTCTACAGGATGAAATGTTATCGCGTTTCCCATACGCCACTCGTACCAAGGGATTCCGTCTTTAATGGTTATTTGTACGTCTGCGTAGGTTGTAATAATGTAACCAGCAGTCATCGCATCTAGTACCGGAACACATCTTTTTATAGTATGTGGCGTTTGCCCGTTCTCGACTACACGCTTTTCGTTGATGTAACTGGGTGTTGATTTATACCACTCTGGGACATGCCGCAATGCAGGAGAGGGGCGATAGTTCTGGTCTACACCCAAAACATCAGTAAAAGTTATTAATTTTGAGTTATTAAACTCGCTGAACATAGACGACTCCGGCTGATCCCGCTCCTCCGGCTTGTCCGCTGGTCACGTTGCCTTTAGCGCCCGCTCCGCCGCCACCAGCGCCGTATCCAGTTCCAGGGGAGCCTGCGTTATCGGCACTATTATTACTAGCGGTTCCTCACGCGCCACCTGTGCCTATGCCAGAACCAGCACCAGCGCCACCCTGGGCGAAGTAACTTCCGGTGTCATTAAGACCTGGCCCGCCGCCGCCGCCCCCCGTGGTCTGCGTTGGCCTTACAGGGAATGGTACGCCCGAAGCCGTCCCTGCCCCAGCAGTAGTATTACCCGCAAACGCAGTAGCATTACCTCCCGCACCGCCTGACGGCGTACCAGCCGCAGCGCCAGACCCTCCAGAGCCACCGCCGTTGGCTGTTGCATTAAGAAAGGTGGTTGCGCCGCCGCTATTACCTGTGCCGCCACCAGCAGCGCCACCAGTACCGCCAGAGCCAATAGTAATCGTGTCGGTATCGGAAACTGCAATCGGTCCAGCAACAGAAAGACCACCGCTGCCGCCACCTTTGCCGCCGTAATATCGCTGGCTGCCCGCGCCGCCACCGCCGCCACCAACCGCGCACACATACGCCGTTCCGTTGTTAGGATATGTGCCACTTGTCGTATAAGTCTCTAGCGCATTATTAAAGGCCGTTGTGACCCCAAAAGAAAAACCAGATGGAGTAAATTTAACAATTACATTTGTTCCACTTGCAGATGAAAGCAAAGCCGAGTCTGAACCACTCGCCAAATTAAAACGAAGCACATTACTACTTGTAGATTGGTCCAACTGCTGAACTCCGTTAAGAGTCAAGTACAGCCTAACTTCTCCTCCGATGGTTGTTACCTCGTAGTATCCTGGCTCCAAAACCAATGCCCCAGAATAAACCACCGAGGCAGTCGGTAAGGTCGCATAGTACGACGTTCCCTGCTTTGATACGGGTATTTGCTGAACGCTCATGCTGCAATCTCCGATCCAAACGCGCTAAAAGAAATATCCGCAGTTGAAGCGCGAACGGTTAAAACATCGGTATCCCCAAGGGTAATTCCCAAAGTAAGAGTGACCATTGCATTAGCGCCGATGGCTACGTCATAAGCAATGTAGTGCTGATTTGCAATAGACACACCGTCAGGCCGAACCGCGATACGAAAGGTTGCCAAAGAGGCTGCGCGATTGGCGACGACAATCGTTGAAATAACGGCCTCAGTAGAAGAAGGCACCGTGTACAGCGTAGTGTCAGTTGTTGCTGATGGTGCCGACTGGCCCAGCACCTTGTAACTTGTTGCCATTTGTCAGGCTCCCATCAAAAGGAATGGATTGATTATATTGTATGAAGATAGATCTGGCGTGGCCCACTTAATGCCTGTCGTTTCCGAAGAGTCTGCAATAAGTGCGGTGCCGTCGGTGCCAACAGGAAGCCTAGTATTTTCTGTGCCATATGCTAGGATGTCGCCCTTTGTGGTCAGGAGGTTGACAAAGGCGTTGGCTTCGTCGGCATCTGTAGCAGTAAATACATGCTCAATAACGGCGTTAACTGCGTGGGAAGTGATGCCCGTGTCATCGGCCCCGCGCCCATTCACAATGCCATCGTTATAAACAGTAAGCGTGTTAGAACTACGGGACACGCACAGAATCTTCTCCTCAGAAGAAGTGCCCCTATTAATAACGACGTAGAACGGGGTTCCGCCTGTGCCCGTGGGCCAGTTGGTGAGGTCATTGCAGTAAATGGTGAGATCGCCCGTGGTGTTACCCAGGGCCGTTGTAAGTCTGGCTGACTGTGCGCCGCCAACATATTCGCGCCTCATACCATTTCCTCCACCACAATTGTAAACGTTCCCTGCCAGCCACGACCGTTAGCAGATAACTTTTCTGGCTGCCACAAAAAATCTTTTGCGTGAACGACGTATGATCTGGCAGATTCCTGCAAGACAAATAGCCTGCCGCTCTGGCACAAATCTAGCAACGTCTGAAATTCCTCAAGGACATCCCTGTTATAAATAACATTATCAATTTCTACAACATCGTAATTCATTACAGGAATAGTCCAGCGAGAAGCCTTGCCCTTTACAGGAACAGAACGAACTTCCCAGCGGGTCATCGTCGGTCCAGCAGTAGACAAGTCAGGACAACGACACAAAATGTAGGCGGCGTTCAATCTAGTAAACTGCTGCCCATTAAGCGGCACGTTGTCAGACCTCACGGTATCAACTACATCGAACTCCGCTACACGAATAAAATCTTCAGAATCGTATGAAATGTCTAGATCAATTTCGCCGCGTAGCGGTAGCCACTTAGCCTGCGTATAAAGACCTGTCTTAAGGTCCTCAACCGAGAACGACATAGTTCCCTGTTTCAACCAGCCAGATTCAACCTTGTCGTCGGACTCAAAGAAAACACCAGAGTCGGTAATCGAAAAGACACGCTTCCCGTCATATGTAACTACAGACTGAACTGTCCCTCCAGTTTCGTCAAGAGTGCAAATGTCATTTGCGTAAGCGGGAGTAAGAGCAGTAACGGTGAATGTGGTGAGGTCCATTCTATTCAAACCACAAACAGAAGTAGCGGGAAAGCGATTCTTTGCATCCGAATAAGAGCCGTCCATGCTGCTATTGCCATACCAGACAAAACGGTCCTGGCCCTCAAAGCACTTCACGGGCGCTGCTGTCGGCAGGATAGCGCCTAGCACCAGGTCCCCGTTACCGTCAGCCTGCGCCATACGGACACCCTTATTGGTGCCAATAAACACATACCCAAGGTACGAGTCGATGCTAGTGCCGATCTCCCCGTCAGGAAGATTAGCCGCAACAATAGCGGGAAGAAGCCCTGTGCCGTCGCTTTTAATGCCGATCTTGTGAATGGTTGTTCTGTCTCCGACATAGCCGAGAGCGTAAATAAACTGGCTTCCCGACGCTGCGCTGTGCCAGCGAAAATTTGTGTCGGGGTGAGTGTAGATGGCTGTTGGATTGTTTGCCTTGAGTGCGTTGTAAAGGACGTTGCCGTCGCCAACGATTAGGTAATCCTTTTCCCACGCAATAAAAGTAACATCCGTCGTGTACTGGTGATTTGCCCACTTAGTCGGAGTGCCAGCAGGACTTTCCACATACCAGATATAACGGTCGTCCGTAAGTACCGTGGCGACAAGACCATCATCAGCAATATCAAGAATGTCATGCCCAGCAGAAAATGTAGTCGTCGCTGTCGGGGTAGCGTTGTCTGCTAGTTCGTCATACCAGTCAACAGTTTCCCCGTTAAATACGCACAGGTAACCGCCAATAGCGCTAACCCAAACATCACCCGTATATGCCGCATTGCCCAACTTCTCTGTCGCTGGCAGCAGCGAAATCTGCCATTGAGTCCACGGATCAATACCAAACGAATCCTCGTAGCGGTACGGCAAAGCGTTATCCCGGTCAAGGTTTGACTGGCCTGCACCGAAATGCCACGACTGCTGCATTTGACGCCACACATCCTGCGGCAGCAACAGAACATCGCGCGCGTCAGAGGTGTTGCGCTGCTGCACAACGTCAACAGCACGGCGCTGATAGTTGCCGTTTTCAGTATCAATCAGATATGGGCGGCCATCCAAACCAATAACAGAAGGCGAAAACCAAGAAGGAAGACCAGTTCCACGTTCGCTAAACGGCTCGTCAAACTGGCGAGTAATCTGCGCCACTAGACCCCCTTAAAGATGGGGAATCGCTGAACCAGGCGAGCATACTCATCCTGCACACGCATCTTATATTCGCGGTCCATCATCGCTGCACTAGAAAGATTAGAACCAGACGGAACCTCACCAGCGCGACGCGGATCGCCCTGAGCGAGAATCTGATTACGACGCGAATCAGTAGTACGCAAAAGCATAGCCGCTGCACCAATAGACGGAATATCTAGCATGGTCGCCGCAAGTCCACAGTCAGCAACCGGATCATCCAAAAGACTAGTCGCCTCCGTAAACGGAGCCTTGTAAGTAAACTCAATCTCCGTGCCCGAAGGAACATTGACAAGCAACTGAATCTTGTTGCCTGTCTCGCTGACAATCCAACGATACGACGACGGGCGAATGTCGCTCCACACATCCGGTGTTCCAGGCCAGCGGTAGCGGACACGCAGAATGTTTGTCATGTCCAGGGCCTCTGAGGGCACTTCATAGGTCTGGTATGTCGGGGATACGTCTACCGTCCAAGTGCCGACCTTGTAAAGCCCATTCATGGGGGAGGAGAGTTTACGAATCTCGTCGTTAATCGCGTTAAACAAATACCAGTCGGTAACTCTGGGTTTGACGAGTACACGGTCTCCTACCGTGACGGCTTCCTCTGGGGCATTGTCATAACCAGGGATAACAAATATTTGCTTAGATGCTGTATTAGATCCCTTGACGTACCAAACATTAAGGCCGGAAGAAAGAACCATTCCAGGGGTAATGCCAGAAATGTCCAATTCCATTGTGAGGGTTTCTGCACCCGCAGCAGCATTAGCAGCAATCAAATTAATCTGCTCAGTCATCGAACCGTAAGTGGTACGGCGCGTGTCAGCCACCAAATTAGCGATAGTGGTCATGCCGCCTCCTCGTAACGCCGCAGGTTATTCACAAGTCTATCCTCATATGGGGACAACTTAAGTGCCTCCATGCCGTGATACTTAGCCTCACGGTAAAGACCCAAC
>Ga0099846_1000459_pt1 | contig 16937 bp, 21 predicted proteins | sample CB_VirMetaG_FD_78180 | JGI IMG/M metagenome (GOLD analysis project Ga0099846, IMG submission 78180) | Freshwater to marine saline gradient viral communities from Chesapeake Bay - CB_1504_1 Viral MetaG | ecosystem: Environmental > Aquatic > Marine > Coastal | place: USA: Chesapeake Bay... | reverse complement strand
CGACTCACCTGAGCTAGCTGACATCAAGAAACAGCTTGATGCAGCGATCAAAGTCCTTCAGGAGCAGCTAAAAAAAATCAGGGGCTTTGATGCAAAGGTTCCCGACGTTATCGGCAAGACAATTATTCCTGCAGGCTCAAGCACAAGCAGCGCGCTGAAAATCGATGATGAGACGCGTAAGAAAATTCAGGCATATATTCAGGATCAGAAAAACGACGGGACTGATTTATCTAATGCACTCAAGGAAATCTTCGGAGACGGAAAGGGAGAGTCACAAGGTGTAACAGGTGAAGCGCAGCAGACTGCGAAGACTTCGTTTGACAAGAAGGTAACGGCTCTCTCCAAAGACACACCGTTTGCGGCACCCTTTCTAACGCCTGGAACGAGCTTCGCAACCGGCGCCGGCAAAATGCAATCTGATTACACGAATCTCGGTACATTAATGATGAACTTTGTAGGGACTCCTCTTGCTGCAACGGGAAACTTTGATGAAGTTCAGTTCATGTTCTATTCCTTTAATCGGCTTGCTGGATATGTTCGAGATAGAAACATCGCGCAGTTTCCCATCAAGATCAGCGATTTTAAGAGAAAGTTCGAAGAGAAGTTCAAGCCCTTCTTAGACTGTTCGATCCAACAATTTGTTTCATTCATAAACACCGAGTTTCTTCAGAGCGAATTCAATAGCGAGGTTTATGGGCTAAACAGCTTCTACGAAGAAGAAAAGGACGACTCAGGAAAAGAAACAGGTGCAATCGTTCTCAAATCGGATTATGAGGGTGAACCCTCAAAGCTTGCGGACGAAAGAACGAACGCACTGAAAGGTGCGTATCCAGAGGGTAGCACGATTCAATTCAGAAAGCCCCAAATTCAGATGGTGCTCGAGTGTGTTCCTGGAGTTGTTCAGGAGAACGAGCTCTACAAGACTGATGACGGCAAGTCTATCTTGCGCGTGATATTCCACGATCGCTCTGCAACGCCTCTTGAGCCACAGTCGATGGTCTACAACTCGATGTCTGAGGCGAACTTCTCGGTCGTTGACCCAGCGACATCAGAGCCAGAGCCAAGCTTGGACGGTCCTTTCGGAGAGCAGGCAGCATCTGCACAACACAGCCGAAGGTATTCGCTTGTCTTGAACTTGCTGGCTGAAGCAAATCTCATCGAAGGATCCGAGTCCACGCAGGGAACAGAAGGCACAATCGCAGGAAGAATCAGGCCGAAAGTTTCTGCTGGCAAGCTTAGAGAGTTTCTTCGAAAGACTGCGCCGAGCTGTATCATCGGCTCAACTGGAAACCCTGTGATAAACGCACAGCTCTCGAGCATGAATGATCCAGCGCTAGCATCGATCCGAATCGCAGCTGCAACAGCAAACAGGGGCAGCGCTGCCGGTAACGACGACCAGGGATTTCCGACCTTCATTCAGCCAACGCAGCTGAATGTCACAATGTTTGGAATGCCCCTAATGTCTTATGCACAGAACGTTTTCTTCGACTTCAACACGAACACAAACGTCGACAATTTCTACGTATGCACAGGCATCGATCACACATTCGGTCCTGGTGAATTCAAGACGTCAGCAAAGTTCACGCAGGTTGATGGGTTTGAGAAGTTCAGATCAGCGCTGACTGATGTCCAGAACTTCATTACGAACCTCGATGAAGCAAACAAGGGTTCACAACCTGGTGTAAACGATACGTAATCGCGGTAAACTTCTTCATGAAGTACTGCATCCACAGATCCGTATTGGGAACAGACGCTCACTTGGTCATTGATGATGGCTATACATGGGTCTCAAAGGCTCCTGAAGAATGCTGGACGCTTGGTGATAAGTCAGGCATCATGTCACTGGACAAGATTGCAGAACTATTCAGGATGGAGATTCCTGCGTTCGTCTCACTTCCACAAGCAAAGTTCTTTCTTTCGCTCGGCATCAAACCGCACAATGTGAGTTGGCAAAAGGCGCTAAATGCACAGACATATAAAGAGACGATCAAGTGTCTAATAGATGGCTGTGGCGACGTTGTGGATGCATTTGAGGAATCAGGTTATGAAAACACATATCTGAATAACCAGAGGTTCTTGAGGGGGCTTGGCGAGGCCCATATCAACGGTCTCGCTCTTGCGGCTGCGCTGCGTGCAGAGACTGATCCAGGACAAATCACGAATCTCAACAGCTTCAAAGGCGAAGGCGGTGTCGCAAAGTGTGTCATTTATGACACGTGCGGAACGTCAACGGGCAGAATGACTGTCTCAAGCGGCCCGAAGATTCTTACATTGAAACGTGAGCATCGGTCAATTGTAGAGTCTAGGTTTGCTGGTGGCGAGATTGTTTCGATTGACTACTCAAGCCTTGAACCCAGAATTGCGCTCGCTCTTCAGGGGCACAGTCCTCGAGGTGACATTTATGCCTGGGTCGATGATTACGTTTTCAAGGGAAGTCTTGGAAGGTCGACGGCAAAGATCTTGACTCTGTCAATCATTTACGGAATGTCTATTCACAATGCCGGCAGAAGGTACGGTAAGATCACACCAAAGCAGAAGAAGCAGCTGAGGGAAATTTTCGGTATTGATGAGATTGAAGATCAAGACCTAGAAAACAATGCTTATGGACGTCCAATTTATCCGGATAGCGATAGGAAAAGGTTCAATGCGTACATTCAGAGCACTGCTGTTGACGCTGCTGTTTCGGGATTCTCTAAGATTTGTAGTTTGTTTCCAGAAGCAATCCCACTCTTTCTTATTCACGATGAGCTTGTGTGTGATGTTCCTCCTGGAACAATGTCAAAGATGAGCGAAATACTTAAAGATGGAATCGAGATTGATCTGCTCGGTAAGCCGGTGAATCTCGAAGTCAAGGTGGAGAAATTCAGTGAACGCGATTGAGTTGCTTATCGAGGCGAAGACGACAGATGGAAATGATGTCGTGTCATCTTATAGGGGCCGGCCACGAGATGATTTGCGCTTGAAGGAACCAGAAGAGATTTTTAACACTCTTGGTGTTAAAAGCGCTTCTAGCAAACGAGACGCCCTGGAAGCGATCGGCGATCTTCTCGTTCGATCGAGGAAGCAAAAGGATTTTGCAAATGCCTTCGGAAAGCCGTTTGTGATAACTGATAAGCGAGGCAAAAACGGGATATTTGTTCCCATCGGGAATATCGACATCAAATCCATGACTCAATATCTCGCGCTCTGGATCATCGCAGCATTCAACGGAAAGTATATCAACAGTCGAGAAGACATTCGCGTTCAACATGATTCTAGGGGCCGCGGCGCAGTTATTTACAAGTCACGTCGAGGACGAGCAACATGGGATGAAACCTCTGCGGAAAAGAAACCTGAACAATCGCAAGAGGGTGGATAACATTTAGCCGGAGGGCTAGATGGATATTGAAAGTATTTGGGCACAGTACAGCTCGCTGGCAAAGTCGACGTTTGAAGACCCCGCCGCGCTGGAAGCGTTGTTTGAAGAGCTCGGTGAGCGAATCATCATGACACCGAACACGAGGTTTGTTCATGAGCCTGGTTGCGAGCCGGGTGGAATGATTTACGCATCACTTCAGGTCGCAAAGATTGCAACAAGGCTCATTGAGGCGTATGATCTCAATCCGGACCTGAAGCGGTCTATCGTGAAGGTTGCGCTTCTGCATGATCTTGGCAAGCTTGGTGACCTGCAACACGACTGGCTTGTGCCACAGGATAGCGGTTGGTACCGAGAGAAGCTTGGTGCTCATTATAAGTTCAACGATGATAGCGGCGTGCAGAAGATGTCTGTTTCACACCGCACGCTCTATCTCCTTCAACACTTCGGTGTGAAGCTCACGATGGATGAGTGGCTTGCGATCCAGCTTGCGGGAGGGTTTCACTTCGAGGAGAATCGCTGGTACGTTCACGGTGAACCCGATCTTGCAACAGTGATTCAGCACGCAAAGCACATCTTTTCGAAACGAAGGGAATAGTTATACAAGCGCATGCGCATGGAGAACAAAGAGGATCACATGAAGATTACACCTAGGCAACTTAAAAGAATCATCAAGGAAGAGGCTGCAAAGCTCAAAGAGTCAGATATGGGCGTTGGCATGGAGAAGATGTTCCTAGATGCCATGTCAATGGCTGCAAATGATCTTCACACGGATCTGCTTGATGAGATGGATCCTTTCGAGATTGAAGAGGTGCTTGTGAGGCTTGCGGATCAGGCAAAGCCAGGCACTGCGCTTCACCGCATGCTTGGTGATGTCGCTCAAGGTGAGGATTACTGAGGAATGCCCGGGCAGCATGAAACAATCAGGCTGCTTGTCAGGCGCATACTAGAGTCTTCGTTGATTGATGAAGATGATGAGCAAGAAGGTGAAGAGCAAGACGAGGTGAGCGTCTCCAGCGCAGTTGGCGGCGTCACAACACCCCTTGGAACGGGCCCTCATTATCCCAATAGGGAACCTGGAAGGCGTGTTCCACCCTACGTTGCAGCCGGAAAAGCTTTCGGTAACGCAAAGCTAGCAAAAAAGAAAAGAGGGAAGAAATGAAAATCACGATGCGACAGCTTAAGAAGATTATCAAGGAAGAGAAGGCGCGCCTAGATGAAGGTGCTAGCACTACTTCGATTGATCGTCTCAACGATGCGATGGATGATTACGTCTCCTCGTATTTGAGCAGAACCCCTTCCGCAGCCGATTATCCAAACGATGCATTGGATTCTTTGAGGGAGGAAGTCGAAGGATATATCGAGAGCCGCGCCGATCTCGGTGAAGATTCTTTTTGAGACCCTTGTTTCGATAACACAAATAAACATTTGAAAATTTACTACGTTTGAAATACAGTTTGAAGGGTGGAAACACCTTTTGAAAACAGCGATAGCAAAGTTACCAATTTGGAGGTTGAAATGGCTATTGATTTTGAAGCGCTGCGCCGCAAGCTCGGCCAGCTGAGTGGAAATAATTCTCGTCGCAACGTGATGTGGCGTCCTCAGGAAGGTGAGACCTCAACCGTTCGTCTTATTGCATTTCCTGATAACGATGGTCAGCCGTTTGCCGAGCGCTGGTTCTATTATGGGATTGGTGCAAATCGTGGCCTTCTCACTCCTCATCAGTTTGGAAAGCCTGATCCCTTCCAGGAACTCATCAACAAGCTTCGTGATGACGGTTCGAAGGAGTCTTACGAGCTTGCAAAGAAGCTCTATCCAAAGATGCGAAGCTACGCATTGGTCGTCGTCCGTGGAGAGGAAGACAAGGGCGTTCGCATCTGGTCTTTCGGAAAGACCGTATATCAGGAACTTCTGAACATCATGCTTGATGAAGACTTTGGCGACATCACCGACCCGCTTGAGGGATTTGATGTCAAGGTCGAGTGTGTCAAGCAGCCGGGTCGCAAGTGGGCAAACACTAGTGTTCGTGCACGCCCCCGGTCTAGCGCTCTCTCTGACGACAAGAAGCAGATCAAGGAGTGGATGGATAATCTCCCAAGCCTTGACGAGCTGTACACCTGCAAGTCATATGAGGAGCTTGAGAAGATCATCAACGAGTGGCTTGATGCAGGAGCTCCTGATGAGGACACTGCACGTGCAATGCAGCAACAGCAGCAGGAGCAACGCCAGGAAAGCAACGACAACCCCTTTTCTGCTGACCAGTCCGAAGGCACTTCAAGCACGAAGTACAAGGACCTTGACGATGCATTCAATGATCTAGCTAACTTCTAGCAAAATCATTTTGAGATGATCGTTGAACAGCGCCTTCGGGCGCTGTTATTTTTTTGCGTGGAGTTTGAAATGGCAAAGAAGAAGCAGCAAGAAGACGATTTTACCTCAGACCTTATTTCGCAGCTCAACAAAGAGTGTGGAACAAAGGTTGCTTATAACCTCGCTTATGATGATTCTCCGACGCATGTGAATCGCTGGATCAGCACTGGGTCGAGGCAGCTTGATACAATCATTGGAAACAGGATTGACGGTGGGCTTCCTGAAGGCCGAATCGTCGAGATCTTTGGTCCACCGTCAATTGGTAAGTCACACATCGCCATCCAGCTTGCTGTGAGCACGCAAAAGATGGGTGGAATCGTTGTCTATATCGACACTGAGAATGCAACATCTGTGGAGAACCTCTCTCTCCTCGGCGTTGACATCAAGAAGCGCTTTGTGTATGTCGATACGCACTGCACAGAAGAAGTCTTGAGTATTGCTGAGGCAACAATCATGAAGGCTCGTGCAATGCAGAAGGATGTTCCGATCACGATCATCTGGGACTCTGTCGCAGCATCTTCTCCAAAGGCAGAGCTTGTTGGGGATTATGACAAGGACAGTATCGGTCTTCAGGCTCGCGCAATCTCAAAGGGCATGAGAAAGATCAACGGAATCATCGCGAACCAGAAGGTTCTGTTTGTCTGCCTCAACCAGATCCGAACGAAGATCGGTGTCATGTATGGTGACCCAACATGTGTAAATCCTGAAACAACTAGGATTAAGATTCGTTACGATGAAAATTCACTTTTCGCGGAGAGATTCCGTGAATATAACGCCAAAAAAGGAGACTAACATGGCAATGATAGAAAGGGAACTGACGTTTTCAGAATATGCTAAGATTCTGGGAATCGATGATTTTGAAACGCCTTGTGAGTATGACCTCACGGACGTTGGAACTATGATAGAGGGACCAGATGGATTTAAGCCTATGACCAACTTTGTGGTAAAACAAGCTGTAGAGACGTCATACATTCTTGGAGATCTACAAGGCACATCTGTTCACAGGACTCTAGAGAATGGAGAGTGGGTTAAGCTGAAGGACAATCCGAAAGCTTCTAGAATAGATGGAAGGATGAACGTTGTTGATGTAAGTGTTCCGGATGGTAATGCATATATTGCTAACGGTCACGTCAATCACAACACAACCCCGGGTGGTGAAATGCTTGCCTCCCGCGCACGGGTCTAAACTGCAAATTCATTCCGTGAACTGCGAGGACGCCCTTAGAGCCTGAAGCACTACAACGTGACAAGTAATTGTGAGCGTGAATGTTCAAAAAGATTCAGGATTGGGTAATTCGCAGCCAAGCGACCAGGTGACTGGTTGAAGGTTCAGAGACTAGTGAAAGTATTCTTCTAAAGTATGGTGAAGCCATCCCGTTTCACATACTTAGAAACACAGAAGAGGAAATCACCATGAGCGCGGAACAAGGATACAGATGTGAAGTTTGCAAAAAGCGCTTTAAAGCGATCACGAACTCGCACTTGAAAAGGCACGGCATGACGACTACTCAATACAAAGAAGCGTATCCGGATTCCCCTATGGGGAACTTCGATCGCTTTGCAGCGTGGAGAGAGTCGGATGAAAATCGTGCCAACTTGCGAAGGATGACAGAGAAAGTTTTTAGCACACCTTCGATCAGGAACAAGAGAGCTCAACGCGCTCGGGAGGCAACTCAGACCGAAGCGTATAGGGCAGAACAGTCTGATCGAATGAAGAAAATTGCCAAAGAAAGACCGGAAAGCTTTTCGGGGCACCCGCCAAGTGACTGGATGAAACTCTCTAACTACGAAAGGTGGGAAATCCAGTTCGGCACCGAGATAGCAAACGAGAAGCTGGCGGCGTGGAAGTCTAAAAACGTGCTCCCGAGTTCATCGCGAAACACAAGAGGCGAAATCGAATTTGCAAACACCTTGAAAGAGCTTGGAATAGACTTCCAACAGCAATTCTCGATCTCACGTTTCTACTGCGACTTTTTTCTGCCTGAGCACAATCTGATTGTTGAAATCGATGGTGACTACTGGCATGCGAATCCAGACAGGTATAAGCCCGACGATGTGATCGGGCCAAAAAAGATGCTAGCGTCTGAAATTTGGGAGCGAGATGCGCAAAGAGATAAGTCTATCAAAGCGTCCGGTTATCAAGTGTTGAGATACTGGACATCCGAGCTTAAGAGCAAGCCGCACAAAAAGATCCTTGAAGATATAGTCCATGCCTCTATGAAAGTAGAGGGCTAACATGAAAGCAATTCCGTTCCATTCCTCAGTCCGAATCAAGCTCGGCGCTGGTCGGCCAATCGAGAACAAAGACAAGGAAGTCATTGGTATCAACGTATCAGCAAAGACAATCAAGAATAAGGTCGCCCCGCCCTTCAGGACAGTCAAGTTCCAGATTCACTTTGGCAAGGGAATCTTTGAGCACGAAGAGCTATTTGACGAGCTTCGGCGCTTTGATCCTGTCATCAAGGACGGCAAGGAGATTGATATCAGCGGGACAAGCGCTTGGAAGAATTTCACAGTGAAGGATATCGAGACAGGCGAGACAATCATTAGCAAGAAGTTCTACAAGGCAGATTTCGGAGAGATCATTGATAATCCTGAGTACAAGGAATATATTGATGCACTGATCGAGAATGCATTCGTTCGTCGAGCTGATGTTGACGTTGATACTGAGTCGTATGAAGAAGTCAGAGCAATCTCAATGGAGCTTGAGGACGAGTTCATTTCTCCGGAGTGATTCATGATTTTGCTCGTTGATGGCCTCAACAGCTTCTTCAGGTACTACTGTGCGAATCCGACGATGACGCAGAATGGAGATCCCGCAGGAGGCGTTGCGGGATTTCTTGGGATGCTTGCGAAATTATCGGAACAGTTTTCCCCATCCGAAATACATGTTGTATGGGAAGGTGGCGGGAGCCTTCGACGCAGGGCAATCTTTCCTGGCTACAAGAAGGGAAAGAAGCCACAGAAGATGAATCGTTACTATGACGATGAGATACCCGACTCTGACCAAAACAGACTATCTCAGGTTGCTTTTTTGACAAAGTGCCTGAGGCAGCTTCCAGTCAGGCAACACTACGTCAAGGACTGTGAAGCCGATGACGTGATTGGGTATCTTGCAAGGTACAAATTCAAAGATTCGCAAGTCATGATCATCTCGTCTGATCGAGACTTTTATCAGCTAATCGATGATCGAGTTAGGGTCTGGTCTCCGGGTCAAAAGAAGATTATCGAAAAATCTGACGTTCTTGAAAAGATGCATGCTCTACCGTCGAATATGCCTACAGTGAGAGCCTGCGTTGGAGATTCATCGGATAGTATCGACGGTGTGAAGGGTGTCGGGCTAAAGAGTCTCTCAAATAGAATTGAGATTTTGCGGTCAGTTGAGAATGTTTCTCTCGATGACTTATTTAGAGAATGCCAGTCGAAAGCGGCAACGTCAAAGGCGCGCATTTATGAAAACATTCTTGAAAACAAAGATCTCATCAGGCGCAACTTCAGACTCATGTGCCTTGACGTTTCAAACCTTGCTGGCGATCAGATACAGAAAATTGAAGGAAGCTTAGAGATCTATGAAAAGAATTACAATAAGATCGCATTCCTGAGCTGTCTAAAAAAGTTTGGTCTAGTAAACTACGACCCGGCTAGGTTATTCTTGTCCATGAACATCTTGAACAGACGGTAGGTAAATGCAAGCAGAACGAATTGAACTCCAGGGGCACAACTCGTGCTTCTCCCACTACGGTAAGCCATTCCAGGAAAAGATCTTTCAGGGTCTACTCATGGATAAAGAGTGGGCAGCACAGATGTACGAGGTTATGCTTCCAGAGTTTTTTGACCTCAATTACCTGAATTACTTGACTCGTCTATACTTCAAGTACTACAATCAATACAAGGCTTTTCCAACACTTCAGCTCTTGATCACGATCATCAAGGAAGACCTGAGTGAAGGAAACGATGTGATTCTCAGGGATCAAATTGTTGAGTTTCTTCACAGGCTTAAGTCAAATCCCCACCCGGGCGATATCGGCTATGTGAAGGACAAGACCCTTGATGTCTGCAAACGTCAGGCATTCAAGGATGCGCTTCACAAAGCCGTTGAGCTTATTCAAACTGATCGGTTTGACAGTGTCATTCAGCTTATGAAAGATGCAGTTGCTGTCGGCATGCCTCACTCAATCGGGCATGATTTCTTTGAAGACATCGAGGCACGATTCGTGAAGATGCATCGTATTCCGTGCCCTACAGGTCTGCAGAAGCTCGATGCTCCAGACATCCTTGACGGCGGCCTAGGCCGAGGAGAGATTGGCGTCGTCACTGCAAACACCGGCGTAGGAAAGTCTCATTATCTAGTTGCGATGGGAGCTAATGCTCTTAAGAGTGGCAAGAATGTTCTTCACTACACATTCGAGTTGACTGAAACGGCTGTCGGACGACGATATGATGCAAACCTTACAGGCATTGATGTCAACGATCTGATTGAATCAAAGCAACGAATTCTTGATTTCTACAAAGACGAAGAGCTGGGTAGGCTGATCATCAAGGAGTATCCTACCGGCTCAGCCAGCGTGATCACAATCAGAAATCATATTGAGAAGCTTTCATTGAAGGGCTTCAAGCCAAGCCTGATCGTGATCGATTACGCAGACATCATGAAGTCAACGAAGTCATATGATTCCCTACGTCATGAGCTTAAGCTTGTTTACGAGGAGCTTAGAAACCTAGCAATGGAACTGAACGTCCCTATCTGGACTGCCAGCCAGGCAAACAGGGATTCTGCAAATAGCGATATCGTCGGCCTCGAAAACATGTCGGAGGCATACGGAAAGGCAATGGTCGCAGACGTTGTTGTGTCATTGAGCCGAAAAGCAATGGAGAAGTCTACGGGTTATGGCAGGCTCTACATTGCGAAGAACCGCGCAGGCCGTGATGGAATCTTGTTTCCAATGAACATTAACACTGCACAGTCACGAATTACTTTGTTGGATGAATCGGAACTGTCTCTTAACGAAGCAGTGCAACAGGACAGCAGCGCAGAGAAGGACCTACTGCGCAAGAAGTGGCGCGAAGTCACAAAGAAACTTTCAAATACTGAGGAAAATTGATGAGTTATGATGTATCTGAGTCGTTTGATGCAAGCATGGTATATTTTGACGGAGATGAGCTAGCGTCTAGCGTCTTTTCAGGAAAGTATTCACTTCCTGACGGGACTGGAAAGGTTCTAGAACTTACTCCTCTTGAGATGCACCGTAGGCTCGCAAAAGAGTTTGCAAGGATTGAGTCGAAGTATGACAATGCAATGTGCGAAGAAGAGATTTTCGAGCTTCTTGCGGATTGGTCAATCGTTCCTCAGGGTTCACCTCTTAGCGGGATTGGAAACAAGACGCAAGTTCAAAGCTTGTCTAACTGCTTCGTGATTGAACCTCCTCAGGATAGCTACGCAGGAATTCTGCGTGCAGATCAAGAACAGGTCCAGATTATGAAGCGCCGCGGAGGCGTGGGGTTCGACGTCAGCAGGATCAGGCCAAAGGGTGAACCGACGGCAAACGCAGCACGAACGACTGACGGCATCGCTGTTTTTATGGACAGGTTCTCCAATTCTTGCCGTGAGGTTGCGCAGGGTGGCCGCCGCGGCGCACTAATGCTTACGATTGACTGCAGGCATCCGGAGGTTGAGACCTTCATCAACATCAAGCGTGATAGAAAGCGTGTTACTGGAGCGAATATTTCAGTTCGCTTCAATGATGAATTTATGACTGCCGTTGACGATGATACTGCATACACACTTCGGTGGCCTGTCAATGCGTCGCTTGATGATGCCGTTGTCACAAAGACTGTCCGCGCTAGAGAAGTCTGGGAGAGCTTCATCGATGCAGCATGGGAATGTGCTGAGCCAGGCGCACTCTTTTGGGACACGGTTCAATCAGGTCCTGCCGATTGTTACTCATCTGTTGGGTATGAAACAGTCTCTACGAATCCATGCGCAGAGATTCCCCTAAGCCCATATGACAGTTGCAGGCTGATGGTCGTCAACCTCATGAATTTTGTGAGGAACCCATTCCTCGAGTCTGCTTGGTTCGACTATAGCGAATTCAGCCGTGTCGTTGGCTCAGCGCAACGCTTGATGGATGACTTGATTGACCTCGAGACAGAAGCGGTTGAGCGAATCATTGCAAAGATTTCGGCAGACCCAGAGCCGCATGATGTGAAGCAGATTGAGATCAATTTGTGGAAGAAGGTCAAGGCAGCCACATTGGGAGGCCGAAGGACAGGCTTGGGTGTGACCGCACTCGGTGATGCCTTGGCAGCTCTAGGGGTGAGATACGGAACTGATGCAAGCATTGAAGTAACTGATGAGATCTACAAGACGCTTGCTGTTGCTGCATACACTTCTTCCATTCAGCTGGCATCTGAGCGTGGTGCGTTCCCGGTTTATGATCCGACGCTTGAAGAAGGAAACGCTCACATTGAAAGAATCTACGATCATCTTTCAGATGATACCAGAGAGATGGCTCTTAAGTTTGGGCGCAGGAACATCGCCCTTACAACGACAGCACCCGTTGGTTCTGTCTCCTGCCTGACTCAAACGACGTCTGGTATTGAGCCGGCATATCTTCTAAGCTACACACGACGAAAGAAGATTGTCGAGCACGATGCTGATACACGGGTCGATTTCATCGACGATCTTGGCGATCGCTGGCAAGAGTTTACCGTTTACCACCATGGTGTGAAGACATGGATGGAAGCAACTGGAAAGACAGAGATTGACGAGACATGTCCTTACTGGGGTGCGACAAGTCCTGAGATTGACTGGGTCCAGTCTGTGAATATCCAGGCTGCTGCACAGAAGTGGGTCTGCCATGGGATCTCAAAGACATGTAACCTTCCGTCAGATGTCAGCAAGGAAGTTGTCGATGAAGTCTATCTCGCTGCATGGAAGGCAGGATGCAAGGGCTTCACTGTCTACCGCGATGGCTCACGTTCAGGTGTTCTGATCAGCACCGAGGAAAAGGCTCCGGAGCAGGATGACGGTTCACGCGAAAAGATCACTTTCATGTCACACAGCGCACCAAAGCGTCCCGATGAGCTTGAGTGTGAGATTCACCATGCCACAATCAAGGGCGAGAAGTGGACGATCCTTGTCGGTTTGATGAACGGCATGCCATATGAGGTCCTAGGAGGGCTAGCGGAGTTTGTTGAAATTCCATCCAAGTATTCTAGCGGATATATTCGCAAGCGTTCCAGAAAGACAAAGAACAGCATCTATGACCTAGTGTTTGGTGAGAATGGCGATGAGGTTACGATCAAGGATGTCGTACGTGTCTTTGACAATCCAAACTATGCGGGATACACGAGAATGATTTCGCTTGCGCTTCGACATGGAGCACCGATCCACTATGTTGTTGAGCAACTGCAGAAGGATCGGGACGCAGATCTCTTCTCGTTCGCAAAGGTGATCAGCAGAGTTCTCAAGCGCTTCATCGCCGACGGCGCTGAGCCAGGCGGAGGAAAGCAGTGTCCTTCTTGTAGCGAAGAGTCGCTGACGTATCAGGAAGGATGCGTAACATGCTTGAGTTGCGGTTACGGAAAATGTGGATAGTCTCGAGGGCCTGATACTTATACACTGTTGAGGGCCCGCACTTGAATATTACACGAAACCTGAAGCATATTCTTGTCTATTCTGATAGTGAGTTAGCCGAGTTTATCTTTGCAGCAGTTTTAGTTCTGGTCAACCCATTAAACTATCACATTCTGTGTTGCTCTCCCCCTGTATGGCCCGTCGTCGGCGTGCTGTCAGGGGTAACGCTGCTTATAGGACTCTTGATCTCAAACATACACATCAGGCTTGCGGGGCTCCTAGGCGCAGTTGCATTTTTCGTTGCATCAAACGTGATTGAAGTAAATCACGGGCATTGGAATTATTCAGAGCACTCAACGCTTGTGCTACAGGCAGTCATTGCAATGTTTCTTTGGGTTAGGGATGACAGGGAAAGGCACATGATGTCAACAAAGAGAGGAGTATAAAGTGGAACAGAATGATATTGTGACGCTTCTCGTTGCCGTCGTTGGTACGCTGGGTGGTGCATCTGCATGGCAGTTTTACCAGAAGAAGCTTGAGATCAAGGCTGAATCTGAAGAGAAAGATCGCGCTCAGCAGCACATTTACCGTGATGACTTGAGAGAGCGAGTTGCTGTCCTTGAGGCAAAGCTCGAAGCTTCAAGAAACGAAAGGGACGAGCTGATGGAGAAGCTTCGTGTTCTTGCTGAAGAAACAGCTGCACTCAGGGTTGAGGTCCAGTTCCTCAGAGAAGAGAGGGAAAAGCTGACTGCGCTTGTTGAAAAGCTGAGCATGAAAGATGGCTCGGGAAATTAGCAAATTCAGGATTTTTCTGACGAGCATATTTGCGAATATCACATTAACTCTCCTACAGCGCGTGACAATCGGGATTCCAGACATCAATCCAGCTGTTGCTGAGTTTGTTGAAAATTCTCCGGACTTCGATGTTGTAACATTTTTCTTTGTCATAATCTTCATCGTTCCTCTCGGCGAAGAATTGATGTTTAGAGGGCTGATCTGGAATTTTGCAAAAAAATACATGAATGAAGGAAGAGTCGCATGGCTCATCGCCGTTCTCTTCGCATTGCTTCATTCATTTGAGACAGCAATTTTTCTTTTGCCATTTTCTGTATATTTGAGCCATCTTCGTTATGTTAGCGGGTCAGTCAAGCCAGGAATCGTTGCACACATCACGTTCAACGCGACAGGGCTGTTCTTACCTGCGGTGGCAAGTTGGGTACTTATCTAGCTCCTTGTTCCCCTCATGATCTCATTCAAGAGCACTATCCAGGGGACGAGTACAAAATTCTCACGTGTTGTATTCTTCTGAATCAAACGAGCAGAAAGCAGCTTGACAAGGTCGTTGATGAATTTTTTGCAAGGTGGCCAACGGCGGAAAGCATCTTGAGCGCAAATCATGATTCGCTTGTAAATGTTATGCGACCGCTGGGATTCTATAACAGGCGAGCAAAGTCACTTAAGAAGTTTGCGTCACAATATCTGTCAGGAAATTGGGAAAGCGCCAGCGACCTTCATGGTTGCGGAAAGTACGCAAACGATGCGTGGATGATTTTTGTGAAAGGAAAAGCGCATGATGTCGAACCCGAAGATCATGCGCTAAATGACTATCATAGCTGGTTTATCAGCAACTTCGAACGTGTATAATCATTGAAAGGAGATAACATGCAGAAGATTACTCTTGGAGATCCTGCGATTGCAGAGATTGCCCGACTTGTTCAACTAGCGATTCTTACTGGAACCGATGTGACAGATCAGCTTCGTACTCTTACACTTACCGTTGAGAATGATGTTTTGTATCCTCACCCGGATTTCACTGAGCACATCGAAGCATCTATCAACAAGCTCCTTCAGGATGCAGAGACAATCCAGGCACAGGCTTAATGTTCAGCCCGGGGGATCTTGTAATTTGTCGTGAACCGTTTACGATGTTCTTCGACACTGATGCAGACCAACTCGAATTAATCCCCGCAATTCTCAACCCAGGAGATGTGGGGGTTTTTTTGGGTTCTGTCTGTACTGGCGGCATGGCTTTTATGTTCGGTAAAGCTGTGCTGCATCATTGGGAGAATAATGACATCTATAGCGTAAGCAGAATTTCTGAATGCGTTGAAGTGATAGGGTAGGATGGTATGGAAGTTGCGGATAGACTAGCATGGATGTTTGGGATGCGAATGCAATTCATGGAGTCACTCAACAAGAAGGTTCCAGGAAGTTATCCGGCATGCCCTGTTGAAATTTCTGAAAAGGAGAGTCAACAGATCCTCAGGGAAATGACGCTGCGCGGGGTTGAAGAGCTATTTGAAGCACTGCAACATCTGAAAAATTGGAAGACGCACAGGACAGACCTGTCTGATGAATTTGACAGGGAAGAGTTTCTTGAAGAGTTTGTCGACTCGCTGAACTACTTTCTGTCAGTATTGATCATGGCAGGCGTTGATGACAAAGAGTTGTTCAAAGCGTACGTCGATAAGCACAACAAAATTCTCAAGCGCATTTCCTGAAAACATACACATTGTAGATGCATAGAGTGCTATCCAGAAATTGACCTTGTAAAGATAGACGAAAGTAGCTACAATCTAATTCAACCCTACATGAAGGACTAACACATGTCTAAAGGAGACCGGAAGCTCAGTGAGCTATCGGCACCCCGGCGTTTCGTCGGGCTGCACGCTCACTCGGGCTTCAGTTAAATGCACTTTTGATGGCCTTGGGTATCCACAAGAGCACATCGATTTTGTGCGTCAAAACAACATGGATGCATGGTCTCTAACTGACCATGGCCACATGAACGGCTTCTGTCATGCATATCTACATGCTGAAAAGCTGAATGCCAAGGGCGCGAACTTCAAGTTCATTCCTGGCTGCGAGATGTACGTTCATCCCGATCTCACTGCATGGAATCTTGACTATGAGATCAAGCGTGCTGCAAAGCGTGGTGACGAATCTGCCCTGCACCAACTCAGGCAGCAGCGAGAGGAATTGGTCACGCCGCTAAAGGTTCAAACAGATGAGGATGATGAGATTGTAGACGTCGCAATCGAAGACGCCGGTCTCACAGTCGAGAATGAGGAAGAAACAAAGTCTGGAAAGTTCTACGACCCGATCAAGCGTCGCCATCATCTCGTTGTGCTTCCAAAGACCTCTGTTGGCCTTGAGAGGCTCTTTGGCCTTGTTAGCCGTGGTTACACCGAAGGATTTTATCGCTTCCCACGTGTTGACTACAGCATGCTCAAGGAGGCCGCAAAGGGTGATCATCTTCTTGTCTCGACGGCATGCCTCGGTGGCCCTCTTGCTTATGAGGCGTTTTCTCACCTGCAAAAGGTTGAGTTTGATGACTTGAACGCGCGGTTGCTTGACAACCCTGCGTTGCTTGAGCGTGTCATCAACTCTGTCGGTAACGGCTACGGCATGCTTGCTGATGCTGTTGGACAGCATAATGTTATGCTTGAACTTCAGTTCAACAAGCTTCCTGCTCAGCATCTTGTCAACAGGGCAATTATCGAGTTTGCAAAGAGGAATGGTCTCTCTGATCAGCTCATCGTTACGTGCGATTCTCACTACTCTCAGCCAGACCACTGGAAGGAACGTGAGCTATACAAGAAGCTCGGCTGGCTAAACTACCGTGACTTCGACCCT
>Ga0099846_1000458_pt1 | contig 16975 bp, 23 predicted proteins | sample CB_VirMetaG_FD_78180 | JGI IMG/M metagenome (GOLD analysis project Ga0099846, IMG submission 78180) | Freshwater to marine saline gradient viral communities from Chesapeake Bay - CB_1504_1 Viral MetaG | ecosystem: Environmental > Aquatic > Marine > Coastal | place: USA: Chesapeake Bay... | reverse complement strand
TTGCGCGCCGATCAGAGCCTGGGATGGATTCTGAGATCTGACGGACAAACCACTGGTAGAAATCCGGATCGAGAATCTCGCTCTCCAGGCCAAAAACCAAGCGAAAGCGTGGCCAACCGTCAGCAGTACTAGGAGAGAAATAAGCGAGAGAAAGATACTTTTGACAAATAGGTAGTTCAAGAGCTTGTTCTGGTGTTAGTTGTTGGTCTTGAATTTTGTTGCCTTCTGCATCCTTTCCATCGGCTTGATTGTCGATGTCAATGATGACAAGGCCAGCTTTAATTGCACCTGTTGAGTTACTCTTACGCTGACCGTTTACGAGATGCCACGCACAGATACCGTGCGCACGCATAACCTCGTCGGCAAGCTCTGAGGATGACAGGCTGGAGGCAATCCAGTTGTCATTAAACGCACTAAACTTCCCACCCGCAGGGATCTTTCCAGAAGGGCCAAGAGCGGCGCGGACTTCACGGTTGATCGAGCAAGTGAAATGCATGGCGCCCAGGAGCGGTTCTCAGTTTGGCACGGATTCCCAGGGGGGATACGGAAGAGACTATTAAGGAACGGCTACATCACTGTAAAACTTCCTTACCACTTCGTGCCAAGCGGCTTCGTCCTTCTCTACGTCCTTGCCGCTGAAGGTAAATACCTGGACGGAGAACTCCGGCAGCGGCGTGGAGACGATGATCTGTGTCTTCGCAATCTTAATCCCGAAGCAGCGCTCAGCGGCAAGTTTGTACGCAGCAAGTTGGAGCCGTGTTTTTTTCGTTTTGTACACGCCACCGATTAGAGCTTTGCGGAGCTTGTCGTCGATATCGGCTTTAGAGCTGGGGAATCTGGCGGAGTAAGGACCTAAGGATGTTTTGAAGTCTCCAAGAATAATTTCTCCGTTCTGATCTTCATAGATAACGTCGCAGCACCCGGCCCATCCGTGATCTGTTTTTTCGTCGTAGTAATGAATTCGCCCGACTCCATCCGCACCTACGTATTTGTTCCAGCTGGGCATGTTCATTGGTTTCTCGGACCACAGGATCCGACCGCCTTCGAACAGCTCATCCAACTTCTCAGGCATCCCGTCCCAGTAAGGCTGTAGATGCTTTGGAGGATCTACCTTGATTCCTCGGACGTAGTTCTCCACACCATTGTGAATCCACGTACCCCGCTCTGCTGCCTTCTCCAGCGCACCTGGGTTCATGGCGTTCCAGGCGGCAAGTTTCCTACGACTATCTTCGCTTTGCGTGGCAGATAGGATCGAAGTAACAGAAGCTAGTGGACGACTTACACCTAATACGTTGTAGTGCCTGTAGCCGTTGATTGTTACCCTGGTGTCTGACACATTTGTGTCGCAATTATTGGAAGTCTAGTTCAATAAGTGCGGAAAATTGAAATTTATGTGTTCTGTTTCAAGCTACGTCTGACTGCCATTCAGGGAAATTAAGTTTGGTCCTGCCTAAGCGGCGCGCAACTTTATCCCACTCTCTTGCTGCTTCTATGGGGTTATTGAAGTAACCAATGTGCACATACGAATTCTTAGTTCGGATAGTTGCACGGTATCTGTTGGTGTCCTTGACCTGACAGACCCCAATGAATTTCTGGTTCCCGTAGCTACGCCCACGATTCAATTCCCCTTCAGTGACAAGCCGCAGGTTGCTGAGCTTGTTATTAAAACCATTCCCGTCGGCGTGGAGGATGTCGTGACCCTCAGGGATCAAACCGTTGTGGAGAACCCACACGATCTGATGGCACTCCCAAAGTTCCTGTTGGCAACGGACTTTGAATCTCTTGTAGATTTTTGAGCCTGCCTGGGAGTTCGGCAGTCGTTTGCCCTTGTGTCGTCGAGCTTTCCAGCAAATAAAAGTAGGAGAGGATTCGTCGTAATACCAGTTCTTATGTGCGTTTTCCGCCAGCCACGTGGCTTGACGGCGAGAGATGACGTTCATTTTTGTGGAGGGAAGTTCAAAGTTTTCGGATCTCGGCCCAGCAGCAGTGCAGCTTTGTCGTAAGCCTTAGCTGCAGCTACTGGACCGGTGAAGTAACCGAGGTGAAGTTGTTTGTTGTCTTTGTAGATCACTGCTCGCCAGCGGCTGATCCGAGCGACGTAGTTGATCCCTTTGTACTTGCGGTCAGTGCTCAAAATTTACCCATGGGTGACTTGTCAGGCGGGATGAACCCCCGATCATCATCGTCGTCCTCTTCCTCCTCGTACTCGTCTTCTTGCTCTTCTTCATCCTCGATGAAAAATTCGCTGACTTGGTAGTCGAAGCCTTTCTGGTGGGGATTGAGTTCGTTGGAAATGCAGAGAGCACCACAGAAGGATTCTGTGACTAATTCTGCAACTTGATCAGCTGTTCGAGGATTCCCGTCGGGAGCGATGCATTCAGTAAGGAGCTGGGTCGACAGGTTTACAGCGATAAGCTTTTCGACGCGCTTGATCAGCTCCGTGGTCAGCTCAATCTGCTGACGCTGCAGCTTGAGGATCTGATCCAACTTGACTCCCATTTGCTAAAGCGTCCAGGTCTATGAGATCGCTCCAATCTAGAGCGTACTCAACTATCGCACCATCCTGCCATTGATCCGGGTGCCTGAAGACGAACCACGCAGATGTGACTGAGTCTTTTTGACTGCCAAGGTGTCGAAAGTTTGGACGAGGACTGAATATCACCATGTTGCTTAGTTTGTTAGAGAGCAGGAAATCTCTCCTCTTCATCACTGGTTCTAGGAAAGACAACCTTTCTAATAAACACATACCCTGAGCACACACTTGCATGCCATATTTAAGGATGTATTCGGAGTGCTCCTTTAGTCCGACAGTCGACTGGATGACGAAGCTGTGATTCTTCTGGCTTTCATGAAGCCACCACACGGGATCGAGGAGCTTGTCGGAGTCGTTGTTGACGGAGACCGAAACGCCAGACGATTTCAGCTCAGCTTCGAGCTGACCGTCGCTGTCGTAAGGAATCAGCACAGAGCCTTCCAAGCGCACACGTTTAGTCAGAGCGTGGCCAACTCCCTTTGGTGTTTTGTAGAACGAAGACATTCTCTTTTGTTACAGGATTGAAGAGGTTCGTGTCGCTACAGTGGGTGGATAACCTGCGTGCTCATTATGGAGATCGCCTGGTTCACCATGGAAAACGAGTTCATGCACGCTCGTGTTATGAGCAGCGCAGAGAAACTCGACAAGAAGGATCTCCTAGAGATCTTCAGTATGGTCCATAAGCAATACCAGTTAAACAAGCGTTTGTTTTCCCAGCTGCTCAAGCATTGCGCGAGCGCGGGCGTAGAACTTCCTCCTTTGAACGAGTTGTTAGAACCCAGCACGCTTGGTCATCCAGAGGCGAATAAATAAAGCCGATCCGCTCGAGATAGCGGGGGATGGTCTCAAGCTGCTTGCTCTGTGGCCTTGAGAATATAACCGCGTCTTTAGGAAGCTCGAGGATCAAGCTTTCAAATAAAGACATTGCTTTAAAGACTGTAGTAGAAGGTGCTCCGTTGGGCGGCTTGTTCGCATGCTCAGACCTGCGGTTCCTTCTGTGCTCGATCCAATCGCAGGATGCTCGCTTTGATTTGGTGATGCAGAACGCGCCTTCCCAGAAGGACGGCTCCGTGGAAACGAACCGGTAAACCCAGACGCTGACCCAGAAGCCTTTGTGTCTGATTCGTTTGACGCGGGTTTTTTTACGCATAAAAAAAGGGGCCGCAACGGTGACGGCCCCTTAGACATTCCACGTCAGAAGTCTATCCCAAGTTTCTTGGCTTGCTCTGGTGTGAGCTCGACCGCTTTCTTTTTCTTGGGTTCGGCGGAAGGAGGTTCGGACTCCTCTGCCACTTCTGCCTTGACGTTCAACGGATTCGCGTCCGCAGGAAGCGCAGCAAGGCTCGGTGCGGGGAGAGCATTGTTTGCCTCGAACGCAGCCTTGATCTTGGCGTGGTCCTCTCCGAGGGGTAGTTCCACCAGATTGGAACCTGGGATGGTGCTGCGAAGAGCGTTCGCCACCGACGGCGCTCCTTCTGACTGAAGCCACTCATTGACGTCAGCAATGAGTTTCTTCTCCTCGTCTGTTTCAGCTGGTCGGTCGCTGAACTCAAGAGCGTTGTAATTGATCTTTGCGCCGTCCGCGCCAGTGACAGGATCCCGCTCATTGAAGGACTTGGTAACGAACTTCGTGGTGGTGACTACGGATGCGCAGTTGATCCTGTTGTTGTACAGGGTCTGGAAGTAGCTGATGAAGCCCTTCTGGGAAGTTTTCCCGCTGATCACAGTCGAGGTGACGCAGCGAGGAGGCAGGAGCCTGTGGTTGGGAGAGACACCGATGTAGGCGATTCGGATGAATTCCTCTTGGTGACGCATCCCGAGGTTTCCGTAGAACGGAGTAAAGCCCAGGAGGATGAAGCTCAGAGGGATGCCGTTGCCGTTGGCATCGACAATCGCAGCTTCGGGGTCGACGTCAGATTTCCAGCGACGTTGCTGAAGATCGATGCGAAGAGTGTGCGGAGGACAGTTGCACAGAATCTCGTCCTCGGCAAATTGCCCAGCGATGAAGACCATGGTGAATCAGGAAGCGGTAATCAGAGAGAGAAGTCGATTGAGCCGATAGCAGCAGCGGACACTTTCCCTTTATCGGGGTCAGCGGCCTTCTTAGGCGTCGAGCGTTGAGTTTTGGGAAGGTACAGAACCTTATCCAACGTATAGTTTAGGTAGGACTTTTCATCTTTTTCAGAAGTAGATACACGACCCACAGCGACCGTTGGAGTACCGGGCGCTAGCTCAGACAACTGCTTAGACAGATCGCCCCAGGCAGTCAGCTTGAACCACTGGGTCTCTTGACCTTCGTCTTGCCAAGCAAGCGAGCGGTTAGTGACAGTGGTGTCGGTCAGCTCCACCTGATCCGATTTGGGTCCGAGACCGCCAGCAGCAACAAAGAAGTTGACTGCCAGGAGATCCTGGAAGTTGGCTTCAGTGACGACGAGCATTGCCTGCATCTGCAGAATGCCGTCAGGAGTCGCCCGCGTGGGACCAATCGCGAGGAAGGTCTGATCCTTTTTCAGATCAGCCATCAGCTTGCCCACGTAGTGATCCTTCTTTTGAAGGACTTGCACTTTGCTGGCAACGCGCTTGTCGTTGGAGGGGAGTGCCTCCGCCAGGACGTTGATCGTGTCTTCCGAAAGTTGAGCTTCGTCAGTTACTCGGAGACCTAGAACAAAAACGTTCATCTTTGAGCTTGCGGTAAATCGTTGAGCGGTGAACTTTAAGCGCCTTGGCGATCTGGGTGACCGAGATCCCTTGGCCCAGAAAGGCTAAGAGGAGTTGGTCGTCGCCAGCCCCGAGCTTCTGATTCTTTTTAGATTTGGAGGTATATGCAGTGTGATACGGGTTAATACATGCTTTACATGAACACGACGGCTTGGCGATTGCGTCGTCCTTGGGTATGTCTAAGTATTTCAGAATGACATTACGAATATACAAGCGCTTACCGAACACATAAACACAAGGAACGTTATTGCAGAACGATCCTCCCCAGAGCCAGCACTGACCATGCGTGAAGTCGTTTCCAGCCAGCTTTGTAAATAACTCAGCGAGAGGAGTCACGTCGGACTCCCCGTAGCTCAGCTCGAAACGAGCGCCCTCGAGTGCACGACAAATGTCTTCGGCTTGCGCCTGCGCGTGGGCAGTGTCGTTCGCTCTGATCGGTATTGCTAGTTCCTGCTTTGTTTTACGCAGCAGCAATCGATATTGACTTCTCGGTGTTTCTCCGTTCAACCTTTAATAACCTTGTTCGAGGCGACGGCGCCACTCTGGCATCGTTGGGTCACTCGTGCCAGGAGCTGTTTCAGTTGGTTGCTGACCCATCTGCATTCCAAAGTCAGTCCCCATCCTCGAAACCCCTTGGCCCAAAACATTCCCAACGACGTCACGCACACCGAACAGAATCGGATTCGTTGCTCCTCTACGCATAGTCCGTCCCGTCACTTCCCCCGAAATAATCTCAGTGGCAGCTCTCAGTGGATCCTGCCCGCTTGCGACGCTTCTCGTGAAATCAAAAATTGGAGGACCATATTCCAGCGTTCTGTTTATCGACTGCTGCACAGGCTGAGGTAAGCGACTGTATGCCTGACCTGCCATCCGGGGGACCTGCATTAACTTCTGCCCACCACGGAGAAGCAATCCAAGGCCACCTGCTCCTAGGTTAACGAGCCCAGTAAGCGCACCAATACCGCCGTCGTCTCCCACCCTGAATCCAGCAACTTTTCTCTACTTTACTTCGAATTTTTTACCCAGTATCTACGCAGCTCGTGGCCAGGACCAACCACACTGTTCAGGGTTTTTACGAGGCTCACTGCGTTTTCGAAACTCGTATGAATTTCGGCATGCTCTTTATCCTCGCAGTACTCGGCGACTGAGTTGCCTTTGAGGCTTTTGTGCACGAACTTACCGCTCTTCCGGTCGCGCACAACCCACACCTCTCTAAATTTCAGACCGGTGCTGGCGAGCGAGGACATTTCCTCTTCACTGTAAAGTTCGGTATTCACCCCCACAATTTTACGTTTTGATGAAGTGATCTTTGGTTTTTTTAAAGTTTCGGGTTTGATATCTACCTTCTCCTCGATCTTTGGCTGCTGGATGATACGAGCTTCAATCTTGTTCGTCTTTTTCAGTGCACGTGCTTTGTTAGCAGCTTGAAGCGCCGAGTCAAAAGAACACTCGGTTAGGTACAACCGATTGCCTGCGTTGATAACTCCATACCAGACCTTCCCTTTTTTAACGGTGAAGATCTCTTTACCCTCTTGAATCTCCAGCTCGAACAGTTCAACAAATGATTTAGTCGTCATTTTGCTGCCCATGAGTCACCTACAGACGCGTCAGCGCTAGCTGGGACCGACTTTAATACGTGTTCCGCTGCTTTGATCATCGTCGTCTCAAGAATCTCTTTGTATTTCTCAGCAATCTCCTCTTTGACCTCGAGCACAAGTTCGTCATGAACTGCCGCAACAAGATGGACGTCAGGGGATAAGTGATCGTTCAGCTCAGCTATGGCGATCTTGAGGATGTCCGCGCCGGAACCCTGAATCAGCGTGTTGGCGCTGACCATCATGGATGCATCGTTGTAGCTAAGCAGTCTCCTCCTGCCCAGTGCGGTGCGCGTGTAAGCCCAACCGTCGTCAACCAGAGCTCCCCGCTCTCGGTGCCAAGAACGGAGTCTCGGATAAGCACTGTGGAAAGCCATGTGAGCCACCTTGGCCTCGCTCAGGCTGATGATTTTTCCTGATTGAGCTGCGTAAGTCTTGTACTTACGGAAGCCCATTCCGTAAAGCAGAGCGAAATTAAGGGTCTTACCGTCTTGGCGTTGATCCTTTGTGACCTCTTCGATTCCGACTTTGTAGATCAGGCTCGCAGTGAGCGTGTGCAGGTCGATCCCTTCGTTGAAGGCTTGCTTCATCTGAGGGATGTTGATCAGCTCCGCCCCAAGGCGAAGCTCGATTTGCGCCCAGTCGCAGATAACCAGCTTGAATCCAGGCGCTGCAACGAAGCACTCACGGAAGTCCTTGGTCCGTGGAACCTGCTGAATATTGACTGCGAATTGAGTCTTGGGTTTTGTCTTGGATCCTTTGGGAGCCCCGCTGCTGGTGAAGCGTCCTGAGTTTGCGCCCACTTGGTTGTATCCAGAGTGGATTCTGTTGGTGACTGGATTGATGTTGAGCAGCAGCTTTTCCACGTGCTCAAGGCGCGTTTCGAGTTTGACGCGTTCCCTATAGAGATTCAGGGTTGGGTCGCAGCTGTCGAACTCAGCAAGAGCAATTTGATTGAGGGTTATTTTGTTGGTCTTTGAGTCGACTGGAAGTTCGATATCGCACAAGGCAAACGCCTTGCCAACCTGCGTGGTTGAGCCAGGGTTGAACTCTTTCTTGGCGTTTTTACCGACCGCGATCTCACCGTCCTCTCTGCGGGGTAACTTCGCCTGTTCGGGAAGTCGCGAGTCGAGAGAAGAAATAAACTCTTTGGTTTTTGCTTCAAGCTTTGCGGTGATCGCCACCTCGAGCTCAAGCAGTTTTTGTTTATCGACTCCGAACCCTCGGTAGCACATCCGTGCTACTGGTCGGATGCATCTTGATTCGATGCTGTAGATCGGTAAAAGATTTTCTTCCCGCATTTCTGCCAGCTGTTCAGCAGCCAAGCGAGGAAGAATGTCCACGTCTCTCGCGGCGTATTCGATTTGCTCCGGGTCGAGCTCTTCCTTGCTCCAGTCGGACACTTGTTGCTGCTTGTCGATCTCCAGCTCGAATCGTCTTTCGAGGCATGCTTTAAGGCTGCAGCTGACGTCCTCGAAGTATTGCTTCTGCGCCTGTGGCGAGACCTTCGCTTCTTTAAAACCGGCACGAAGGATCCGCTCTGCTACGTAAGTACAGAATATTTTGTTCTTGAAATCGATTCCTAAGTAATACAGAAACTGCAGGTCAAAGTTGAGGTTGTGCCCAATGAGCATTTCCCTCGACTCGATGAACTCTTTAAGCTCTTTGGTTTCTGTGCATCTAAAGAGATCCACGACGTAAACAGTTCGATCCAGGTCAGCTGGATCTGCGTCGCAAAACTGAATCAATCGAGGCTTGGCAATCCCCGCCTGAAGCCCCGTGGTTTCGAAGTCAAGGCAGATTTTTGCGGAAGAGAAATTGTTGATAGTACGAACAAGATCTTCTTTGTTTTCGATTAGTTGGATCTTCATGGTTCAGTCTTGTGCTTGCCAAAGGTTGCATTCAGATGCGAACGTTTCGTCCTCTTCCGCATCAGGGAAGGCGAATCTGCATCCATCTGGGCCATAGTGACCGCAGTCAGGGCAGCGCTTTTCGTCGGTGCTCGAGCCTCCATCTGGGAATTGCTCGCGGAATATTTTCGGGTTACCCAGAGCAGATAGAACCTTTTTCATTCGCCGTTCAGCCTCTACCAGCTCCTGATATCTTTTTTCAGGAAGGGTGAATACAGTTGAGCGCCGCTTGCAGTTTTCACATTCGATTCTTCTCCGTTGACCTCCTGGAGTTTCACGAAGATATCTAATCTCAATAACCCCTCTCGTTAGAGCTTTGCAGGAACTACAAACGAAACTTGGTTGTTGGCGTGAAGTCGGTAGTCCCATGTAATTAGAAACAGTGTTTGACCTAGCTCTCCCAGGAGGGGGCGACCCGGTCGATGCCATTATAGTGCCCCGTTTTCTCGTAACCCACTAGCGGAGCCTCTTCCATACGATGAAAAACAAGTTGACCGATTTTCATCCCGTGCCAGAGACGCACCGGTCTCAGTTTGCGAGCGTTGAGCAACTCGAGCGTAAGTTTCGACGCGTGGAAACCTGGGTCTACGTACCCACTCATTAGATGTTCAATCCCTTCGCGAGCTCTTGAGCTCTTCAGAGCAAACTGTGCGCAGAGCTTTAAGTAGGAAGGGATGTTTAGTGTTTCGACTGTTTCTCCCAAAACAAACTGACCTGGCTCAAGCAGAAACGGATCCTGCTCTGAGCTTTGTTTAATTGAGACTGTTAAAAGCTTGTCGGTGTGACGAGCCTCGACCATCAGATTGGGTCCGAGGCGTACATCAAGCGACGCTGGATTTACTAACGATTCGTCGAAGGGGTCCACAAGGAGACCCTCCATAGCCAGACCTCGAATCTGCCAATCTGCGAGAATCACAAGCCATGAAAAAACCCCGCCAATGGTAGCGGGGTAATTAGGCTTCGGACTTAGCTTAGTCCAGTTTATGCAGTCTTTTGTGATACTCTGTTGCGCCAGAAGTTACTTACAAACTTCTCCAGGTCGCCCCACTGCTCTTTGACCTGCTTGCCCGCCTCTGTCAGCTTGAAGACGTAATACTTGCGACGCGTCGAGTTGGCACGCTGATCAGGTTCCGCTTTGCGAGAGCCGACGGACCAACGCACCTCCGTGGTAACGAAGCCGTAGTCCTGCAGCATTTTCAAACCTGCAGTCACAGATAGGTAACAAGGGCTCACGTAATAAGTATCCGACCGGTCAACTCCCCGTTCGTTTTCCATGGGAATCAACCGACCGCTGATCAGCCCGTCGTTCTTAAACCCTCTGAAGAGCTGCGACTTCTCAGGAAATCTCTGGTCTTTCCAGTGATCGTTCACCCAGTGGCAGGCGACTTCACGGAGAGCCGTAAAGTCTTCGGTGCCTGCGAACCCGAGGATCATCGCAGCTCCCACGGTCTTGTAAGAGGGCTTCTCAACGCACTCCTGGATAAGGTCGCCTTTCTTGATCAGACGAAGAACCGGAGGCTTTGTGGCAGACACCAGGGTCTTTCGAGGCGCGCTTTTCTGCTGCGAGGAAAAGGCGACCTTCGAAGCCAGGGCTGCCAGAGAAGGGTCTCTCTTCTCGATGCTGAGCGCAAATAGGTTGGGAGCGCTCAGGATCTTTGCATCAACGTGCCGCTCAAGATCGATTACGAAAGCGCTTTCTTGCTTGGTTGCTTGCAAAAGAGATTTTGCTTCTGAGGCAGAGAGCTCGACTCCGTTCAGCTTGAAGAGCAAATCCATACTGGTGAGTGGTAGACGAGAAAAAGATTAGCAAATTTTTTCTCGAAGACTAGTTCTTCACAATCTCTTCTGATTTAGAACGCAGCGTACGGTCTTCAAATATTTGCTTCACGTTGTTTATCCAGAAGTAGATATCTGTAGCGATTCTGGAGGCTACGTATTCCAGCTCAAGCACGTCGAACACTATGTTCCTAGTGACTTCCTCTTTGTCACAACCGTAGTTTTCTACGAAGTAACCAGGGGTAGAGATTGACACGATGTAATACGATCCTTCCTCGTCGATCATGTTCGCTGCAAAGCGACCTGTTGCTTTATCGAACTCAAGAAGAGCATCTAGGAAATTGAGTTCGAGCTCTTCGTCGGCGTAAGGTGAGTTTCTATTGATAGGCAGGCTGATCCAGACGCAAGTCTGCACCCAGTCCCAAAGCCGATCGTAGTTACTCTGCCAACCAAACTGGTCGTTGATCCGTTTCACAGGGTCCAGCGTGGTTGACATGGATCGAAGAGATTTGTTCTCTTATAGCGGCGGACCCCCGCATGCGCCTGTAAGCAGTAGCACAAAGTCACCTTATGCACTTCTGAATGCAATCGATGCTCTCGGCTGTCTTAGTTAAGTCCACAGTGTGAACCTCATCGCTGAAGCGATGCAGCAGCTCTTCACCATCGATCCCGATGCAGATCGTGCTCCACATTGCACCTGTCTTTTCTTTGAGTTGATTGAGGTTGCGAATCGTATGGTCGTGAACCTCGGAGTTTCCGTCCGTGATCATTAAGACGTCGGTCTTGTCAGTGATCTTCGCTGTTGTTACGGCATGTGCCAGAACAGCGTTGAAGCTTGTCCCTCCGCCAAGGTGCCACGTCGCGACGAAATCCAGTAGCTCGTCCTTGTTTTCACTGTTGGCGTCGATGGTCACAGAGTCAGTGATCCGCGTATCGAATAAGTGAATTTGTATTTGTCGCTTCTGCTTGGCCGCTTCTTCCGAGATCAGCAGGGCAATCGCTTTGCTCCACAATTCCGCTTCGCCGCACATCGATCCAGAGACATCGACGTACATAACGATTGGACCTTTACCAAGGTCTTTCCTGTTGGCAACGTAATCCTTGGTGAGCAGACTCCTTTGGCTGTACTTCAACGCAAAGAGAGCCTTGCCTTGCGGCGTGGCAGCCAAAGCGAGCTCGCTAGGAAACGCCTTTGTTATCTGATTGCTGAACTCAGCGCCTGCGATGGCTTCGAAGCTTGAGCGTGCCTTGCGTGCGCGTTTGCGCTCCATCCAGATACGACGCAGGAAGCCCAGTCGATTGGCGATTGCTCGCAGCTTTGGGTTGGCCTGCAGTCGTTTTGCCAGAGCACGCTTCTCCGCCAGATCGTTCTTGTGTGAACCCTTTCCTGGGTTGTCTCCGTGAAGCTTCCCGATGCTTTCGTTCGTCTTGTCGGTCTCCTCTTTGGCCTTATCGACGACTTCGTCCATACGGCTGGAGATCTTTTCCGCAGCCTCCATCAGGTGAGATTCAGCTACAGCTCCAAGCTTCTTACCTTCTTCACGAAGACAAGCAGCGGCCTCGTTGTCGCCCGCATCCCTTGCTTCCTGGAATTGTTCGCGGAGCTTTTGAAGCTTTTCGCGGTTCTGCCCAAGCATCTCTGGGATCAGCTGCTCCAGATCCTCGATGAGCTCCTCGAGAATCTCCGAAAGCTCGTTGATGATGTTAATTGCAGTGTTACCGGAGTTCCACTGATCACCTGCGCACAGGGTTAGTAGGTCTGGCCACGCAGCAGCGTTGGAGAGATCCTCCATTAGCGAGTACCAGAGAACATCCTCAGGTTTGTAGCCGCGTGGATACACCACCTTCTCGCCGTTCTGTTTGGCACGGAAGTATTCCTCCCATGCGTCCAGACCGACAAGCCAGTTGACGTTGTCGCCTGTGTACAACCGCTCGAATACCTCTTTGCCGAACCGTGAGAGTTGGTTGATGTTGTACTGATCGGCCAGGTAAACGATCTGAGGCTTGGCGTCGCAAACGAAGTCCTCCCAGAGAAAGTCTGCGAGGGCTGAGCAGGCGAGAGTCAGAGGTTGATTGTTTGCTAGCCGGAGAACTTCTTGACGCTTGTCCATTAGTTTGAGATTTCGGAAATGGTTAGGGCGATACTCTCGGAGTACTTCTCAAGCTGACGGTTGAGCTGCACACCTTTCTGTCTTACAGAGACCGACATTTTGTAGCGGTCGCCGTCGAGAGCTTCGTTTACTTTCTGCTGGATCTTCTGAATGTCCGAGCGGTATCTACGGCACTGCTTCACGTAATCGTTTAGATCACTGAGGCTTTTGCCGCTGAGCTTGACGTTGTTCGCTTGGAACTCAGTCATGATCCCGGAGGCTGCCCGCTTGGCGTCAGCGAAGTACTTTTCCGCCGTGGGACACACCTGCATTAAGCACTCTTTGATCGTCGATTGATCGTCTTCGTTGCGATAGACAATGTGTATCAACGAGTTGTGCATGTGCTCGCCGTACAACTCATCGTCTCCTTGAACGAGAGCCCACGCCTTCAAGAACTTAATGATCTGCACCCGACGACGGTCGCTGATGCGGATGCCTCGCGCATCCAGCATTGACCACAGTTCGCTGAACTTGTCCAGGAAGTCCTCAGTCACCGGTAGCTCTTGAGCCTTCTGCTGAAGCTCGAACAGTTGGTCGAGTGTGAGGTGCGAGCCCACCTCTGGACGCTCGTGGACACCAGCTGCCCAAAGATCCAACGTGCGTTTGTTTGCGCTCTTAGTCAGGAACGGCACCGTCGGGCGGAACAGGAAGCGATCAGCAAAAGCCTGTAGCGACTCCTCCTCAGGCCAGGAGTTTGTAGCAGCGACAATCGATTGGATTGGAGTCTTGATCGTCTCCTTACCGTTGTTGAACGTCCGCTCGTTCAACAGCGTCAGCAGCGAGTTGAGGATCGCTGAGGAACCTCGGAAGAGCTCGTCGGTGAAAGCAATGTGCGCCGACGGAAGGTAACCATCTACATCCCGCTGATACTCATCGTTGAGCAGCTTGGTCACTGCAACAGGACCAAAGAGTTCACTCGGGTCGCTCGTCGGGGTAAGCAAGTAACCGAAGTAGTTAGCGCCGTTGATTCCGCCGCAGATGCTGCGCACAAGATCAGACTTGCCAGTGCCAGGCTCGCCAAGAAGGAAGGCATTCTGCTTGGAGAGAAGCGTGGCAAGTAGACCGTCGATTACTTCTTCGCGCTCGAGGTGAGCTGTATTCAGGGAAGCGCGGAAGCCTTGGAGTGCTTTGAAGAGGTCAGTCATGGGATGTGAGTCGTTTAGAAATCGATGTCGTCAACGTTTTGGACTTCCTCGATCATCTGATTGAGGTCTCGACCACCAGCGTCGATCAGTTCGCGCCGAACTGCGATCAGCTTGGTCAGTTGTTTGCTGCGCTGTTGGTAGATGCTTTGCTCAAGCTCTGCCATTTGGGACAGCTCCTGGAGTTCATCCAGGCCTTCAGCCGTGGTGATCCTTTCGCAGAGAGCTTTGAACTGCCCTGAAAGAGTGAGGGATTTTTGCAAAGCTTCAAGACCTTTGGACTGGTCCCGTTGCATGACAATGTCTTGCAACTCTCTACGGATCTCGAGGCCGACATCTTGGAAGGTTCTGACTCCGTCATCACGAACCTTGCGGTCTTCAGACTGAATGCGTTTGCCAGCAGCGAGAAGTTTGTCGGCGAGACTGCTCAGTCTCTCGAACCCAGGAACCGAGTCGCTGATTAACCGAAGGCGATCAGCGGTCAGCTGCCAGGAGCCGCGCTTCATCTCACTTCCGACCTGAGCCTTGCCGACCTTGGCTGCACTGCGCACATCGAGGTCATCGAGGAGCTCTGCGCCCATCTGCAGTGCCCTGTCTGCAGCGCCTTCGCGGGCCGCTTGAATGACTTCGGTCGTATTGATGTAGTTCTCGGCGGAGATCATCTGCTCGATGTTCCCTTCATCCGGGTTCTCTACCGGTGTCATCGAGATCGGAAGCGGACCAACTACAGCTACACGGATCGGGTCTTTGTAAGACTTCCGCGTGGGAAACACTCGCAGGTAGGCTTCCTTCGCTAACTGATACTCCTGCTCATCTCTGAACAGAGGGCGCAGCATGTTCTCCACGGTTTTGCACCAGTGGTCGAACTCACTGTCCCAAAGGGAGGCCAGTCGTTGGTTCGCTTCTTCGGCATTGCGCTTGATCTCTTTGATCCGTAGCTGCGCTTCCCGGAAGTAACCGGCAGTCACGAAGTGCGAATCGCCGAAGTTGATTGTGCACTCGTCGTAGAGCTCCCGCTGCATTGCGCGCAGGTTATCCAGCTCAGCTTTGAGCGAGTTAGATAACTGAGGCCGCAGGGTGCCAGTGCTCTGTGACTTGAGGTGATCGATTGTCTGAGCCGGAAGCTTCAGATCGTCGAACTTGATGCCCACGGTCTGACGGACCCGTGAGCTGATGCTGCAGGAAATCAGGTAGGTCATTTGATGCGGGTGAAAGCGAGAGTGACTTTGTCCGTGGTGAAATCGATCTGGTTGTCGAGGGCAAGCATCTGGATCAGCTGTTTGCGCTGAAGCTTTGCCTTAGCTAGCTGCTTCTGGAGCTGCTCAATCTTGGCATCCATCTTGAGCAGCTTCTCGTGCTCGGTAGGGAGCTGGGTGACCTTCACCACGATGTTGGTCCGGAACTCCTCGTACTTAAAGAGGCTGCTCTTGCCGCTGAACACGCTGAGATCCATGCCCTGCTGGCAGACAGCGGTGTTGATGTCGTCCGAGAGGTTCTGGCGTGCGGACTCGTAAGCCACGCCAAAGCCTTCATTGAGCTGCGTGAGCGCGGTGTCGCACTCGTCGTACGTTTCAGCCGCGTGGCGACCGAGCTGGACCAGTGAAGTCTGGGTGATCTTGGTCATGATCGTGTGATGTGATGGAAGGCGGTGCCTTGCTGAGGAATGTAGAGGGTTTAGGGCGGTCTGTCAAGCATGTAACTCACCTGATGGGTAGGACGGCTCACAATTTGATAAATAAAATCTTTAATCGTTTAGTCTTTATTTACACAAATTGCGCCGCCTGCTCATTAAAAAAGCCACTGTTTTATTGAGTGGCTCTTAATGACTCAGAGACGCTTCAGCGTAATAGAGCTGATCAGTTCGCCAGATTCTTTCTGAATCTCGCAAACGACGTCGATCTCTGTCTGACCCGCCCAGACCGTGTTGTTGTGCTCGGAGCACAGTTTCGAGTGCTTCTGAGCGTTAGCGATCACGTCGTCATCCTCGTCGAGCGGCATGTCAAACGAGATAGATGTGACCAGCCAGTGCAGGGCCATCGTGCCAATTCTTTGATGGCAGCATAGCGAGTCGCGCCCATAGATTTACACGGCGTGGGTTTCATTTGGGTCCACAGGGTTTTCTTGGAGAGGCACAGAAAGCCAGTTGCTCGTTGGTCTTCGAGATGCGTAATACTTCGCATTGGGATCCGCCCGCTGGTAGCTGGGGACAAGCTTGCACGCTTCCCTGAGGTCAGAAGCTTCGGCCACCGTGGTGATGCCCTCGATTGTTCTGCGATGGACGTAGTCAGCCATTGTTCTCAGTTGGACTAACAAGACTAAGTAACTTTGTGTTGTCTAGCACTGGAGTGCTTGTAGGATGCTGCCATTAACATCAGATCAAAGTCAAGATGCCAAACCAGTACGCCAAGGACACTTCGACTCATCTGTATGAAGCGATGCGGAAGCTCTGGCGGATTGATTGGAGCAGTCCATCTGGAGTCGCGTACGCAAGGGGCAGCGGTGCTTACGTTCCGGGGGAGCCTGCGGGTTACAAGGACGTGTGCATGGGGGGTTTCGCGTTCACCTTCAACAAGAGGAACTACGAAGGATTCCGTATTCTCGTCTATCTCTTGCAAGACGTAGACATAGACGGGCGCAGGGTTGTGCCGCTCAGTGAGTTCAGCTTCTGGGACATCGACCCGAGTCGTTCACCGTTCAGGGTTAATCCTGTCAGTGGCTACCGGGGCGTCCTCTGGGACAAAAGCCAGAAGCGTTACCGCGCTGTCCTGAGCGTGAGACCCAAGCGGCTGATCATTAAGTCGAGCAAGTGCCCCGTGGAGTGCGCCATAGCTTTCAACGAAGCTGCCCTGGAGCACTACGGAGACGAAGCGATACTGAACGAGATCCCTACAGGTTGACGAACTTAGGATTCACGTTGAACTTGAAGGGCATCAGCTGCCCATCCTGGTGCTTCTGCAACTTAAAACGCAGGGTTTCCAGGGGAAACTTGGACTCCTTTGTATCGCAGCCCATTAGTTCTGTGTCGATCAAGTCGATCAGGTGACCCCATTCGCTAAACGTCAGCTCTCTGTCGGTCATCTGATGTTTAGCGCTTTCAGGATTATCCAGACTACAAAGATAGCGAGGAGGGTGAGGAGAATCATTTGTTGAT
>Ga0099846_1000452_pt1 | contig 17067 bp, 29 predicted proteins | sample CB_VirMetaG_FD_78180 | JGI IMG/M metagenome (GOLD analysis project Ga0099846, IMG submission 78180) | Freshwater to marine saline gradient viral communities from Chesapeake Bay - CB_1504_1 Viral MetaG | ecosystem: Environmental > Aquatic > Marine > Coastal | place: USA: Chesapeake Bay... | reverse complement strand
GATACGATCTCCATAGTTGTAAGCAATGCTCTTCACTGTAGCGTTGACTGCTGGTTTGCAGAACTTCGCATTACACGGAGGCATAATCCAAATAACATTTCCCATCTTAATACGAGTGCGAATCTTCATCAGTTCTTTCTCGGTTTTAACACCAGAATGGTCGTTCGTTCCAAGACTGATCACAATCGTCTTCGCTTCAAGCGGAGTCTTGCCCCACTTCTGATTCCACTGCCAAGTGTTCCACCCACCCTTAGAATACGAAACACATTCCGTGGGAGCAAACATCTTAGTACCGACTGCGATACTATCGCCAATAATCAAACATTCTAACATATATATTCCTCTTGGTAGGGATAGTGGGATTCGAACCCACACTGGAAGGATTTTAAGTCCTCTGTCTCTGCCTGTTGGACTATATCCCTGCTAAAGGTCCGAGATGGCGATCCCGAGAGGACTCGAACCTCTGACCCCATGCTTAGAAGGCACGTGCTCTATCCTGCTGAGCTACGGGACCATTAACTTTCAAACAGGCGAAATAATCCAGAGACCTGCAAACACAATCGGAAACCCGATCAAGAAAAAGATACCACCGAAGATCTCGTTACGAAATTCTTCAGGAGTCATAACAGACTTAAGATCACGGATAACCTGAAACATAATTACTTATTCCTTCACTCAATCAATATATACATTCTACCATAAAACGAGGAAAAAGTCAAGCCCCTAAATCATCTTTTTTTCAAAAAAACTGAGGGACTAACCATGGTCCCTCGCGTGCCTATTAGGTAGCAACCCCTATTCAGTATATTATCAATATACCCTAGTTTTCGTCAGAAGTCAATAATTTTATTTGTAAGGATCGAAAAATCTTCCCCATTTCCAACCACCAGGAAGTATGAACGTTCTTGGATCAACGAGGTGCGTTTTACCCGAAGGTTCCACACACCATTTGCGAACACGCATGCTCTGAGCAATACTCATTTTGCGTCGAGTTTCGTGTCTATGCCGACGACCATACATCGGATTGTTTTCACCTCGTCGAGTTCCGCGCATAGTTCTACTAATCTTCAGTTTATGCTCTTCAGACAATCCCCCGTGCATTGGATTATTGCTTCCGAGTTTCTTTTCAGACATAATCTTACGACCTTCTGGAGTCCAGTGGTCATTTCTCTGACGCGAAACCTTGTCATTTATTTTTGTTATCTTGGGAATTTTATGAGCATATTCGCGCAAATACTCGATGTTCGATGTTTGGATAAGCAGTTCTCTTGGTTTGGGGACTGCCTCTGAATCCTTTACGATCCATAACTCATTACGACATTGAAACAGATAGTATTTTTGTGTGCTCACAACATTCCTTTATCACGCAACAATAATGTTTGTTCCCTATCAATAAATTTATATTCAGTCTTGGCGGGATCAAACATTTGTATTGCGTTGAACACATCATTTATGTCAAGCGCTGAACAAGTATAGACATCCATTTGCATTAATGCCGGATGCACTTCGTCCCACACATGTATGGCAATATGACTTGTTTCTATGATTGTTACTGCAGTTAATCCTTTGTTTCCTGCCATCTCAGAATAAACAGAGTATGGGCCCATCAGTATCTTCATACCAATGGTATCGACGAGCACTCGCATCCAATTTTCGATCGTGTCTGTGCATGTAGGTGGATTATTTAATTCTGCTCTGATGATCAGATGCTTGTGCTCGAGAACTTTCCCCATTTCACTGCTGTCTCCTTATGTGGAAAGAACTTATTTATTAAGTTTCTGCAGTGGTCGAGGATTTTTTTGATACCCTCTTCTTCTTAACCTCTGGTGCTTTCCATCCAGTCAGAAAATCGGGGAGAACTTCCGCGAGTCTAGGATATATCTGCAGTAGAGTCTTATCCTTTGCTGCGACTATGAGATCTGCTTCCTTTGGGTGCACACCCTGACAGACCTCAATGAAGATTTCCTCTCTGCGCACCTGCTTTACATTCTTACCGGAACCCTCAGGCAGCAGAACAAGAAGTCTACGGAACTCGCTGGTAATCGTGGCATCTGAGATACCTTCTGGCAAACCTTCGTCCTTCAGAGGTGGAGCACCTTCGGGGAGGTTCGACGGTCCCTCTTCATAACCAACCCCCCACGCAAGAAAGCGCATAAGGATACTATTACCGAGGGAAATAGCACGAACTCTTTCGCGAAGATCATCTGTAGTCTCCGCTTCCATCGCCCAATCTAAGGCTTCGTTGATCATCTTGAATCGTTTAGGTTGTGTTGGCATTATCAATTCTCTTTCTCAAGTTCTTATATTATATATACTCGATCAAAATTCGTCCATTACATCGATCATGTTCTTCATACGATTTGCAATAAAGTAATTCAAAAGACCAGAAGCGTCTCGATCGCGCTGCTTCTCATATGAATCAACAATATTCATTTTAATTTCTTCAGGAATGCGCGAGAGATCTACCAACTCACGATTCCGTTGGAAATTGCGCCACATCTCATCATTCGTGATAAACTCTTCGGGTTGTTGCTTCTTCCACTCCTCGAGTTTATCTTTTCTGATCGGACGTTGACGCGAACCCGTGACGAATACATCGTCTGCAGAGAAGATATTAGGCACACCATCGCCCTTATCTCCGCGAATGATATGCTCCATCAACACCACGGACGGTGTATCAGCACACTTTACCCACTTCTTTTGAATTGGTGCGAACTGCTTGACATTGGACCACTTGTGCAGTTGCTTAAAGTCATGGTCGCTGGACAAAATCAAGAATGGTTCTGCCGATGGCAACAGTCCGTCAGTGTTTGACGTTTGACTGTATTCTGCCAATGTAGCAATGACATCGTCTGCCTCTGCACCATCCACATCGATGACAGGATAGGGAAACACTTCCTGAATTTCATCGCGGACAAGGTTCAATGCTTCGAAGATGGAGTTCCAATCGAAACCACTATCATCGCGTGACTTCTTACGGTTCGCCTTATAGTTCGGAAAGTACTGTCGCCGCCAATAGTGACGATTGTCGCAAGCGATAACCATCTCGCCGAATTCTTGACCGAACTTCTTTTTATAAGAGCGAATGGAATTAATGATCATGTGCCGGACGAGAGGAATGTTTACCTCAACGTCACGGCGACCACCCAGTTCTGCCATAAGACTACTGATGGCAGTTTGATTATAATCTACAACAATCATACATTAACACCTTCCGCACTTTCCATTGTTGCGACGAGTTCGTTCAACAAATTGTTTTCCCGACACGCAACCTGACGCTGTTGCATAAGAGCGCCAAAACACAAACACGAGATAACAGACATATGCCGTAGCAGAGCATCCTTATCAGTGATGGGGATTCGCTCTTCAATGGCAGCAGTCACAGAAAAGAGAATCCCCTTGGTAATCGACTCGCATTCGGCAGCAGCATCGACGATGTTCATGTTCATCTCAATCTTCTGCATAATATCCTGATCGACTGCTGGTTCATCGGGAACCTCCTTCTTACCGAAAGGAAGAAATGTCACATTATCATAATCATCGTTCATCGGAACACTTTCAAAATTAGAGTCGTATCAGTCGTGCGCTTTTTAACAACCGCAGGCTTACTTTTAATACCAGAGTACCAAGAAGTCAAGTCTTTCTTGGCACATTCCTGAAATTCTTTCAACTGAGTTTCTGGTTTGCGTAGGAGTTTACTCGAAGACATATCCCCGTTAAATTCCACAATAGATGCACCCCTGACTGTAATAGATCCAGAGATACTCGTAAAGAATCGAGAAATTCTCTTAGTCTTGGTATCATAAGTCCAGACTTCAGAACAATTCAGAAGGTTGGTTGGGTCCAGACTCGTAATCCCCAACTCCGGTTCAGAGCGAAGATACTTCAGGTTCTTAACCATCTTGCTAAGATCCTTTGGTTTCTTCTTGCGAACCAGAACCTTCTGCCTTTCGGTATACCTCTTGCGAAGATTCAGCGAATGAGTCTCAAGAACACGAATGATTTTCTTAATCACTGACAATGTCGCGAGATTAGAATAGTTCTCGAGCAACTGCTCTTCATCTTCGCTGAGTTCCGACTTCTTCTTGCGTCGCGCTTCGAGCAACTCAGTAAATTCAGCAGCGATGTTTTCAACCTTTTGCGCACATTCGATATATTGATTACCAGTGATTCGATAATTCTCTAGAATCACATCGAGTTTGCGAGGATCTTCGCCGTCAACTACGTATTCAATCTCATCACACATTTCCGAAACAATAAATGCTGTGGCGAGTGGTCGCAACTTAGGTGCTGACCGAACAGAAGCAGGGATATCTACTTTATCTTCTTTAAGGGTTGCGCGAGAGTTGATAGACTCCGCGATCCTCTCCCGATGCGGTTCGTCAATAGGAAAACCCCGCATCGCCATACGGGCGAGATTAGCATACGTAGTGGGGATAAACTTATCGGGAATGGTTGCGAGTTGCTTCAGTTTCTGTTCGTCGGTCTTGAACCAATCCTTGAGAAACTCGCGGCAATCTTTCGCAGTTGCCAGATCATTATACCAGTTTAGAGTCTTGGTGATCTCTAGTGTATAATCCTTCGGCGTGTACTGATCGACCCAAAGAGGTTCAGTACCATAATAATTTTGATCTGATTTAGAAATCTTAAATTTATGCACGACTTCACTCCATGTTAGAATAGCATTCTAACCTAAAATTACAAAAATGTCAAGGGAAATATTTTAGACTACAAACTCTATCCCAACGAAACGAACGCCAATCGTTCATGTCAGTATCCCATACTGACAGCACTTCGGGGTTTTCTTTTCGGGGGAGATTGTTGCCAACTCGTCCGTATTCCTTGGCATCCTGTGCCAGAGCGGATTCCTTCAGAGTGCAGTGCATAATTCTAATGTCGCCATTTGCCTTTTTGAAGACAACCTCTGCGACTCTGCGCTTCAACATGCGCTTTACATCCTCACGCCATTCAGGAATGGGACCATCCTTTTCGTGAAATTCAGTCATTGAACACCTCGTTTTTTCTAGACAATATATTTATACTACTATAAAAGTGCACAATTGTCAAGCTAAAAATTTCCTGGTGACCACTTGGGTATTACCAGATCTTTAAGGTGATCTAATCGGAGACGAACATTCCACATCTGATTGATGCATCTATCGTCGTGCCTGTAATTCCATTGCAGAATATGTTCAACTGCCTTTGCATGAGACTTGTTATCATATTCTGCAATGGTTTCTTTTCTCATACTACCCTCATACAATGCAACATAACTTGCGCTGCCAAAGTATGATTCATATTGCTTTTCTGGTTTACAAGAATACCCTATGTAATATTTACCATCATCAAAATATGTGCAATATACTCTGTGTATTTTTTTAGGTTTAATCTTCCTCTTCGGACGAGAAGTAGAACTCTTCTTCATGATTAAACTCCTCTCCACAGAATGGGCAATATGTTATGTTATAGTAGTCCTCATCCATAGAGTGCGATAGTTTAAATTCTGCATCGCAACTGTCACATGTTATTACGTTTTTCATACGATCCCTACTTATGCTGCTTCGCCCCAAACGTCATCCCACTTTCCGGTGATAGCACCCTTAGCATAATCAGTCGCACGATTCTCAAAGAAGTTCGTGTGCGTCGGAGCATTAATCATTTCTTCGACCCACGGTAGAGGATTCTTCTTGATCTTAAAGATTCCCTTCATACCCAGAGAAATTAATCGACGATCTGCAATGTAGCGGATATACTTCTTAACATCTTGTTCAGTTAGATTTTCCATCGCACCAAGTGAGAAAGACAACTCAATGAATTTATCTTCAAGTTCCACCATCTTTTCAGCAATGGTATAGATTCTCGACTTAAGATCGTCGTTCCAGATTTCAATATTCTCGTTGACATACTCGCGGAACAACTTAATCATCGACTCGGCGTGTTGCGTTTCATCAACAATCGACCAAGTAACAATCTGCCCCATTCCCTTCATCTTACCATGACGTGGGAAATTCAGTAGCATAATGAAAGATGAGAACAATTGCATGCCTTCAGTGAACGCAGAAAATGCTGCGATATTTGCTGCGACAGTCTTCTTGTCACCATTAGAATTGGCAAGTGTGGTAAAGTAATCGTGCTTATCGCGCATTGCTTCGTAGTCAAGAAACTCATTATATGTTGATTCGGGCATACCAAGTGTTTCGATCAGATGCGAGTAAGCAGCAACATGCAGTGCCTCTCTCGCAGCAAACCCTAGAAGCATCATACGGACTTCAGGTTGTGGAAAATACGGAAGATAGTTAGTAACATAACCACCAGCAACGTCAATATCACCCTGTGTAAAGAAGCGGAAAATATTCGTGAGGAAATATTTTTCCTCGTGCGTCATTCTCTTCTTCCAATCATTGACGTCTTCCATCATGGGAACTTCGGTATGCAACCAATGCGACTGTTCGTGCTTTAACCACGCATCATATGCCCATGGATAGTTAAATGGTTTGAAGTATGCTCTTTCTTGTGTTAGCATTTTACTTTCCCTGACCTCGGTAGCGTTTAAAACTTCTCTTCTTGTGCTTATTCATAGTGCTAAATTTAATTTTTCCACGACCAATAGATGTACCCTTGCGATGCACATCATTAATAGTTTTCTTACCTGTGCCACCACCTCTTGCCTTTGCCATTAATTATCTCCTGCCCATTTAATCAAACCTTCGTAACCACCTACGTGAGTTCCATTAATAAAAATTTGCGGAACTGTTGTAATTCCAGGAATGGCAGCAACAACTTGTTCCCACGCAACATCCTTACCAATAACAGTTTCTTTGTATGTTATTTCCATCCCATCCATAAATTCTTTTGCCATCACGCAAAAGGGACATTCAGGTTTAGTATATATCTCTGCAAAATGCATTAGTTATTCCCCTAACCTTCGCAAGCGAGACATGTATCGCCTTCAATCATAGTCTTGAAGTCAATCTCTTTAATTGCTTCGCGCTCGATGCGCTTGGCAACCTTATCTGCCTTGCCGATTTTTTCCGAACGACAATAATAAAGAGTCTTCAAACCTTGTTTCCAAGCAAGATAGTGAACAGCATGAAGATACTTGATGTTGGCATCTGGTCTGAAAAACACATTCAGAGATTGCGCCTGATCAATAAACTTCTGTCTGTCTGCTGCAAGATCAATAACCCACCGCTGATCAATTTCCATCGAAGTCTTATAAACATCCTTGGTCCTCTGATCCATCCAGGTAAGGTGCTGAACAGAACCATCGTTGGCGATAATGGATGACCAAACATCCTCATACCAACCTTCTTTCTTGTTTTTCGCTTCTTCCTTGATGACAGCATCGAGGTATTTATTCTTATTGAGATGTGCACCGGACAAAGTATCTTGACGATATGCATTTGCTCGCCACGGTTCAATCGACGGTGAGGTATTGCCCATGATGATGGATGAAGATGCATTAGGTGCGATCGCCATCATGTGAGAGAAACGACGACTAGTTCCCTTAGCATCAGGTGCCTCTCCTCTGCTCTTGCCGAGTTCTAGATTCGCTTCATCCAAACGAGTTCTAATGTGCTTAAAGATGCGCATATTAGAACCCTTAGCAAGAGCGGATTCCCACGCAATGTTCTTCTTCTGAAGATATGCATGGAATCCAAGAGCACCGATGCCGATAGAACGTTCGCGCATCGCAGAGAACTTTGCCCTCTTCACAGTATCCGGAGCATTGTCGATAAAATACTGCAACACATTATCAAGCATCTCTGCCATATCCTTGAGGAATAGTGGATTCTTGCTCCATGCATCGTAGTGCTCAAGATTGACTGAAGACAAACAGCAAACAGCAGTTCTATCTTTGTTGGTGGGTAGAATAATTTCTGAACAAAGATTGGACTGGTGAATCTTGAGACCCAGATTCTTCTGGAATGCTGGCATCTCACGATTGGATGTGTCAATAAAGTGCAGATATGGTTCACCAGTCATCATGCGAAGTTCGATGATCTTTTGCCACAACTCTTTCGCCGAAACTACGTCGCGAATCTCACCGCTATGTGGATCTCTTAGTTCCCACCGATCGTCTGACGAAGGATCTTTCATACACCGTTCAATAATTTCCATGAAGTTGTCGGTGATGTTGATACCATGATGAAGATTGAGACAGCGCATGTTTTGGTCGCCAGTCGGTTTCCTCATCTCAAGGAACATCATAATATCAGGATGAGATACGTCAAGATAAGTAGCGTAAGAGCCACGTCTAGTGCGACCTTGGCGATATGCGAGGCACGATGCATCGTAAGTCTTGAGATGAGGCATAACACCAACAGATTTGTCATCACTGGCACGGATACCAAAACCAATGCCAACACCACCACCAAGCATAGATAACCAATTAGTTTCACTTAGATTCTCCACCAATCCCTCTGCAGTATCATTGATGTAGTTTAGGAAACATGAGATCGGCATCCCACGCTTCGATCTACCGAAAGAGAGAATCGGAGTCGAATATGACAACCAGTGCTTACTAGAATAGTCATACAGACGTTGTGCGTGTTCATCGTTGCTGGCGAACGCACGGGAAACATAAGCGAAACGATACTGGGGCGAAGTCTCATCTTCGCGCATATAAGATTCTTTAAGTCTTTGCAGTCCGAGTTTATCAAACAGGGAGTCGCGACTCAAATCAACCTCAATTCCCAAGTATGTGTCTTTCATATTTAGATTCCCTGTTTCCTTAATACTTTGTTAATATCTGGTTTAAAATACGTTTCCGGTTTGAGTACTTTACCGTCTTCTCGTTTTAGAATTTTTCCAGTCTCACTGACCTTAGACATATTTGATGCCTTAACCTCTTCCCAAATACCATCGAAATTGATACCGAGAGTAGAGAATAATCCCATAATGACCCAAACCAAGTCAGCGCCACCGTCTGCGATTTCTGTGATGTTGTTTGATGTGAATCCAGTCTCGAGTTCGAGGAACTCTTCTCTGATTAGATCCATATATAAACGTGCTTGCGCCGCATTGGTTGCGATAGTCTTAGGAAATATTGCAACAGTCTGATCTGCAGACATCATAAAATTTTCTACGTCACTTTGATAACTCATAACAATACTTTCTTTAATTAAAGACCACCTGCACCGAGTTGGGCGCGCACAATATTAAGTGCTTCAAGTTTATCTTGATTCTCTGAGATTTTCTCGAGTTCCGACTCAATAGACTCAATATAGTCGGTATGCTCAGGAATAGCAATAGGATTATCTAACATAATTGCAATATTCATCACATGCTTCTGAATAGCGGCGTTGAAATTATCTTCCAGCGTTTTTAAAATCTTAGTTCTCATGATTATTCTTCCTTAATTCGATCTTGCCGTCATCGTGCACGGTCCACATCAATTCGGTATTATCATCCCATCCCATTGATTCGAGGAGGTCATCAGGCAGTTGTATATATAATTCTCCATCGACTGCCTCCTCGACTACCAGAGTTTTTTTCATGGTAGTTTTCTTTCAAACTCTGCTTGCTCAGCAAGATCATCAAGTGCCTTCTTTACATCTGGGAAGTGACCACAGATAATGTCCCAACATTTACGAGCAATTTCCATGTGTTCTTTTTGTGTTCCATTACCCATTCTAAGATCACAATAGTGTACCCATGATCGAAGTGATCCGGCCATTATTAGAATAGATTCTGTCATTCCTTCTGGAAGAACCGCTCTTGCTTGTTCTTTTGCAATACCCCAAGAAGTTGCTTTTTGATAAGCGGCATGCGCAAGTTTTTTAACTTCTGTTTGAAGCATAGACCACTCTTCGCGTATTCTTTGATCATCCGTGGTTACAGAGTTTTGGCGGTTGAACGGATCCTGTAAACGGGCCTCCCTTGTAATAAATCCAAGATCGTTTGTTGGATCGGCGTAGCGTTGACTGTATTCTTGGAATGCGAACGAACGGTGACGTAGAATCTGTCGGGCAATATCGCGGGTAGTCTTGATTTCCATGCTGACATGAACCATCTCTAGTGGCGACCAGTGATTCTCACGAATAAGATACTGAACAAGTTTGGGGGCAGTCTTCGTATTGTTTTGATTCGAGGGATTAGATACTCGTGCTGCCCATGCAATCAATTCATTTGCGGTCGTGCAATCAGTGTATGCCGACGGTTTGGTAATGCCAATTAGATTTACTTCACTCATCAAATAAGATCCTCTAGTGTTGCTGATGTTAGTTTTAGATGATATGGTTTCCTGCGACGAATCATGTTCTCAACCATATTACGAGTACCACGGGACTCACCATCCCAAATAATAATGGCAGCATCTGCGTATTCTGCCATTTGTCTGTTGCGCATTGGACCTGCACGTTTTCCATATTGATGAAAATTTGCTGGCATTTGTTTCACTGGAATATTATTTGCAAGAGCCCAACGTTCACCTAGTTGATCAGGACCGAACGCTGTTCCGCTTACGACTTCTGTAATGTTATACCCAGATGAAGCGATTGCAGTTAGAACCAAAGAATAATCATCAATACCACGCGATCCTGCAATTATAACTTTCATTCTTCCTCCGCACTTTTATATTGCCACTCATCACTATGACCGACAGTCCATTTATCTTTCGTTTCGACTTTGTAATTCTGAGTGCAGACCTTGAAGTCTGGAGTCTTTGTTTTCTCTGGGATAAGAGAGTTATCTTTCCAACGGACTCTGTTATTCGGTTGAGCAGCGAACTGTCCGTTATCCAACTTAATTACATTGAATGCTTTGTGTTCTGGATCATACTCTGAGAAATTTATGTCAAGACTGCTATTATCGCTGTGACAAGTATCAATAGTAAAACAGTAGTCGCCAGCGTGGAGTCGACGATCTTTTCCGAAGAACTGACAGCGTCCGAGGAGAGGCTTCCTAAGAACACTAATGTCGTAATCAAAACAATCCCACAACTGAAGAGTATCGAGATCAAGATCATAATCTAATTCCTTTTTCCACTGAAATGCCGAGATCGGCAACTTATCATACAAAGCACCATATTCAGGGAGCAGGGTCTCAAAGTATAATGCCTTACCTTGAACGGACTTTACCGTTATCCATATCCCCTTAACAAGTTCTCCGTGACCATCTTCCAGATCACGGAGATATTCTCTTCTTACGTAAACGTGTACTGGCGGTAAACTATGTACCAGAAATGCCATCTTCGTCTTCCTCCTCGTCGAGTTGAATTACAGTGTTTTCTTGGAACACAGGATAGACGATCTTTTTAGTTTGTTTTAAATACTCTACGCGATCCAGCGCATCGATGTACTCGACATAAGTTCCATCATCATACCACCAGAAGTAATCCCAGAAACACAATGGTCTCGGTTTGCGCCGATATTCTACCAACCATTTACCATCGGTTCTGTGCACGCGAAGTGCTTTAAGTTCAATGGTAACAAATGACATACCATACTGATTGTCAGTTAATCCATCTACAGTTATCATATCTTTCTCCATAGAGAGAACCTTGCTTGAGCAGCAAGACCTCTAAATTTATTATCATTTATAATACCTTGAATCTCTTCTGAAGTCAATCCATTTTCAATCATTTCATTAATATCTTTTCCTGGAACATCTTCAGGCCAAATAACCATGGTATAATCCATACCAATATACTTATTCATCAACTTACAAACATCTGCGTTTTTCGGTTGGTTGTCAAAAATAATTGTTATTTTTTCTTTTGGGATTGGGAGTTGATCGATCTTCCCAAACGATGTTCCTGCGCAAGCAATAGAATTATCCAGAAAAAGGGAATCAAGTGGTCCTTCCACGACAAGGACTTCTTTCGTTGGATCAACTTTGTCAAGACCAAAAATAGAAGGTGCATCTTCATCTACTTTAACGTTAATATAACGAAGTGACTCGCCCCTGAGTCCACGAAGGCTAACAACAAGCAATTTGCCACTGCCATCAAGAAAAGGAATCGCAAGTCTCGGTTCAGATGTAACGATCGACTCTTTATATTTGTCATTAAGTCGAACGATTTCTTTAACATTAGGAATGTAATACAGACGATTAAGAGCATCCCTAGGAATTTTGCGGTTAAGAACATACTGCACTGCCTCATTATCTTCCGGAAGAGTATCCAGACGATCCATAATTTTGTCAATCAACCTAACTGCAGTACTCTGTTTGCTAAAGTCAGGTTTAAAATCCGGAAGTTCCGGTGTCTTGTGCGCTTTCTGCGGCACAGTCGTTGAAGCATAACGCTCCATGGTATATTGTTTATAGAGTTCTGAATCAAACTGTTTAAGGAATGTGCCGAAGTGCATCGAAACACCGCAGTTGTGGCACTTATAGTACATGTCATTTTTGCCGCGATAAAAATATCCCCTCGCTCGATTTTTCTTGCGAGAGGAGTCACCGCAGATGGGGCATCTACAATTCCAGATATAGTCGGATTTTCTTTTCATCTTATCCAGACGATGTGAAATCGTGTGAATAAATTGTGTGTCAATATGTAAGGTCATAATATAGTTATACCTCGAAATCGAGGAAAAGTAAAGTCTTTATTGTAAAAAAGATAAGATCATAGGTAAAATTTCAGTGATGAGTGCACCAGCAACGATACCACCACCGATCATAATATACTTGGTTTTTTCCAATTTGTCAATACGTTCTTTATTTTTTTCTTCTTCTTTTTCAACCGACTCTTTTAGCTCGCCGATCGCGGATAGAAGTTTATCCTCTGAATCTTGAATTTTCTTTTCAAGTTCTCGAGTAATGGTAGTGATGCGCGAATGTAGTTCCGCATTATTATCTTTAGATTCTTGCCTGTGCACTTCCAAACTCTTGTAGATATCTTCGTTTACGGTTTCTTGTAACTCTAGTTTAGTATCGTGGACTGCAAGCATCTTATTAATACAATTAGAAACGTCGCCGATCTTTTCTATCGCGAGGTCGAGGCGACCGAACACAACCTGAATTTGCTTCAGGTCATGCTCGATTACCGCAACCTTTGTTTCTAAGTTTTGTGTCATTTACTTAAGCTTCTTGGGTCCTGTACGTTTCTTGCCTTTAGCAGCAGCAACAACATCCTTAGATTGTTTCGCCGCTTCCTTTACAGCAACCGTAACGTCAGCGAGTTCTTCCTTGACTCTCTTGGCACGCTGCTTAGTCTCTTTTACAGTTTTTTTCACGCCGACCTTTGTCTTTTTGGCAGCGAGCGTAAGATCTTTCAGATCAACATCACCATCACCATCAACGTCAGCACCAGTTTCTTTATTGAACCAGTAAAGAGCTGCTGCGACGGCAACACCTGCAATACCAATTACCAACCAAGTTAAAGTAGTCATTATAATCTCCTATTTAAATCCATGATGAATATTTTACTGTCTTTTGAATTCTATCATCAAGTCCATGTGTTCCACCGTTAATGCGTTTTGTTAGCATAGTGATGGTATTTCTTGAGAATCCACCGTCGCAGATCTGCCACAGACCATTGGTTTCAAAGAACCAGATAGCGGATTCGAAAGCAAGTTCGGTGGCGACAATATCAGGATTTGTTAAGACATCCGGACGATTCGCCCACTTTGAAAATGCAGTGTAGTTATTTTTTCCCGTCAGTTGGATAGCACCACGACCACGGAATTTCCAACCATCACCACTGGCAGTATCGCCGTTACCCATGCGATTAGCATAGACTACGTTGGCAATCTTCTCTGGTTGACGATGGTATTGTTTAGCATCGCGACCTGCGCGAATAAAATATTTCGGGAAGATTTTATTGAGACCATCTGCAGAATAATTGAGGTTTTCTGAGAAGGTTTTGAAGTTACCCGATTCGTGCGCGCATTGAGCAAAGAAGTGAGCACCACGTTGAGGTGTTAATCCTAGTACATTGCACGCTGCTTTAAAGGTTCCTGGACCCCAGAGACCATCAGCGGTAACTCCTGCTTTTTGTTGAAGCACCTTCATTGGATTGGTTTCGCCAACAGATGCCTTCGGTTTAGCAGCAGGTTTAGCAGCAGGTTTAGCAGCAGATTTCGTTACTGGTGCACCTGCCTTCTTAGTTGTGCGAGGATCAAAATCTGCAACTGGGGTATACTTCGTTCCACCTGCCTTAGATTTGGTGGCAATCAGACGTTGCATACGATTGCTGCCATTCTTTTTGATAGAGGCATGCACCCAACCAGAGTTCTTGTCACCTGCAGTGTAGAACTCAAGGATTACTTGATCAAACTCAAGGTTGTCACCGATCCAGTCAGCAACAAGCTTGTTGTCGACTCCCATGATCTCGAAGTCAATCGCCTGACCATTAACGTGCTGCGATGTCTTCGAACCACCAACAGCAGCATTGACGCGAGGCGAGCGATACGAAGAGTTAATTCTGACTGGTTTACCGAAATGTGCACGAACTGGTTCGAGGATCTTCTCACAGCAGTAGCGCATATTTTCGATATGCTCTTCAGTCGGAACATTGGACAATCCAAGTCTCTTGGCGGTTGGAGATACAATCATCTCCGCGAGGGTGAAGTGTTCAGTAAGTCGTGTCATTAGAATGGACCCCAATCATCATCAGAATCTTTATACTTATTAATAAGTTCAAGTTCCTTTTCTTCATTTTCGATTTCGATTGAACGAGCCTTGGCAGTTTCTGTTCTTGCCTCAGCAAGATGCTTATAATCTGTCTTACCTAGTTCTTGAACCTTGACGTTCGGATCGAGTTCGGCGACTTTCATGTTCATCATAGTGGCGAATGCACCGACGAACGCACCAACGATCATAGAGAATGCAGGTCCAATGATCTTGAAGATCTCATTGTTATCAATCATGTCATTCGGAAAGAACATTCCGATCAACATCATAAAGACAACCGAGAACATGATGACACCCAGCACCGCTGCTGCCAACTTCATAATCATTAATTGGGTTCTACCCTTTTCAATCTCAAGTTCTTCAAGTGTATCAATGTGCTTGCCAATTGTAAATAAATCCAATAATCCAGCCATGTTACTTCCTTCTAAACATCTTGTTGTTTTTCTTATATCTTTTCTGCGCTCTCTTAGAAACTCCAGGTTCCGCTTGGTTAGGAACGTTGGGATTATCTACACCGATACCCGCAACAGCACCACCACCAACACCCATCATCTCATTGAGAAATTCTCTAAAAGGCATAATATTTTCATTTTCAAGACGCTCAGCAAGTTGCTTTGTCTCTTCATCTTCCATCTTCAAATAAAACATTTCTTCCAGTATATCTGGTTCGACGTATTTATTTTCTCTGATTAACGCAATCGCCGCTGCCAGAGAGAGGAAGTTCTTATTCTCAACAGGGACTTTGTTCAAAATTCTTTTTAGGCGAAAGACCATTCTGTTTAAAAGACTGTAAGAGTCTCTTTCTTCTTGTGTCTTTGGTCTTTTAATACGAATGCCATTCTTATCGATGATGCCAAGTCTGAACGCATCCGTCTGCTCAAACGGTGTCGTGAGCATCCTTAAAACTCTATAAGTTACGAATGTGTCTATATAACTTGACATTAGATCTTTCTCAGTTTCTCTATAATACCTTGGTCCATAATCACATCAGGTAGTTCGTTTTCTTCCATTCGGTTTAAAAATATCAAGAACGGTTTAGTATAATTTAGCAAATCCCTCAATTTATAAACCAGCATGTCAGTTGCTGCCTGATCAAACACATTATACAAGACAATCAAATGATTCAAAATTAGATTGTCATTTAATTCACCCGTATTTTTATATCTAGTCATCAACCTTCGTAGATAAACAAATCTTTTCAAATCCTCGTTAAGTTCTTCAATTCCCATACAACTCGGATTATCATAATGTTTAACTGCGAAGATAAAAAATGTATCTTCGTTCAATACCATCATATTAAGTTACTGTCGCAGTCCCCCCGATGAAGTACCAGACACCACCTTGATACATCAGATGCGCAGTATGACCTGCTGAATTAAATACGATGCTAGTGTGTCCGATATTCGATGTTATGGAGATTGAATGCCCGCCAGTGTTAGCAGTCATTAAGATAACTTTAATTTGTCCATTATTGGCACCATCAGCGATAGTGCATGTGCCTGCACCATCGGGGTTTGTTATTGTGGTAACCAATGTATCTACTGAAATGGCACCCGCAGACGAGAGAGACTGCGGAGTGCCACCCAGAACGAAGTCATCTTCGCAAATGACAGGAACTGGAATACCACCAAAAAGACTAGCAGAAGTAATCTTATGATCATACGGACTAGTCGATGGTTTGACAACATAGAAAACATCAGTTGATGCTAAATCCGTTGTCGCGGTCATTCCAGTTACTTTTGTATCTGCCATAAAATAGTTCCTAAATTAAAACGTATTTATTACACTGCTTCAGTCAGTGTAGCAGCATCTGAGTTGACAGAGTCGGCACCTGTGGCGCTGACAACGCAACGATATGTGTTACCGTCAAGACCAGTATTATCGCTGATAGACAGAGTATCTGTAGTCACATCGCTGTAAACACCCGCTGCTGTGATGTTAGCGAATCCTGAACCGCTGTCTTCCTGCCACTGGTAAGTAAGTGTGCCGCCAGTGCCTGTGATTGCCGCAACAACACTAAACTGGACTGCTTCGCCAGTTGCTGATGTATCGTCAGCAGGTTGAGTCGTGATTGTGATCAGGTAGTCTTCAAAGACCACGTCTTCTGCGTCGCCAGTGATACCGTTCTTCGACATGGCAACCAGAGTTTCAACAATTTTACGCGAACCATTGGTGCGAACGTGAACCCAACCAGCGTGACCAGCACCTTCAACGTTCTTGTTTGCTGCCATTTCGTTTTCGTCAACACCAAAAATGGTTTCTGACGTATAACCGCCAACAGAGTTGAAAGCAATCGCTCCAGGTTTTTCGCTCAGTGTGTAAGATGCACCAGCAGAAACTGCTGAGATTGCAGCACCAGCGGTGTCAGCATCTACAACCGTGCAGGCAGTGTTTGAAGCAATAGCAGTGATTCTAAAATCTTTGCCGCCAGTTGTGAGTGTATCACCAACTGCTGTTTCTGTTGTGAATGATGTTGAAGTGCCAGTTACT